>Ga0265298_10004590_pt1 | contig 17602 bp, 15 predicted proteins | sample AusTroGonzalo_MG_3_FD_193486 | JGI IMG/M metagenome (GOLD analysis project Ga0265298, IMG submission 193486) | Bovine rumen microbial communities from tropical cattle in Woodstock, Queensland, Australia - Gonzalo_01 | ecosystem: Host-associated > Mammals > Digestive system > Stomach > Rumen ... | reverse complement strand
TGATAATTGATAATGTTATGAATATTTTTAAGAAATTATTTGGTAAATGGTTTTCCTGCTCAACGAAGGAAAGCAGCATTTTGGATGACAAGGAACTGGTTGCCCGTTACCGTGAAATAGAGCAGTCTCCGGAGCTCAAAGAGTATCTGGAACTCGACAAACTCGTGGACAGCGAGGAGTTCGTACAGAAAAAAATCACTTGGCAGAACAAGGATTTCAAGATGACGGATACTTATGCGATCGCCAGCCGTTACAAAGAGCTGCTGCATGACGAGGACTTGCAGAAGTTCTTGGATTTGGAGAACAGCAAGCGCCTCAAGGATTTCCTTGCTTTCAAGGCATCGAAGGATTATGCGAAGCTGAAAGATGAGGAGGCAGTGAGCCAATCGGAAGACCTGCAGCGGATGGCTAAGTTCGAGAAATCGGATGAGTACAAGCTCTATCTCAAGTACGTTGATTCCGAACTGCCGAAAGAGTACAAGGCTATAGCGGCTAAGATGGACACTCCTGAGTTCAAGAAAGATTATGCGTTCTGGAGCAATCCGAACCGCTGGAAGACGACCGATGAGTACCAGCAGCACGTGCGCTACAAACAATTGGCCAAGAAAGCGGACATCGTGTTCTATCTCCAGCAAGACCCCGCAGAGATTGCACGTTTGGAGAAAGCCCTTCGCGCCACTAAATAGTTGATAATTCTTAGCCCTAAAGGGCACGATTATTTGACAAGTCAAATTTTGATAATTGATAATTGATAATTTTATAAGTTTTTTATGAACCTATTCACAGCCAGACTAACCGGTAGAATGCTCTCGACGGATTCGTACGAGAAGACCGTTAGTGAATTACAAGCTCGCGTCAAACGCTGGCGTCAGATTGAGAAGTCCCCTGAATTGGCGGAGTACCTTGAGCTAAAGAAAAAAGTGGAAAGCAGCGACTTCCAGGAAATCAAAAAGACGCTGATCTCGCGTAAGTACAAAGATACGGACGAGGGTCGCAAGATGACCGTTTATGAGCGTCTTGTTAACTCGCGTAGTATCCGTCGTTACCGCGAGGCGCTCAAAGACGAAGAGTTCCAGGCTTTCCTCGCTTTCCGCGAGACGGACGAGTTCCAGAAAGTGAAGAGCGTCAAGGAATGTCTCCGCTCCAGCGTGATTCGCCGGTATAATATGTTGTACCATTCTTCGTATTTCAAGAACTATCTGAAGGTGCAGAACTCGGTTGAGTTGCGTCAGTTAGCCGCTTTGGAAGACGAGATCAAGACGCCTGATTTCCAGAAACGTCATGCCCTCTGGGCCGATGCAAAACGCTGGCAGCACTCGGAGCAATTCAAGGTGGAGCAGCGCTACCTGGAACTGGCCAACTCGGATGATATCAAGTTCTTCTTCAAGCAACGCGAGGAGAAGATCGACTGGGCTGAGTTGTTCCGTCCTTCTTTCGAAGACCATATGGAGTCCGGTGCCAACTGGAAATCCGGTTTCGGATACGCCAACCCCGCGATGAAAGACGGTCACTCCCGTACCAACGAGTTGCAGGCATATGCGCACGGCAAGAACTCGTTCTTCGTGGACGGACGTATGGATATCGAGACCCGCGAAGAGAGTCGTAAGGCTGTGGCGTGGGACGAGAAGAAAGGTTTCGTGGAGCATGTGTTTGACTTCACATCCGATGTAATGAACTCCAAGGCTGCTTTTGCACAGGAGTCCGGTATGTTCTCTGCCAAAGTGCGTTGCCAAGGCGCAGGACATCATTTCTTCGGTTTGACCACCGGCAAGCAGGGCAGTCCGATGATTGCGCTCTATCATTATAACGGCCATGTACACCAGATGGGTCTGGTGAACGGCGATAGGACCAAAATGGTGGACCTCACCGGTATGTTACGCTCGATGTACTACGTCTATACCTTCCGTTGGACGAAGAACGAGTTGATATGGTACGTCAACGACATGGAGATTCTTCGTTTGCCGAACCGTCTGCCCAAAGAGCCAATGTTCTTCCTGGCGCAGAGTTGGTTGCCGGCTAATGAGAAGGGTGGAGAAGGCAAACTCAAAGTGCAGTGGGCACGTGCGTACCGCGGTGTTGATGACTCCCCGCTCGCACAACGTAATGCAGCAGCTGAGGCTGCCAAAGCAGCCTAATAATTGATAATTGACAATTGACAATTGATAATTATGGCAAAGCCGGATGACAGTAATATTACAGCCCAAAAGTCATTTGCTTTTGCTTTGCGCACTATAAAAGCATATAAGTATTTGACGGAGCATAACGAATATATACTGTCCAAACAACTGCTACGTTCGGGAACCTCAATCGGTGCTAATTGTCGAGAAGCAAAAAATGCTCAAAGTCGCTTAGACTTTATCAATAAATTAAATATTGCATTAAAGGAGGCAGATGAGACTGCTTATTGGTTAGAGTTATTACATGAAGGCGGTTTTATTGACCAAAATAGTTATCAATCCATCCATAATGATTGTATAGAACTAATAAAATTGTTAACTTCAATTGTAAAGAAAACCAAGGAGAGTCCGAATTAACTATCAACTATCAACTATCAACTATCAATTAATATGTTCCTCATTGCAGGCCCGTGTGCCATTGAAAATAGAGACATGGTGATGCAAACGGCAGACACACTGAACCGTTTATGCTATGACTGTGGCATCACGCTCTATTTCAAGTCCTCTTTCGACAAAGCGAACCGCACTTCGGCATCGGAGCGCGGGGTCGGCATGGACGAAGGGCTGCGGATCCTGCAGGAAGTGAAGGAGCAGTTCGGTCTGCCGATCGTGACGGACGTCCATGAGAGTTATCAGTGCAAGCCGGTATCGGAAGTAGTGGATGTGCTGCAGATTCCGGCTTTCCTGAGTCGCCAGACGGATTTGTTACAGGCGGCAGCCGTGACAGGCCGTACTGTGAACGTCAAGAAAGGGCAGTTCATGGCGCCTTGGGACATGGGCGGTGCTATTGCCAAGATAGAGCAAGTGGCTCCGGGCGCTGCGCGCAATGGGCAAGTATGGCTCACGGAGCGAGGTTCGTCCTTCGGATACGGACGACTCGTGGTCGATATGACATCGTTGGTTGAGATGCGCCGGTTTGGCTGTCCGGTCGTATTCGATGCCACGCATTCCGTGCAGCAACCTTCTTCGCAAGCAGGTGTCACAGGCGGCAATCGCGATATGGTTCCGTACCTCATGCGTGCCGCGCTGGCTGTAGGCATTGACGGACTGTTCATAGAGACCCATCCTGACCCCGATAAAGCTATCTCCGATGCCGCTAACCAAGTACGGCTCGCAGACATGGGCGCCTTGCTACAGCAAGCGCTCGAGATAGACTCACTAATAACTAATCCATAATCCAAAATCATTCATCCTATGGAACCAACCATCACCGTTTATTGCAAGAACACGCACACGTACCACGATGTGCCGCGCGGAATCTCGCTGATCGAGTTGAAGGATCTGCTTCATTTTGAGTTGCCTTACCCGATCATCGCAGCGCACGTGAACTACAAAGTGGAAAACCTCACTTTCCGGCTCTACAAGCCCAAAGATGTCGAGTTCTTGGACGCCAGTTCGCCTTCGGGCATGCGCGCCTATGTGCGTACACTGGGCATGATTTTGGCTTGTTCGGTGAATGAGTTATTCCCCGAGATGGACTTGCGCGTCGAGCACCCGATCAGCAAAGGGTATTACTGCACGCTCCAATGGCATCAAGACAAGAATGACGATCCGGAGAACGTCAAGCAACCGCCTGTGGTGACGGCCGACATGATCAAAGCCATCAAAGAGCGGATGTTGCAGATTATCGCCGAAGACCGTCCTATCATCGAAGAAGAGAAACAGACTAAAGAGGTCATTCGTATGTTCGCCGAGCGGTTCAATAACGAGAGTTCGATCTTCGAGACACTCGGAAATCCCTACTGCCGTTATTTCCGCATGGGCAATTTCATCGATTATTATTCGAATGTGCTGCTGCCCAGTTCAGGCTATATCACGCTGTTTGACATCGAGCCGTTCAAGGACGGGCTGTTGGTTCGTATTCCTAATCGTCAGAACCCTACCATCCTCGAGGACGCTATTCCGCAAGAGAAGATGTTCTCCATCTTCCAGGAGTACAACCGATGGAACAAACTGCTCCATATCAATAATGTCAACGATTTCAATATCGCTTGCAAGGACAAGAAATCGTTTGAGATGATCAAGCTCGCTGAGGCGCTGCACGAAAAGAAGATTGCACAAATAGCCGATGCTATCGCAGAGAAGAGACCGCGGATCGTGTTCATTTCCGGTCCTTCTTCTTCCGGTAAGACTACTTTCTCCAAGCGTCTGCAGATCCAGCTGTTAGTGGACGGTATCAAACCCGAAGTGCTGTCGATGGATGACTATTTCGTGAATCGTGTCGATACGCCGAAAGACGAGAACGGCGAATACGATTTTGAGACGGTGAACGCCGTTGACCTGCCTTTCTTCCGCCAGCAGATGCATGACTTGCTGGACGGCAAAGAGGTCGATCTGCCTACGTACGATTTTACCATCGGCGAGCGCGTGTTCCGGGGACGCAAACTCAAACTGCAAAAAGACTCCGTGCTGGTCATTGAAGGTTTGCACGCCTTGAATCCGTGCGTGCTGCCGGATGTGGAAAAGAGCCTGACGTTCAAGATCTTCGTTTCCGCCCTCACGACCATCAATATCGATAATCATAACTGGATTCCGACGACGGATATCCGTCTGTTGCGCCGCGTGGTGCGTGACTATAAATACCGCGGATTCTCGGCACAGGAGACAATCGCCCGCTGCCCGAGTGTCAGCCGAGGCGAACAGAAATGGGTCGATCCGTTCCAGGAAGAGGCGGATGTGATGTTCAACTCCGCCCTGATCTTCGAGTTCGCGGTGCTCAAACGCCATGCTGAACCGATATTGCAAGAGGTACCTAAGTTCTGCGAGGAATATACGGAAGCGCATAGGTTGCTTAAGTTCCTGCAGTACTTCGTGCCCGTTCCCGAACGCGAGATTCCGCCTACTTCGTTCTTGCGCGAGTTCGTCGGTGGTTCGTCGTTCCGGTACTAATTGATAGTTGATAGTTGATAATTGATAATTGATGCATATACTATTCGTTATATTATTAAGTATTTTTGACACGCTGCCGGGCTTGCAATTGGTGCAGGACTCGGCGGTGGCTGTCATGCTCGAAGAGGCCATGCATGGCAAAGGCGAACTGGTGGAGATAGACGGCTACCGCGTTCAGATCTATTCGTCCAACCTGCAGCAGACCGCCAAAAGCGAAGCACTCGAACTGGAGAACAAACTCAAAGACCGTGTGAACCATACCGTCTATGTGCAGTACATCACGCCGTTCTGGAAAGTGCGTATCGGCGATTTCCGGACGTATGAAGAGGCGCAGGAATACAAGCAGCAGTTTGTGGCGCAATACCCCCACATGACGGGCGATACGTATATCGTTCGAGACAAAATACAAGTGATACGATGATGGACTTACAAGCTTTTCATAGTAACCCCGAGGTGACTGCCGCCATTGAGAAAGCGGTGGAAGAGACCCTGCGACAGATAGGCGAGGACCCGCAACGCGAAGGACTGGTCAAGACTCCGCACCGCGTAGGAAATGCCTTGCAGTTCCTGACCAAGGGCTACAAAGAGGACCCCGAGGCCATTCTCCGTTCTGCCCTCTTTGAAGAAGACTATCGCCAAATGGTGGTGGTCAAAGATATTGATTTCTACTCCCTGTGCGAACATCACATGCTGCCTTTCTTCGGCAAGGTGCATGTGGCGTATATCCCCGACGGGCGTATCACGGGACTGAGCAAAATAGCCCGCGTGGTCGATGTCTTTGCCCGCCGGCTTCAAGTCCAGGAACGCCTCACGACCCAGATCAAGGATTGTATCCAAAAAACACTCAATCCGCTGGGCGTTATGGTAGTCATCGAGGCCGAACACCTCTGCATGCAGATGCGTGGCGTTCAGAAACAGCACGCCATGACCGTGACCTCCGATTTTACGGGAGTGTTTAATCAGGCCAAGACGCGCGAAGAGTTCATGAAACTCATCAAAGGCTAACGATTTTCAAGACGTACAGAACCATGCAGTATAGCAAAAAAGATATACTTCGTGTAGTAATACTATGCTGCATGCTCCTTTCTGCCAACATCTATACGCTGCTGTTTGCCGATACCTTGTTCGAATGTGCATTGGATCGGATTTGGTATGTCCTTGTCGTAGCGGTGGGCTATTTGGTCGGCTTGCTGTTGTTTCGAGTCCGGACCTTCTTGATCATACAAGGCATTGCCCAGATGCTGTTCTTGCCCATCGAGGTGAGCAGTCTCTATCTCAACGGCCAGCCGGTGAGCATGCAGTATATGTACTGGATCATCGCCACCAACCGAGGCGAGGCGACTGAACTGCTCATGTCCGTATGGTGGTTGGTGTTGATCGTTTTTCTGATTTGGGGGCTATACGGCTGGCTGACCGCTTGCGTTCCGGCAGAAATGCGCTGGATGACCCGTAAACGTTGGGTGCCAAGAACCGTTCTCGCATGGATGGTCTTAGCGATGCTCACGGTTCATTTCGTATACTTGAATGGGAACTACGTCGCTCCCGAGAAATCGGTCTATGTACGTATCTATGCCTGGTCGTTCGGTATGAGGGTCGGCAACGTCTTTCCCTACGACATCTATCTGCAGACCTTCCGGGCTTACAAACATATGCGAGAGATAGACGGTATCGCCTCTTTATCCGACTACCGGTTTGGTATTGCCCCTCGTCCGGACAGCGATTCGGCGCTCTATGTCTTGGTGATCGGTGAAGCGGCGCGCTATGCTAATTTCAGCCTGAACGGCGAATACGAGCGGGAGACAACGCCTTATCTGTCTCGCCAGCCGAACCTGGTTTCCTTCTCGCACGCGTATGCACAAGCGAATGCCACCGACCTCTCGGTGCCTTTGATGATCACGCGCGCGTCGGCGGAAGACCCGATGCTGGCCTATAGGGAAAAAACGGTGCTCGGGGCTTTCCAGGAAGCAGGTTATAAGACGGCCTGGATTAGTGCCGATGCAGCCCCTATACGCTATGTGCTAAACATATTGCCGTCTTTCGATACGGTATGGATTGCCACAGATGACACGATGGATGAGGTTTTGTTTGAACCGTTTCACAACTTGCTTGACGGAGTGGGGATAGGTTCAGCAAGCAGCCTGGTCGTGCTGCATACCAAAGGAAGCCATCTCAATTATCAAGACCGCTATCCCGAGCAGTTCGATGTCTTTGAACCGAGTCTGAAAAAAGGCGTTTCGTACGGCACGTTCGATAAACAGCTGATGACCAATACGTACGATAACACCATTCTATATACGGATTATATCCTTCATTCGTTGATACAAGCGCTTGATTCGACGGGCCGCTGCACGTGCCTGCTGTACATGCCTGATCACGGCGAGAACCTATGCGACGACGAGCGCAAACTATGGGTACATGGGACGTATGAAGGTAGCGAATGGGAGTATCATGTGCCGCTTCTGGTATGGTATTCCGATACGTTCCAACGTTGGTATCCGGAGAAAGTGCAAGCGCTGCAGGCCAACAGGGACAAGACCGTGACTTCGCAAGTGATCTTCCATTCCTTATGCGACATGGCCGGCCTGAACGAAGTGGTGAACGAGCATTATAGTTTGCTTTCAGATAGTTTGGAAGTTCAGGACTCAGTCTTCGTTCTCAATGGCAAAGGTGAAATCATCCAAGGGCAATACCGATGAATCAAGTACGCCACGGGCAGCAGCAGAAGGACTGTGCTGAGGCACAAGACGACACTTCCGGCTGTTGTTACCCAGAAAGGAAGGGGTATATGGCATAGCAACGCTATGCCTTTTATGATGCTGAAGGTCATGATATGCGCGCATAGGATCAGCAGGGTGTTCTGCCCCATGTAGCGCAAGATACGCAGGGGAAGCCGGCTCTTCTCCAATAGCAGCGAAACAGGCATCCATAAGCCGACTGCCGAGAAGACGGTTATATAGTACAAGCTCGGATTTCCGATGATACTATCGCATAGCTTGATGTCGCCATTATAGGTGTATCCGACCCATAAGCCGGCCAAACAGATCACGAGAACGGGAATCCATATATAGGGTTTGAGTGCACGGACATTCGATTGGAAAAACGACTTGTATTCCGCGCCTACTGCGTACACAGGCAAGATGATACAGGCTGCGCTGATACCCCATACCCAGTTCTGACCCCAATGGGCAAGGAGGCAGCCAATCACGGCGATGCCGATGATCGCAACCCATCGTACGATTTGCCGTTTTTGCCGGCAAACCAGATAGTATATCCACTCCAGACTCATCATACAGCATAAGAACCAAAGGGGTACGTTGTGGTACAATTCGCTTCCTCTGCCATACAGCATGCCCAGTAAAGGCTGCCACCAAGTCACCTCACTATTGTAAGAGGGACCGAACAGAGGGAGAATGAAATACCAGAACACCCAGGTCAGCAGTCCCCAGATAAGGTACGGAACCAGCAGACGCAAGGTCTTTTTCAGGAAGAAGTCCTTGGGCGAGAGTTCGGTATTCGTGAACATCCCGGCGGAGAAGAAAAAAGCAGGCAGGCAAACCAGATAGACCGCCGTTCGGATTTCCGGCATGATCTGCGTATGGAAAAGGACTACAGCCATAATGGAGAAGGCTTTCATGTAGTCTACCCACACCAGGCGTTTCGTATCGGCTTTAGTTATGTTCATTCGTCGGGTTAATAAGTGCTATGATGGCATATGGTAGGGCTAACGTAAAATACGAAATGTCACAGCAGATATCGAAGAGCGTTACCGGTTCAAGGGATCTATAGATGACCCCCAGTTGGGTAAAGAGCATAAAAGCAAACATGAAAACAGACGTTGTACAAAGATAATAGTAAAACGTCGTCTTTTTATAGGCAAGGCCTATAGCGATAAGTACCATGATGCCTAAAATCCACACACTACCGGGTGTCGTTTGTGACATGAAGGGATTGCGTTGGAAGAAAACCCATGTTTCCGTGTCCCAAAAGATGTAAGGTGCAAAAATACATAGCACGACACCTAATGCAACAGCGATGAAACCCAGTTTGATGCGCCAATCGGCTTCAATCCACGGACGGAACAGATACAGCGCGATGGGGATGATGGCACTCAGTCGGGTAGAGGCGATAAAGCCCGCGATAAGGGCGGTGAGCAGCCATTGACGCTCGATGTTGATGCCTTTCTTCTCCATGATCAGCACGCACGAACAAACCATCAGTGCATTGCTTAAGCCGTCGCTCCGTGTCATTATTTCCCACCAATAAGCGGGCGAGATACATAATACCGATACCGTCAATAACACCGCTTTCCAGGAACCGAAGTAATAGTACACACTGCCCATAAAAACAAGCAGGAAAAAGACCTGAATCCATCCTACATCGCCCAAGAGCCAGAAAGGAATGTTCAGATAGTGCCAGAACGGGAATGGAGAAGGGAAGTTCTCTTCGCATAAATGCGTGTGGACGCCGTACGGATAGACCCCGTTAAACAAACCGTCCAGAAAAAAGGAAGTCGCGGACCATCGGTCCACTTGAATCGTAAACGGATCAATCAGGAAGATAGCACCCGCTATCACGGCTATGATCGCCGCAATCCCTGTGAGCGACAGCCATTGAGCCACTTTCTCGCTGATGCGGGACCCCAACCAATAGCGGTAGGCCATAAAAAGCCCCGTGGTGATCAGACCATAGACGACGGCACACAGCCAGGCAGGCAAACCTGCCCGCGGAACATACTTGCATACAAAGAGCACATTGGTCGCTAAAATAACGAGCCATTGAGCCCATATGTTCATATGCTCAAGCTTCTTTTTTCCCATTATGCGTGCGAATGAAATACGAAGGACGGCGCTTCGATTCATGGAAGATACGGCCGATATATTCGCCCATGATACCGATGGAGGAAATCTGGATACCTCCTAAAAAGAGAATAGTAATCATCAGCGTCGGGAAACCGCGTACCGGATCACCGTACAGCAAGGCTTTAATCAGCACAAATATCAGATAGACAAACGCGATACCCGACACGAGCAACCCGAACTTGGTCGCTAACTGCAAGGGCTTGATGGATGAAGACAGAATGCCGTTGATCGCTAACTGCAGCAGTTGTATAAAACTCCATTTGCTGGCACCCGCCACACGGTCTTCCTGGTAGAAATCGACGAACGTCTTGCGAAAACCGATATAGGCGTACATCCCCTTCGTATAGCGGTCGGTCTCTCGCATCTGGCGCAGGGCCTGAATGCAAGAGCGGTCCAATAACCGGAAATCACCGACTTTGGGGTACACGTTCTGCTCGGATAGCGATTGGAGCAAACGGTAGTACAGACGGGTCATAATCCGACGCAGCCAACTCTCTTTGCCGCGGACCATACGACGCGCATAGACATCGTCGTACCCCGCCTCCCATTGCTTGATCATCTCGGGAAGAACGGATACCGGATGCTGCAAATCGGCATCCATAATAATCACAGCATCCCCTTCCACGTAGTCCAAGCCGGCTAAAAGAGCAGACTCCTTGCCGAAATTACGGGATAACTCCAAATAGCCGATACGAGCATCCTTCGCATGTGCCTCTTCCATAATAGACAACGTACGGTCATGGCTTCCGTCATCGACTAACAGCACGTCCCAGGCATAGGCAGAGTCGCTGATAATCGTTTGTATGGCCTCTAAAAACAAAGGCAAAGCCTGCTCTTCGTTGTAGCACGGAACTAATATAGAGATTTTTTTCATGGCAGTTTAGTAAATGCAAATCGTACGAGTATAAAATTAATAGGTATCACAATGCAATACACCAACAGCGGTGCGTACACTTGACCGATACCGAGCCATAAGAACAGGTTGAAAAGCCCCATATGCATCAGGTAATTGACCACATGACTGGCCACAAAACCTCCCGCGCGGCTTACGGACATATGCTGCCGAAACGTGAAGCGGGCACTGAGAACGAAATTGCAACCCAGGCTGACCAGCCAGCCGATCGTATAGGCGATGTTGGCGCCCATAACCAGCTGGCACAGCAGATAGACCCCGTAGTGAATAGCCGTGGCTACTACTCCCACAATGCCGAAACGGACTATTTCGCGCCAGTCAATATTCATCGTATAACCAATATCTTCACCACGGTGTGACCGCCTTGTGCGTTGCATAGCGCCGTATAGACACCGGCTGTCGCACGACGGCCGTCCGGTAACTTGCCGTCCCATGTCGCTGTACCGCCGTGACTGCGTGTCTTGCAGACCAGATTTCCGCCCGCATCAACGATATTGACGGTCGTGTTGTCCATCAGATTGGTGATCGAGATCATTCCTCCGTAGTCCGGACGTACGGGATTCGGGTACGCATAGGCATCGTTCATGTCTTTACGAGGCTCGCTCGCATCGCTGCGATAGGATGCAATACCTTTGTCCGTCCCGACAAAGACCTCACCTGTCTTCGGCTCAATCACAATCGACTGAATCGAATTGGAAGGCAACAAGGAGTTGGCCTCCGTGAAATGAGCCACCGTTATCGTATCGTCTTCGATCAAGTATAATCCGGAATTTTCGGTTCCTATCCACATTCGGTTTCCTCCGTCCGGTGCCATGCAGCGGATCTGCTCATCGCCCAGTAAATAATCTCCCAAACCCGTACCGTCATTGCGCGGAATAATAATGCGGCGGCACGCATTCGAGGTGTAGAAGTCCGTCTTGGCTTCCAAGAGCAGAATACCTTTCTCTGTACCTAACCAGATGCGGTTGTTGTGGTCTTGCGCCAAACAATAGAAGTACGTGGGAGTGATAGTCGTGCCGTTTTGATCGACGAACGTATTGCGAGACATGCAGTAGTCGTCATCTCCTTTCGTTGGCGTTCCGCCGTCATAGAACAAGATCACGTTAGGTTCGTAACGTACATCCAACATCCATTTATAAGCACTATTGCGGCGGTCTGCCCATATCGGACCCGGCGTGTAGAAACGCAAGATCTTGCCGTCTCCTATTTTCGGCGCTAAGGCATGCCATGTACCGTCGGGACTCAAGACATGGATAGGCTGGCCCGATGAGGTTACATTCAGCACCCAGAAATTACCGTACTCATCCATAAACGCTCCGTCGGTACGCGTGTAATAGCGCGGATCGACACTGCTGTTCGCCGCTTGAATCGTACTGTTACCTACCGTGTATTGCTTGTAAACAGCGTAATTGCGGAATTCATAAACACCCGAACCATAGGTGGCTACGTAGAAATGACCCGGGTCTAAGGAATCAACGGCTATACTGATCGCATCATTGGTGTTTACTCCCAATGCGGATTTGAAATCCTCTTCATTGATATTAAGCCAATCAGAACCATTGAAGATGTTGATACGTGCAGGACGATTGAACTGAGATGCCCAACGACCGCCTATCGTTGAATAGATCTGACCGTGCGCCGTGGTCAAACTGTAGCCGAAATTGCTATTCGGACCACTCGGGCGATACGACTCGTCACCATTCGTTCCTAAACGTACAAGACCGGAATTAATCTCTCCTAACCAATACTCATTCTGCGAATAAATAGCGTCATTGATGTAATACTGGTTCGTCAAACCGTTCAACTGGTCGTCATCGCCCAAACGGTATAGGCTCTTATAGCCTACACCGGCTAATAGTTGGCCTCCTGAAACATGAATCCAGCTGAAAGCTTCCGGACGAACCGAACGCCATTGGTTCTTTTCCCAACGATACAGCGTATCATGCTGCAGCGTGTACAATTGATCACGATGGGCTACGGCCGATTGCAATCTGTCCGTCGGAACGGATGACAAATGCCAGTAGTGATAATCCACCAAGTTGTCGTTCAGACACGCACTGTACATCTTGTCCTCACCGAAAGCATACAGCGAGTCACCCAACTCTACCACATGACTCACATCCATCATAGCTGCCTCATCGCCGATATAATACGTATCATGGATTTCCGCTTTTTGAGGATCGATGGTCAAAATACCGAACGGCATCGATAAATAGCAGTATTGAGAGCCGATCGTGATTCCGTTAATGCCCGATGCGATCGAACCTGCTTTCATCAACAGGTCAGGCATCTGAGCTACAGAACCGTCATCGCCAAGCAAGTCAATACGGCCGTCTTCATACGCAATAATCAGTCGACTGGAGTTCTTATCATAGGCAATGTGGGATATAGTCGTTCCGTTAAGACCCGTGGACTTGTTCCAATACTCCAAATCACCGTCTTTACGGTTGTAACTGAATAAAGCCCCGTCCGCTATCGCATAGACATGCTGCGGGCTCGCCTCTAACTCCTGAGGATTCGAATACGCAAAGTGCAAACGCCATTGTTGCATGCTGCCTAATTCATAATCTTCCTCTTCCCACATGTCGGTCAATCCTTCGTCAATGCCCTTCGGAGCATATTCAACCAATCCTTCCGCGGTACCGATATACAAGATACCGCGATCTGTGCATGCTAAGGAGATAATACTGTTGGTCGGCATCGCAGAGTTGCCCGTTGTGTGGTGAGATATAAACTCCGTCACCTCATGATTAGTGGCATACACACCGATGTTCTCTGTGCCAAACCACATGGTGCCGTCGGGACTCTCACAAATCGCGTTGATGACCAAACCCGTTAACGGATTCTCGCCGTTATGGTCCATTAGTTCCGGACGGACCACACTATTCGAGGTGAAATAGTCCGTCGTCGGATCGATATAGGCGACACCTTGCTCCGTACCCATCCATACACGACCTGAATGATCTTGATAAAAGGCATGAATCTTTTCCGGTGTGAAGGGACGGCCGTACTGATCCAACCACGATGAATAGAGCGCAATCCTGTCGTCCGAGTTGTCGAAACGCGTCCCGTTGTCATCCAGCAAACAAACGAAAGTGTTGTAGCGAGCCGTAGCCGTCCATTTATAGTTGGGACGCATGTTGTCCAGGATAAAGCCAATCGGAGTATAGTAACGAACCAACTCATCTCCTATCTTCAGCTGCACACCGTGCCATTCGCCCGATGCATCCAAACAGGCCAATTGATAGACCGCGGCACTTCCGCTCGCATTAATGAACCATAGATTGCCTTCGTTGTCAAATAACGCGTTGTCCAAACGAGTATACGTCTTTTCGGAACCCTTCACGGCTGAGGTAATGGTATTGTCCTCCGCCGGTAAGAAATGCCGAACCAACTCGTCGTTGCGGAATTCATACAGACCCGTTCCGAAACTTGTTACAAAATAGTGGCTCTTGTCCTGAGGATCCACTGCTACATTCACGAAATCATACGCGTTAATACCCGTTTTGGCCTGAATGGTACTCGCTTGAATATTCGTCCAATGGCTTCCGTCGTAATGCATCACAACGCCCGGTCGCCAATATTGTTTGTCCCATCGCCCGCCTTGAAGCATCCATACTTCGCCTTGCATGCAGGTCAAGTGATAAGGAATATTTACACTCGGACCTTCCGGCTTGTAGGGAACACGCTCACTACTCGCCTTGATATAACGTACAATACCCTCGCCTTGACCGGCAATCCAGATGTCCTCATCGTCCTCTATACGGACACCCTTGTTGGCGTCAGGCGATATGCGACCAGTCCGTAACTGGCGCTTCCATACATGATAGTCCACCAGATTACTCTTCATCGACGCGCAAAACAGACTGTCGTCTGTGAACGCATAAATACTGTCGTTCGCCAGCAGCACATCTTTCACCGGCGTCTCCTCGCCTCCCGGACGCAGCCAATAGCTGTCCACCAGCTTGTTCTCTCGCAAATCCATCGTCTGGACACCGTAGTGCGTAGACAGATACGCTGTGCGGCCCGAGATCGTGATGTTATAGATCGTCTTGCGCTGAGTCATATCCTTCTCATACAACTCACTCAAGTACTTCACGCCCTTGGACGTGATCACATCCATCTTACCCGTACCGTAGGCAATAATAAGCTGCTTGCCTTTCTGGTCATAGTGGATACACGTGATACCCGTACTGTGCAAACCCGACTGACTGTTATACACCTGGATACGCTCCGATTGCTTGTCCACACTGAAAAGGCTACCATCCGATATCGCATATACGCGATCCGGAGTCGCCGCAATCTGAATCACATTGTTGTACGCAAAATACGTCGTCCAATGCTCTGCATAACTCATCGCTGATACCATCAGCGCCAATAAGATAATATGGATTCGAACTCTCATTCGTTCTAACGATTTAACAATTTAACAGCTTAACAGCTTAACGATTTAACAGTTTAACGTTTTAACAGCTTAACCAGCTCTGCCAGAGCCCTTGCCCTATGACTGATGCCGTTCTTGATCTCTGCCGGCAATTCTCCAAACGTCTTGTCATACCCTTCCGGAATGAACACCGGGTCGTACCCGAAGCCGCCTTCTCCGTATTCCTCTTCTGCGATTCGTCCCCGTACAATTCCTTCTACCTGAATGAATTTGGGGTCCCCGGAAATTTTAATTTCTGGGGAGAGCGGAGCGCCCGAGTACTCCCTGCCAAAACACGGTTTTGGCACATGTACGAGGGATGCGAACGCGAGCGTAATAACGGTTCTGAACTGTGCCCCGCGGTCTTCTTTCCCTTCCAACTCGCGCAACGCCTTCGCCCTGTTAGCAGCAAAAACCTCCCGCTCATCCTTTAATCCCTTCATCCTTTTATCCGTTAGATACCAGCGTGCCGTATAAACACCCGGCTTACCATCCAGCGCGTCAATCTCTAATCCCGTGTCATCTGCAAACACGCCGTTTACACCATTAAGCGTAGCGTCACCATTCATCAATCTATCATTGATAAAATCGGCTACCGTTTCCGCTTTTATACGGCTATTCTCTTCCAGCGTCGTTCCATTCTCCTCGATTTCTTGCTCAAAACCGATATCCTTCAGGCTCAACACTTCCACGCCGGCAGGCATGATATCCCTCACCTCCGACAACTTATGCGCATTATTGCTTGCAAATACTAATCTCATAATCAATCATCAATAATCAATCATCAATCACCGTTCCCACGTCTGGTTTCGTCCAAGGAATCCTCGTTTGTCCAGCGAACCGCGAAGAACCAACTTGCCGTTCTTCAGGTATATCTTGCCGTAATAGAACTTGCCGCTCTCCGGATCCAGCACCTTACCGCCTACCAGTTCGCCGTTCTCTGCCTTCATGCCGCGGATGATCACCAACCCGACAATCGGCTTGTTATAGTCTTCGTCCTTGCATTGGTCGCATTTCAAATCCAAGTCCGTGTACATCAGCATCTTGCTGATCTTGCCGTAATAGAGTCCGTCCGAACCTTTGTAGATCGTTACCACCGAGCGTTTCTCACCCGTTTTGTCATCTACCGTCTTCCAGTCTCCCAAGATCGCGCTCACTTGAGCACTCGCACACGTAACGACCGCTAATAGTGCGGCTAAAAAGAACTTTCTCATTCGCTTTATCAAATTTTGCGTGCAAAAGTACAAAAAAAAAATCAAATAAGCAAATAAAATATATTTTATTTTGCTATTTGACCTGTTTTTTAACCAAAAAGGTACAAAAAAAAGATGATAACGTTGTTATCATCTCTTGTGCGCAGGATGAGACTCGAACTCACACGATCTTGCGACCACTACCCCCTCAAAGTAGCGTGTATACCAATTTCACCACCTGCGCGTGCCCAGAACAGGACTCGAACCTGCACACCTCGCGGCATGCGCACCTGAAACGCACGCGTCTACCAATTCCGCCATCTGGGCCTACACTCATAAAGTGCAAAAAAAAAGAGCGGAAAACGAGACTCGAACTCGCGACCCCGACCTTGGCAAGGTCGTGCTCTACCAACTGAGCTATTTCCGCATTCTTTTTTAAATCCTCTTTTGAAAGATCATTTTGCCTTCTTTTTCGAAAGCGGGTGCAAAGGTACTGCTTTTTTTTGATATGTGCAAATTTTTTTGCATTTTTTTTGCATTTTTTTGCATTTTTTCTCTCTTCTTCGCGCGCGCACGCCCGTTCCTTATTTATATATTTAATACGCGTAACGCGTATACGCGACTTTTATGCTATAGAACATATTTTCTCCCTAATGTGACTTTATTGTGCTAAAATGGCCAAATTTTTAATTTGCGCATTTTCAGTACTTTAACTAAAAAAATGCATATTGAGTGTATTTTTTTTGCAAAAATATTTGGTCAATTCAAAAATTTGTCGTACCTTTGCACTCGCTTTTGAGAAACAAGTGAGTTTCTATTTTCTACCGGAGACCCGGACATTAAAATTAAGATTCACCATCGTGGACCTAATTTTTTTGCGCCAAACCGAAAGAAAACTTCTTTGAAAGATTGATACAATTAGTGTAGTACAAGAACTGAACTCAGAGCAATCTGAGTAAACAAATAGGTTCCCAAACAATTCTACACTTGATAAATCGATTATTCTGAGCTAACTTATAATTTTTCTTTTTACAACGAAGAGTTTGATCCTGGCTCAGGATGAACGCTAGCGACAGGCCTAACACATGCAAGTCGAGGGGCAGCGCGGGAGAAGCTTGCTTTTCCTGGCGGCGACCGGCGCACGGGTG
>Ga0265298_10004589_pt1 | contig 17602 bp, 23 predicted proteins | sample AusTroGonzalo_MG_3_FD_193486 | JGI IMG/M metagenome (GOLD analysis project Ga0265298, IMG submission 193486) | Bovine rumen microbial communities from tropical cattle in Woodstock, Queensland, Australia - Gonzalo_01 | ecosystem: Host-associated > Mammals > Digestive system > Stomach > Rumen ... | reverse complement strand
CAATTTATCATGGTGGATTTAATAACCATTGATTCAAAGACTAGATGCGATTCTTTGTAGCGCTCAATAAGATTTTTAATGATTGGGTCTACGCGCGAGCTAAGAATAGTTGTTTCTGTGTGGTCGTCTTTTGTGAACGCGAAGTTTAGCTTTGAGTCCGGGTCGTAGTCATTGGAGACGTAGAAGAAGCCATCGTTGTCAAACCAGATTCCAAACGTGTTTCCTTCGAGCCTTAAGTTGAAGAATAGTTTTGCATAAGATGGGCGCTTGTGAACAAAAGAATTTGAGTCTTGAAGAAATTTATTATCAATCGCGAAGTCGCCATATTTTGTGCCGCTGATGAGTTTTCCAAACTTTGTCTTGCGTTTTGCTTCCCGGTAGGCCTCATTTTTTGCGTAGTAAACCAAGATGGTGCCATCCTGGAATGTCTTATATTCGGACTCATAAGGGATTGACAGATTCCAATAGTTAAAGTATGGGTTGTAAAGCGTGGTGGAGTTGCCAAGAAACCAGACTCGGATATTGTCTCGCATACGGCCAATTGTTTCGATGAGGTCAAGCATATCTTCAACCTCGTGTGGTAGATACCGATAGATTCCAGTTGTGATAGTGAACTCATCAAAGATTATGGTACGGACGAGTGGGAAGCTGGTTGATTTAAGGATTTTTGAAGTGGAGAGCGGGATTGCGTACCCGGCCACCATATCGTCAATCATAAACACGTTGCCTTTGACTTTAAAGGTGTGGTCTGGGAATTCTTCATTGGCTCTGATCGCGTCGAAAAATTTTGGCACGCTTTCGTCGAGCTCTGTTTTATATCTACGCAAATATACGAATTGATGGCCGTGTTTGATGAAATCGTTTATCACCGCTTTTGTAGCACCGTAGGTCTTGCCAACGCCGCAGGTATATAAGCAGCATCAAAAAAGAGCCTAAAGGCTCTTTTTTGTTTACAAATCGCCATCCCTAAAGTAGCTAATATTAACACATACTTTGTTGGATGAAGCATCCCACCCACCAGCGGGTGCATATATGTAAATATATTCTGGTTTAATTACTGCGTGTAACAGAGTCCTCGTACCTCCAACCTCACCCATTAGAGGTATTAGTATGTCATTGCTACCGTACATTAGACTTTTAGCTTTTAGCCACGGTTTATTATCTCTAAAGTACAGCCTGATAGGGTCTGTCGTAGTAGTAGCTGTAAATGTAATTGTATTTACTAGATGTACTATATTACCAAGAGATTTAGCAAATCCGTTGCTATTAGAAGACGTTGCTATATTTGAATTCTCTTTTGTAACATCAAACGTAGTACCATTAACCGACATATTAATAACATCATTGTCTGATACAGTGTAGTCATATAGACCTCTAGCGGCAAAAGGTCTTTCACTGTATATGCTATAACCTAGCTGTGATGGGTATATCTTATTTTCTTTAACTAGGTTCATGCCCAATATACGTTCAATACTTGTATTATGGTCTAGACCGCCTAGATATACTTGTGGCAGAGCTACCATCTGTGCTTTGTCGCCCCAGTCGGCACTTGTAGCTATAATACGAGTTGCAGAGCTTCTGTTGTACCACTCAAGATTTGTAATTGCTTCCATCATAACATTTACAAATGAGTTATTATCGCAAAGCCAAAGCGGAGTAATAGGAAAATCGCCTTGATGACTACGAGGTTGGTCAATATAAATGCCGTTGCCACACCCCTCAAGGTCAACATTCACAAACTTGTTAGTTTCACCATATTCAATACGGATGCCCCAGTTCGTGATGATGTTCATATTGACATTAACAAAGTCGTTTCTATTTACAGAAGACTCTTGAGCTAGACCTTGCTTTTCACGATATGTCATCTGCAATATAATACCATTAGTACAGTTATAAATACGGCAATTAGTAAATCTATTGTAATAGCAAGAGCCTTCCATAGTAATAGCGTTCTTGCCATATCGGAAAATAATACCCTCAAAGATGTTATCCATATTCCAGCCATCGTAGTTGGTGCTGGTTAAAATAGTTCTAGACATCTCAAGGAGTGTAGTCTTACCTTGTACGCCCTCAAGTATAGCGTTAGCAATTTTACCGTTTCGTGCTTCCCACCTAATCAGAGTACAATCATCAGTAGAGGTTGTAAATAATCTAGATGTGCGATTGAATTTTAATTCTACGGTAGGTGCTTGTAGCCCTGAATTTGGGTAACTAAACGTCAAACAAACTTTGGTAGAATCATCCCTAGTTATAGGCATTACTTTATATTGTCCATTAAATTCAATAGATTTGCCGTAAGTGATACCGTAATTGATAGCGTGTTGTACTGAAGCTGTATCATCGTGAGTCCCATCACCGTAAGCACCAAACTGTTCACACTTGATTACATTTTCACTTAGATTAAGCACAGCAAATAAACCACTATCGAGAGCAATGATTGTAGAGCCGTTGGCGGTCAGCTCATCATCTACGATAGCGTAGGTTGACGCCCCATAATCACCTTTGGCATAATAGCCAAGCGTCTGTGCGTATGAGCCAGCCTCTAGATTTTCGGCCGCCTGCATGTCCGCTACGGTGTCAAATGCAAAAATTGCCCTAGTGTTCAAGTATGCAGCAATAATCTCTTGGAGTTCGCCGGCGTCAGCCATCTCGTCAAGTTTGTTGTCGATTTCGGCCTGCACGTCAAGGTTGTCGAAAAAGTTTTCCACATACGCGAGAAGCTCTGCCGTGGCCTCAGCGTTGTGATTTAGTGCAGGGATTACCTCTTGAGTGAGGTACCTTTTAAGCCAAAAAATCTGCTCTTCAATAGTGAATTTGCTATCAAATGAGGATGGCACGGTCCCTGGAGTAGTGACCATTCTTATAAGGTCGCGTACTCGTACTGGTTGTTCTGGTGTAGTCATGTTTTCTCCTTTCCTACATATTTATATGATTATATATGCCCATGAATAGTGGGGCTACCTCTTCTACAATTTCTAGGTTGATTGCTCGGATGTTCTGGCGGTATTGGTCAATCATCTTCTGCGCTGTGGCCGATATACCAGAATTGCCTTTAATTGTCTTCGTGTAGTTCTCACTCGAATTACCATCTGTGTTTGAATCTCCGGTGGTATTCGTGTGGTCTTCGGCTTCGCTGGCGCCGGTAGAGGTCGCGTATTTTCCGCCCAGAATTTCGTTTTTATGAATCTCTCCCTGTGGGGTGTCCGAGTTTACGTTCAGACCAGACGTATTGCTGGAAGAGTTCCCAGTGCTGTGAGTGTGGTCTTCGTGCTCGTGTTCCGCTTCGTAGTGCTCTGAGAAGTCTACGTTCACGAGAGGGTCGTACTTAATGCTGGCCGAGTAGATGAGTGGAGCCTTTGACTCCATAATCTGGCGCATAAGTACCTTTGCGCGGTGCTTGAAATACGCTGGAGTCTCAAGCCCAATTTCGCGCATGTAGTATTCGTCTATAATGAGCTGCGCCAATTTCTCCTTGGTCCATGTGCCACGCTCTTCAATGACGGCGATTTCTTCGGCGGTGAGATAGTCGCTGAGATTGTAGTCCATAAACCATCCCTTGACCTCTTCTTCTCCATAATTTTCAATCACCTTGGCTAGGCGCATCGTGTAGGTTGCATTATTTTCCATATTCTACCCCCTCTCCAAGGTCTGTGGTGGCCTCTAGGTTATAGTCACTCACCACGGAATCCACTTCCTTGATTATATTGTAAAGGTCAGAGCGTACTCGCACGTCAATCTCTTTGTCCGTGCCGGTTAGGCCAAATTTTTCATTGAATTTCTTGCACGCCTCTTTGCGCGGTGCAAGGTAGCTTTGAAGGTTCAAGTTAGTAACCTCATTATTGGTCGTAGCTTCTGCCGCGATCAGACGGTCTTTTTTCTCGATATCAAGGTTGTTGACACCAAGGAATGTGAGGGCCTCATTCCAAATATTCTTCTTGTAGTCCATGAGCTTATCAGCCAAGTATGGGACATCGGTTTTGAGGGCTTGGATTGAGCCTTGCAGCCCCGAATTTTTATCACCGAAGATAGCCGGTTCGTTGCCGTCAATCTGATGATACATATTTTTCATCGTCAGCCTTTGGTTTTCATCTGTGATGATTAAGACCGGGAATTTTTGGTTTTTGACGTTCACGTCGCAGGCGCGTTCTGCTTCATACAAGCGCAGCGCAAATAACTCTAGCGTGCTGGCGGTCGGCACCCTATCCCAGTTATTCATCACCAGGATGCACTCGTTATTATCTTTTGAATATGGGCTCAGCCCGGAATATAGCTTGCGGGTGCTTTGGTACCCATACGAATAACAATTCACTCGTATTGGTAAGCCGTATATATTGAGCTCGCCAGCGGCAGTCGCTGATGTATTGATGAAGCCATACTCATCAGTAAACAAAAGTGCTGCTTGACCTTTGTAATACAAACACTGCTCGAGCCAGCGGCCGTCCATACCTTCTGGAAGGTTGGTCCACTCAAACATACTCTGTGCGATTTTTTTGAGGCGTTGCAAATAATCAAAATATGTTGCTTCGTTCACTAGCGCAGCGTCTTTGAATAGTGGGCCATCTGTTTGTGGTCGTCTTCGCATTTTTCTCCTTTCTTTATGGTGTTACAATTGCATTATTCTGGGTATAATCCATGAAATGTGTCGCGTCGTGCCAGAATGTGACCCCTTTATCGAGCATAGAGTTTATTTTGTCGACTGAGGTCTGTGGGAGATATCCATGTACTGATGAGCCAACGGTTTTGACATAATTCCAGTATGTGCGACCGGTAATGTTTGGGGTCTTCCACGAGTTCACTTTGTATCCGTAGGCCGAGAAGTACCCATCTATAATCGCTGCGTACTCTGGGCGCACTGAGTGCTTATATACAACGAATAGGCCGTCTTTTGAGTTTGCTTGTGCCAAATCACCCATATTGACGTCACCCTTGGCTATATCTGGTAGTTTTGCGGCCTGGAATATCTGCCCAACTGTGTTTGTAATCTGGAATAGCGCCCCGGACACAGGTAGGGTTTTTCCTGAGACCGCGCCAAGTATAGCTTGGCCTGCTGCACCAACTAACCCGGTCGCCATATTGATACTATTTTGGGTCAGCCAGTTGGTGTACGAATCTGAAGCCCATGCACAAATTGGGTATTTGCGAGCGGTCACGCCATATTCAAGCGCTACGTTGCCAGTACCACCGGCCGCCGGCTTATAGCCATTCACAGGGACTAGCTTAATAGAGCACCCCTGGCATAGTATACCATACATGTGAAATTTAGGGGTGTTGTTTGTGAAGTCTTCATAATGAAATTCCCTTACTTCGCCAGCCCTGTTTGAAATTGTGAGGTAATTAAACGGCCAGCACTTAAGTTTATTATTCTTCGGCGTATACCCACCATAAAGTGTAGCTGGCATAGGGACTTCGTTGTCGGCGGCGTTCATATCAATCATATTGGTGGTGGTATAAAATGAGCTTGGGTACATAACATTGAATGTGCGCGTGACGCCATTGATTGTAATAGACTTGCTTTCCCAGTTGCAGCGATTTATAAGTCTTGATGGAGCCATGAAGATGGAAACAATTTCTCCATCCGTGCGAGTTTCTTGGTATTTCCGGATTATAAACATTGCATCCTGTGGGTCTGATACTGCTAAAAATATAACACTTGTAAATATTCCGCCGATTTTAGGATAGTAGCTTGTTGGCACAAGGTCATCAATCAGGGCGGATACTTGAAAAACTATGATGCTGGAGTTGCCCAAAAATGAATGTGAAACATTGTTGGCATCCACTATATCAGGTGTGTATGTAATGCCGGTGAATACCGACGAGCCAACCGGGCCAAGCTCTAAATTCTCCGGCACAGTGTGCGCTCCGATAGTATCGTCGTTGACGTGCTCTCTCTCAACAAAGCACTGGTTGTATACTAGGTCAAATTGCCATGTTTGGAAGGCGTCCTCTTCAATAATCACCAACGTCATATTATCATTGATATATTCCATGTTTAAGATACGAGCATAAAACCACTTGTTGGAATAATTAGAGTTCTTGTACATCACATAATTAAATTGGATGATGGAATCAATGTGAGCAGGGAATCTGATTGCGTTGTCCCGGCGCTGGTAGGTGAAGTTGTCTTCCGTGAGTTTTTCCAGGCTCTGAAAATATGTCGCCTGGTCTGAAGCAGAGGCAAAAGTTAATTGATTTTCATCATCCAATTCAATTGGTAATTTTAGCAGATATAAGTCTGTTGATGGTGTGATTGTCATAGTTGCTCCTCTTGGGTTTTCCACAGGCTGTGGGTAAACCTGTGGAAAACTTTGTTAATGATACTACGCTGATGGTACTGGGACCGTTACAGTGATAGTATCGGTGTGACCATTGCAGGTTGCAGTAATCACATAGGTGCCGTCGTCTGCGGTAGCCTTTGGTGCGATGACCAAGGTGCGTTTGTTGTCGGCGGTGGTGAGAGTAATATCATCAGCTGTACCAGTGGTCACGGCGTAAGTAATATCGCTAGTGGCGTTTACTGGAGTAGTGACTACTTCTACGCGGCCAATTGCTCCTGGGTTGATAGTAATCGCGCTGGAGCTAAACTCTACATTGGTTGCAGCCACGGTCGGCTGGGAAGTGGCAAAGACCACAGCGTTCGCAAATAGCGAGAAGTTGTACATCTTGACCACGTTGAGGTAGAATTGCCAGGTGCGGTTGTTCGGGTTCCAAAACTCTGAGAAGTCGCGGTCTTGTTCACGAATCTTAAACCAGCTCTTGTCGGCAATCATACCAACGATGGCGGAGCCGTCAGTGTGGAGTGTACCATCTTCGTTGTAGATATTGAAATCTGGCACGGAGATGATGTTGCCGAGTAGTTTTGCATACTCTACGTTAAACGCAGAAGCAAGGCTCTGGACATCCATTTTTGCACGGACAGAGTTCTTGATGATGATGACGATATCTTCTGGGTTCGTCCACATCTTTACTGCGCGGCCTGCGCCACCAAGCTTCTTCCAAGCGTTGTAGTCGCTGGATGGAGTCTGGAAGTTGAGGAATAGCTCGCGTGCTTTCTCGGTGAATGCTTTTGCGGTAGCCTCGTCAGATACTGCAGACACAGTCTGAATCTGGACGCGGTTGTTGGCATAGGCGGTGGTGATAAGAGCACGAGTCTGGTCATACTCGTCGATATAGGCGCCATTATAGAGCGCATTGGTAATCTCAGAGATGAAGGTGTCGAGGTTTTCCCAAGAAGTAAAGGCTTTGACAAGCTTTGCCTTGGTGATGGTTACTGGATACTGAATATCCGAGTTTACCTCGAAGTACTCTACCTTGACGTCAGCTTCGTACTTGGCCAATAGGCCTGCGAAGTCGTCGACGTTAAATTTGCGACCCTTCTGTGGGTTGGCATAAATGTCCTGGACGCTCTGGCCTAGAGGCAAGCGGTCGCCTTCAAGCACCCGGAGTGGGTTGTTGAAGAATCTCGTCTCAAACTGAGTCGCCACAATCCTGTTGATAAGGGCGGACATGAATTCGTTTTGCACGACCTGATACTGCAAAACTGGTGTACCGAAGGCAGAGATGTCAGTGTTTTCATCAACCACTGGGATATACTGGTGGTAGATGTCGCTCGAAATCTCGCGGATGCGGTTGAGTGAGTTGATAAGTCCTGTTGGTGCAGACATATCTTTCTCCTTTCTTTATTATTAGTTATTATTGAATAAAGTTGCCTTGTTTGTCAAAGCAAGCTTTCCACGAAAATGGCTTCTCTTCTTTCGGTTTCTGAGCTTCTTGCTGGGAGAAGTCGCTTTCCGTCATAGGAATTTGTTTGAGTAAGTTCCCATTGGCGGATACCAGCTTTTGGTTCGTTGATTTTAGCTCTTGAATCTGTGCATCTTTTTCAGATATAGCCTTCAACGTCTCAGAATTTTTGGTGATAAGCATTCCTAAATCGTCCGCGATAGCGGCCGCACTTTCTTTGCCGACTTTCTCTTCAATTGAGCCGGCGATTTTCATGAGTTCGTCTTCGTTCATGATACCTCCATTATATCATATCTCTTATGTTTAGTAAATATTTTGGGAGCGTTCCCTTATTTTTCTCGCATAGAGCACCCAAGGGAATCGCTTTTTCTTCTCTGCCGGAGGCTCTGGCTGTTGCCAGGCATTAAATCTAAATGCTCCGAGGAAGGTTGTCACGTTTACCTCTGTAAGTGTAACGACGTGACCATATTCCGGCGACGGGTCTACTTGGTTTTGGCCGAGCAGCATTGCACTTGTAGTGTTTGCGTCCCAGTCTGAGTCTGCAAACGCAATGTGACCATATGGGTTGGCAGCGGTATTGTTAAGCACCACCAAATCACCCTTGCGCACGTCGGCTTTGTTATACACTAGCGTAAAATAATCCGCTGCGTTGTATTCTCGGCTTGCAGCGTTAGCCCAGCCCTCGTATGCATACCCATCTGGTTGCGATAGCCAATACGGCGAAGGCCTGCCGGCATTGCCAGCAAGCAGTTTCGCCATATCAACACACTGATAACCATAGACGCCATCAACATCATAGCCGTTGCCTAGCGTGGCCGCTTTAAATGCATCATAGCTAGTGATATCTACGGTGACTAGTGACATCAGTCTGCCCTTTTTGAGAATAACAGTTTTTTACCTACTGGGATATTCCCATCGATTTTGAGGGCTTCGGTGTAGTAAGCCACGTCCCCATCTGGGCCCCAAAGTCCGTGAGAAGTCCTCAAGCCTAAGTCCGTGATAACTTGGCCAAAGGTATCACCCTCTTTGTAAATGTACTCTATATATTGCCCATAGTCTGGTTTAGGTGTAGGCGTGCCGCTCCAGTCTTTAAATCTAAAGGCCCCGAGGAATTGGTCCATCTTCACGTTTATTACACAAAAGCGCATGTCGTCTGGATTTTGGTTCTGGCCAAGCACCTTTAGCACGCCACTCCCGTTGTAGTCCTCGTCAGCGTAGCCTATATGACCATAAGTGCCGAAGCCGAAGACCACCACGTCGCCGCGTTTGACGTCTTCTTTATTATAGATGAGGTCAAACTGGGTTCCTGCGTTCTCTTCCTTTTCGAGCACCCAGCAACCACGCGCCGAGCCATCTCCAGTCAAAAGCCACCGGCCGAGCTGCTGCCATAATAATGCAGCACCATCCCAGCACTGGTACCCCCAGACGTCGTCAATATCAAAACCCTTCCCGATTACTGCGGACCGAAAAGAGTTGTAGTCGCTAATAGGCACGCTATAATATTGGCCTAGTCCTCCCAATAGTGGGTCTCTATCGTTTATTTCTTCTTTTAGTTGGGTGGCTACCACTTCTGGCCGTGTTTCAAATATACTGCGTACTTCTTCGGCAACAGATTTGTAGTCTTGCGCACCCTCTTCAATCTTAGGCTGCGTGTGATTTTTGTTAATAAAGTCATAGAAATTTCTATATCCTTTCACGGCGAAATAAGCGGTTCCGCCAATTATGCCACCGATTAAACCAGTGACGCTTGCACCATCCAATATTTTGCTGATGTCCGCTCCCATCTGGGTGGAAAACCAATCTAGGGCGTTTATTATAACTACCCAAGACAAGATTGCCACGCTCATCAGAAGTGCCTTGACGATGTCCTCAAACATTCGCTTCCAAGACCACTTCCGACCTTCCGTGAAAATTACATTTGCAATGCCAGAAAAAAGCCACACAAGGTAGCTTCCAGCAAGTATTGCTAGGCCAACCCCCACGGTGATAAGTTGGTCTACTATATTGTCGAGCATTCTTCCTCCTTTCTTTTATATGCTCTATTTTCCGAAGATGCCTTCGGGCTTTGGCGGGTAAGCAATCCCGCTCTCGTCGAGTATTCCGCAGAGTTCCTCGATATAATCTTTTGCTACGTCGAGCTGCTTCTGGGCGTCCTCTAGTAAAATTCTGCATTGTTCCAGGTTGTCTTTTATTGACCTGTATTCTTTGATCGCGTCGTCTCTTAATTGACGAGCGGTTTCAATGTTCTGGGCGACTATATCATTTTTTGTCTTCTTCTTCTGGATAAGCGCTGTGATGATGCCAGCAATGGCTCCGCCGCCGATAAATCCTAAAACTGAGTCTAGCCAATGGTATTCGCCCATCTTTTAAATCCTTTCAACCACTATTATAACACACTTGTTATGCTTTGTGGTCAATTTTATTTATTTGTGCCTGCAAATTGACTGCGGCCATCTTGTTTGACACTATGCCCCACAATGATGGGTCTGGGTACCTAATATCATACGGCACAATCTCACACCCAAGAATTTTGGCCTCAATTGCGACTCTGCCTACGGCGTAGACATATCTAAACCTAGCCATTTTAGTCAAAAGTTCATCTCTCGGCAAGTCACAGAGAAGCTCTGCCCGCTGGTCTATTACACCATAATTAAGTTTGTGGCGTCTTCCTGTATAGCAAACCAGTTTTGTTTTTCTGGCCTTAAACTTCTTGACGAAGTCTATGTCGACGCTAAGCGGTAGGTAGATGACGTGCGCGCAGTATGGGCGAATTAAATCCACCATGTAAGGCACGCCTACCACCGCTATAACATCTTTATATTTTTTTAGGAAGCGGTAGCTCTCTGGCTCCATATTATTATGTATAAAATATATTGCATGGTCTACACAAAACTCATCCAGCTTGATTGTCACCCAAGGCCTACTGGTTTTCACGGCCGGGATGATGTTATTCACCAGCTCATACGAATACCAGTAGGCGCCGTTTTTTTGTGATTTTCTACGATATAGTTTTGAAGTGTGCGAGTATACTTTACCCATTGAGCTCACCCTTCCTGTCGGAGAAAAATTTTCGGTATGCCTTCTGCTCGCACTCGGTGAGAGTTTTCCACAAGTCCATCAGCTCAGATTGTGTAGAGCACTCAGAGATTTGGAGCAGGAGGTCACTTTTCATCGGTTAGCCCACCAGATTACAGAGTCAATATTCTCCTCTACGGTTTGCCATATTTTTCTGTAAAATTCTTTTTTACTCATATATGACACTTTACGACCTACGAAGAAGACCTGCACCCACTCTTTCCTATACTTATTACTAGGGGAGGCGGTTCCCACTTCTATGCTGTACTCTTCTTCAGTTTTAATCACCCTAACCCAAACATCATATCTGGAAGAAATATCGTTTTTAATCTTAGAAATGAGTTTGCGATTATTCCATTCATTTATTAATTTCATTAAATATCCTTTCTTCTTCGGCGTCCAGCGCCACGAGATTTTGTTCTAAATGAGCTTCTAGCTCCCGGATTTTTATGCTATTCTCATCTCCAAAAAGCAAAGCTTCATTTTTCATATGACGTATTCCGGCCCTGAGTACTTCGATTTTGCTTGCTAGCTTCTCCCTCTTGAGCGAAGTTCTTCCTGATAAAATTTGCAAAGATACCGCAATATCATGCAAGTCTCTAGCCACATGCGCAGTGTCTATACTTATATTTCTAATATTATTTTCAGTGTCTTCAGTCATCGTTGTTCCTCCCAAGAAAAGACCACTCTATTCTTTTTGAGGCTGAAAATTTCCAGCGCAGTGATTTTTCCATCTTTTGATTCAATTTTTGATACCTTGAATTTGTCGTTGCAGTCAAACTTATTGTTGCGAGTTACTACGTCAAAATCTTCCGGCTTAATCCAAATTGGCGGCGCAGAATACAATTCGCGACCAATACCCCACGATACGCAGGCTCTTTTAAATGAGTCTGAGAAGGCGGATTTTTCAGTTTCGGTTCGGTTGTCTGAGCTACCTACATCCTGTTTGCACACCCACTCGCCAGTTTCCGGGTCTTTTACTGATACAATGCAGGTCAAGTAGTTCCCGACAAGCACATGTTCTCGCTTCCACATCATTGACCCAAACGTCTCATCCAAGACATTCATATCCGTCTTTGCCTCTTTGAATAGCAGGAGGCGAAGACCGGCTACTCCCCCGTCTTTGCCAGTTGGTATTCCACCAACACGCACCTCAATTTCATCTGGTCTTAAAACTCTGATTTGCTTCATTTTTTACTCCTTTCAATGAAGTATAGTATTATTTGTATGATTGTTAATACTAGCGCTGTTATGCTCAGTATAAAAAGCGCAATTGCAAGATTCAACATTCTTCCTCCTTAGAATGGCAGTGTTGCGCCGCCACGATTGATTATTGTGCCGTTGTCTAGTGTCGCCATCTCTAGCTCTTCATAATCATCAAGCTGGACGACATTGATTTTTTTTCTCATTTTCTACCTCTCTTTCTATTCTGGCGCTCCTGCTTACGAGCCTTCTTGATCGCGTTCTTGCGTTTTTTATAGGCGAGCTCGGCTTTATGGTATAGTTTGCGCCTCATTTCTTCTACGCCCTGGGTCTTCTCGAGAATATAGCCGTCTGCCTCTACATGCTCCATTGGATTTGTTGACTTAAATATTTTTCTCATTTTCTACCTCCCCAGCGTGCTTGCGCACCTTTTAGCCCGACTATCCTTGCCCTCTCGGCTCCGGTCAGACCATCTGCCCCCCTAAACTTCGAGGCAAATCCGCCGGTGTGGCCGTTGCGACCGCCCTTGGCGCCGTTTACTTTATAAAAGCTCAGTCCATACCTTGCTTTATTTGTTGCTGCGGCTTTGAGTCCGCCTTCTTTAGTTCCTGCCATATTAAACTCCTGCCATAAATATTAAACCGACCACTAGGCCAAACAATGCTGCGCCTAGCATACCTTCTATTTCACTTTTCATTCTCCGCTCCTCACCGTTATAGGCTTACACTCGATCAATACGCACCGAATATCCCAATTATTAAGTGACATATAACTAATCATACTGCCAATAATAAGGCCGATTGCCAAAAGGCCTGCTAGGATATATCCCCAATAACCCCAATCGATTTTCTTTTTATTCATTCTTCAACCCCGAAAAGTAAGTTTAGGTCTTTTTCATCAACACCAGATACTATATAATCTAACCCGTAACTCACATTACCATACTCACAAATAGTTTTATTATTATAAAATCTAAGTCCTTTATCTTTCAATCGTTTCCAAGCCTTTAATTTAGCTACCGCTATCTCAGCTTCTTCTTTGGTTTCAAAGTAGTTACCGATTTGCTTACGATGTTTACTCCACTCAATAAAGTTAGATTTGCCACAATTTTTCAAATCGCACTTCATCGGTTCTCCGTCTAAATCATTTATAAACCAATAAGGCTTGACTGATTCCTCTGGCATATCTTCCCACTCTGCGTTCAGCTCGGCGAGAGAGTTAAAAGTATTTATCTCGCTTTGCAAAAAGTCGTCATTTCGTTTTACAAAACTTGGTTTTGCTAAAAGTTCTATTATCTCTCCAGTTTTCTTATTGCGCAGTTTCATTTTCTACCTCCTCCAAATCTTTATTGGACAGCCTTCGAAGATATTTTACTGCCTTTTTGGCGTTGGTTTCCGACAAGAAGCACATCCCATTACTAACGCCTTGGCGGAATCTATCGCTGGCGCCTCCCATAGTCCACTCGTAATAACCACTTGGTTCTGCCTCATCTAGCATGTAGAAGGAATGTTGTGTTATATTTATCATTTCCCAACCTTTTTTAGACAATTCTTCAAAGCCATTACACTTTGTGTCCTCGATGTTTGTAGTGATTTTTTCGAGGAACTTATTTCTATAAAAAATCATTTTGCCATCTCCGCATTAAACGCTTGTATAGCGCGATTGATATTATTGATTGTTGCCATTGCTTCCTCAAAGGCGTCTGTCATTGCCTCGAGCGCAATTTTTTCTTGTTGGATTTGTTCTTCCATTGTGCTTCCTTTCTTTTAATTTATATCTCCATTATACACCTTATGGCATAGTATGTCAATACTTTTTATGCCATTTTTTTGAAAAAGTTTTCCACATGTGGAAAAGTATATATCTATCCGGACAAAACTACCCCTGTAAAACAAAATTATCCGGACATTATCCGGACAATTTCAGACTAGTCAGCCATAGACTCTTACAGCTATTGTTTCCTTTGTCTTGGCCGAAACCTGCTAGCCATTAATAGCTCGCCTCTGTAATACGGGAGCTACTATTTTTATTATATCAAACTTTAATATAAAAATCTATATTCCAACTTAATGGCTCAAGGTTTAATATGAAAAAAGCCCTCACTTGGAGGGCTTGGTGATGTCGTCGAGGTCAACCCGACATGAGCCATATTTGTAGCAAATTTTGAGGACATACTCGATGATTGGCTCCCGAATGTCTACTGTGCCGTAGACGAAGACTCTCGTCTCAAGGTCGAGCACGTTCATCTGATACCTCTTGACCTCTGCGTAAAGTGCACGAGAGTCAATTCTCTCGCCTGTGATAGTAATGTACACTTTTTTCATTGTCGACATAATGTTCACCACCTTTCAAAAGGTGCTTGGCCTAGGCTACAATTGCATTATAACACGCTTTGGGTTATAATGGAAGTGCGGAGTAGTGCTTCCTCGCTTTATCCGCACTCTTTCCAGTAGCGCCGACTTCTTCCACTATCGGCGCTATTTTATTTCAAACTTACACGGAGCAAGCACAACACCACCAGGCACCAGCATTGGCTGGTTGCTGATTAGGCGCTCCAGCTCTGGGTCTTCTTTTAGGTTTTCGGTGGTGAATCCTATCTCAAAATTCTCAAACTTCATACGCTTTGACAGCTCTCTAGGCATACCGGCTATGGTAGCGTGCGGAATACCCGCCGGGTCTATTGTCATATAGCACTTTGCGTGGATGAATTTTGCCTTTGCAAAGACCTTCTCTAGCTTCCACGCCCCCATCTTGTTTTTATCAAGGCGAATTATTTTGTCCAAATCTTCCATGTCCTCTATATTCAGAGTCACCGCGATCGAGTCGGTATCAGAATATACATAGACGTCACGGCCATATTTTTTAAAGCCATACTTCCTTATTTTTTCAATCGTTTTGCACAGCTCTACCCGCGCATAGGCCGTAACAAACAGAGCAATTGGTGAATATACGCTTTTTCTCTCCTCTTTGCCTATTGGCTTATATTCTACCACTCCGTCACTATTCAGCACCGGCATTCTTTGACGTCCTGTATTGCGCGTCCCAAATTTCCCAAATAGTGCGTTGAGATACATCTTCGCCACCACTCTGGCGCCTTTATTGCCAGCCTCGTCGGCCTTCTGCTTTTCTTTGGCCCAATGATAGACATACTTGTTGAATACGCTTCGGCACGAGCTAAATTTCCACCCAGAGTGATAGGTTATATCGTGCACATCATAATTTTCAAACAAGAGCTTCACCTCCACGCTGGTAAGCGTAAACGTGATGAGCTCGCCATTGGTCGACTCTATATAATCTAGCGGTGAGTAATCTGGCGAGTTTTTAGACCTCAAGAATGGCGTCTTGCCTGGTTTTAAGTCGGCGGCGAAGGTCATTTTTTGTATATACAGAGGGAAGCACACGCTTGGCTTATACTTCCCCTCAAAATACACTGGTCTGCCAATTGGCAACTCATGCTGGAGTGCCTGCCACGGAAACATTGAATTTTTGTCTAGGAAAAAGCCTGCGCCGGTCTCTTTTTCTTTGTAAATAGGGTTTAGGTATGTGAAGCCGCCTTTATATGCCTGGCGGATATCATCTTCAACTTCTTTACCCAGTTTTGGAAAATATGATGAGAAGTTCGGCTCCCGACTCTTGAAGTCAGCCATAGCGCTTTGGCTCAACGTAATTCCTTTGACTCCATTGTCGAAAAGAGTTTTAAGCGCGCTGGCTAATATTTTGCAGTTTGTTTGTATCGCAAAAAGCTCCTGCATGTTTGGGATATACCCTTCTGGGCGTGGCGCCTTTGGTATTTTTTGGGGCTTCAGTGGAATCCCAAACGAGGCCACGGTCACTTCCATAGACATGTTTAGCAGTTTGAGGGAGTCGAATATATTCAGCGACTTGGTTTTGTGGCCGTCACAATCAAACACTATCTTCACCCCATAATAATCATTGGCGGCCGTAATGAGCGTGCTAAATGTTTTTGGTTTTGCGCGGTGCTTGGTTGTCCATTTATATTCAAGCGCCAGCAAGCGAGAAATTATGAATTGTGCGCCGAATTTTAGGTTGTAGAGCCAGCAGCTTGGGTTGTCCTTGGTTTGCGCCCATTCCAAGAATGAATCAATCCCTGTGCCGTGGTCAAACTCGTTAGGGTTGTCGATTGAGCAAGCCCCCCATCCCCAAACTCTACAATCTGAGGCATCCTCGGTGGTCTGGAATTCAACCACCCACTTTTTAGACGACATTTTAGTCTTCCGTTACTGGGCCAGTAGACTGGTAGTCTTGACCGTAAGTCTCGCCTGTAATCTCTGCCATAATGCGCGGCAATGTCTCGTAGAGAGCCATAATAAATGGGCGCACCTCTCTTCCGACACGGAGCCTATCTGCTGGAGTTTTTGCATCCTTGAGCCTTGGGTAATATTCCTCAATCTTCACAATCAGCTCTTCGGCGCTGCGTAATATTTCAAATTGCTTACCATCGAGTTTATAGATTAAATCTATTATTGTAGTTGGGACCTCACCCGGAATTCCTGCCACTTCACACAAAGCAATAAGCTCTTTGCTAAAATTTTCTTTCAATGTGAATTGGTACTTTTTAGTCCCGATGATTTTTACGCTGGCTCTTATAATCGCCGCACGCTGCGCCTTAGTGAGGTTTTTGGAATATCTAGCTTTTTTCAACCGCTCAATGTTGGCTTCAATGTTTGAAACATAGTCTGTGCCCATAAGCGTCTGAGCTTCAGCTTCCCCACCTTCGGTGCGGTGAGTCTTTCGTGCTTTTTCGAGTAGCTTGGCGCCCATACGAAGCGCGCGCCTCTGTCTGAATCCACCAATCTTGAATTCATATTCTGAATATGCTTTGTTATACCTATCTATATAGACGATATTTTCTACACCGCGTTTTGATAGTTTTCTGAGTTCCCGCATATAACTTATGAGCTCGCGTCGGTCCGTAAAGTCCTTTTTTATATCGCGCACGCGGACTTTCTCAGCTGGTACGGCCATTCCCGCGCGCTCCATCCTAGTGATTTTTTTATTGTAATTTTGCACTGTTCTTAGCAGTTGTCTGTTTAATTTTTTGTCGTATCGTATTGGCATGATACAAATCTCCTTTCTGTTTATTAGTATAAACGTTTTTTTGTTTTTTTCAAGATATAAAAATGAGATTTTTTCCACATGTGGAAAACTTTGTGTTATAATTAAGTCAGTCCTAAAGTATTGGCAGATACCTCTCAGAGGTCTTTAGGGAAAACCGCTTGCGCCGAGCGGTTTTTTGTTCTATAATAAGCATGAGGGTTGAGCACGTTTCGTACCATCGGCTGGATGTGAATTCGGATTAGCACGGCGAAGAGTCGACCGACACAATTTTTGGGTGTAGCTTGCCTCGGCCGAAACGAGCGCGACTTGGCCCTCAAAACCTAGAGGAATTATGAATAAAAGTATTTTCATCGATTATGACCGCATTTGCAGCTTCGCAGCATTACTGGTCTTTCTGCTCGCTGAGCGCGGCGTTGGCAAGACCTACGGTGCTACAAAAGCGGTGATAAACGATTTCATCAAACACGGCCATCAATTCGTATATTTGCGTAGATATAAAACAGAGCTC
>Ga0265298_10004588_pt1 | contig 17606 bp, 31 predicted proteins | sample AusTroGonzalo_MG_3_FD_193486 | JGI IMG/M metagenome (GOLD analysis project Ga0265298, IMG submission 193486) | Bovine rumen microbial communities from tropical cattle in Woodstock, Queensland, Australia - Gonzalo_01 | ecosystem: Host-associated > Mammals > Digestive system > Stomach > Rumen ... | reverse complement strand
CACCGCGTCCTACTCCAAGGGCCGCACCCGCCGCTACGGCTACTACCACTGCGCGGCCTGCAAGGCACGGCACCCCGCCGCCCAGCTGGAACAGCGGTTCCGGGATTGGCTGGGGAAGCTCGCCGCCGACAACCTCAAGATTTTCGAGGACGCGAAGAAGGGAATCGTTTCCGGCTACAACGAGCAGTTCGCCGAGGCTTCTAGGGAGCAGTCCAGGGTGCAGGCGCAAATAGAGGCCGTGTCGGTCAAACTGTCAGCCCTCGTCGACCTCAAACTGGAAGGCGGCATTTCGGCGGAGGAGTACGCCGCCAAGCGGGAAGAGCTGACCAAGAAGCGGAAGGAACTGCAAGCCGAGAGCCTTGCCGGGACCGTCAAGGCGGACGATTTCAACGACATGGTGGACGACTCCCTCTTCCTGCTGTCGCATTTCCCCCAATTCCTTGGCGCGGCTGGGACTGAGTGCTTGATGGTGGTCGTCCGCGCGCTGGTCGGTTCGACTACGACTGTGGGGAAAAACGGAGACTTGTCGAACCGCGAAAGTGATTGCCTGTACTGGCTTTCCGCCCACTTGAACGATGAAAACCCCCAATTGGCGACCCCAAGGGAATTGGAGTCGAACTTTTTGCGCTGTCGGGTGGGGATAATAGCCGCCCGTCTCAGAATTGCAAGGGGAATCGTCGAGGAAACGCTTGGAATCACGGAATAGGAGAACCGCCCATGAAATGCCCCATCTGCCACGTCGACCACTTCATGCTTTGCCACTCCTGCCCCCACGCCAACGAGGTCGCCGGACACGAGTACAAGGGCTCGCCCTGCGAGGCTTGCGCCAAGGACTACCGGGGACGCCCCCGCGAAAACGACTCCCGTGAAATCGGCCACTCCCGCGTCGTCTCGCTCCAGAAGCTGGAAGGCTTCATCGGGGATTCCATGGCCTCGGACGCCGAGCCGTCCGAAGTCACGGCCGCCGCCGCCGCGTTGCAGGACTTCGTGAAGCGGTTCTGCTCGCTGGGCATCCGGGTGCAGTTCATGCTGGAGCAGAGGGAGTTCTTCGGCAAGTCGCTGGAAGAGGTGGCCGACATGTACTCCCGCGAGTTCGGCGAAACCCTTACCCCCGCCGGCGTCTCCGCCGCCCTCAAGTCGGCCACCCGCCGCATGAGGGGCTTGTCCAAGTGAGTCAGGGCGTTTACGGCCAGATTCAGCAGGAAGGCGTATCTTTCCTCGTTGGCCGTCATTCCTCGCCCCGCTGCAATTTCAGCACCGCTTCCAGCTCGTCCAGCCCACCGCCGCTCCGCACGTAGTCGCGGATGTCCTTGTATCCCGGCACCCGGACGATGGCGCACGGGACGCCCAGCGACTCGGCCAGCCGCCTGATTCCTCCCCGCCCGGGGCTGTTCGTCCGCCCGTCCTTCCACGCCTCCTCGTCGGCGCAGAGGTTGGCGCGTTCGACGCCAAGCCGCTTGACGGCCTTCCGCAGGAGTCCCCACGCCGACAGCAGGTCGCTCCGCCCGATCACCAGCTTCGCCCCGAGCTTCATGACGGCGGCGGTGTCGGTCGGCCCTTCCGTGATCCACGCGACCTTGCAGGGCTTGGCGCCCGGGTCAAAAAAAAGGCCGGTCCGGCTGCCTTGGACGCTGAACTTGCGTTCCCGGCTGCGGAACCGCACCCCGATGGGCGTGCCCTCCTCGTTGCGCATGGGAAACGCCCAGCACGACCGGGCGGCGCACCAGACACATCCGAGCTTGCGGAGGTCGGACGCTTCCACGCCGAGGTCTCCGGCGAACTGCCGGAGGTACGAGCCGATGGTGTCCTTCTTCCATGTCGCCAGCAGGGCTTCCACGCCTTCCTGCTTGATGTGCTCGTCCTCGCCCTTGCCGCGGCGTCCGGCCCACTGGCCCGGCTCGTCCTTGAGCTTGTAGACCCATCCGCCGGCCTGCCCCTTGCTGGGGTGGCCGTTGTCGCGGCGCATGCACAGCACGACGCGCCCATCGGCGGTGTAGGTGCACCAGTCGGGCTTTCCGCAGATGGGGCAGGGGTGGCGTTTCGTGCAGCGCACCCACTCTGACTTTGCTCTTGGCATCCTCTCCTATCGCCGCTTGCCGAAAATGCCGTCCAACGCCCGCGACGCCTCCTTCATCGACATGTTCGGGTTGAGTCCGTGTTTCTTGAGGATGACGGCTTGCTTGTACGTGCACCGCTTGTCGTGCCAGCGGGAAATGATTTCGTCGATGACGCGGCAGTTCTCCGCGTAGCTTCGCTTGGACGGGTCGATGCCGGCGCGGAGGAGGATTTTGCTCTGCTTGTCCGTGAGCCGCCGGGAGTCGCCACGAACCGTTTGCGTCTCGACGTGTTTGATGTCCAGCACGTCGAAGGGGTCGACGGAGGACACGTAGGCGCTCGTCCGGGCCTTGACCTTGGCGCGTTTGCGGTCGGCGAGGGCCTTGAGCATCTGCTGGGCCTTGTACTGCCTGTCGTACTCTTCCTTGGCCTGTTCCAGGGCGTCCAGCGTCGAGCATTCGCGGGAGCGGAGGATTTGCCGCACCCTGACGCGGACGGGTTCGGGCATTTCGCCGCCGAGGATGTCCGCCGTGCACACCAGCTTGTGCTTGCCGCAGTTGCCCTCGAAGTCGAGGATGGTCGCCGTGGGCTTGGCGCTCATGGCAATCGCCTCCCGCCTCGCCTCGGCGTCATCCAGTCCGCTGATGCACCCCTCCTGCGTCCGCAGGGCGCGACCGACGATTTGCGTGTACAGGGCGCGGCTTTTCGTCGGCCGGGCCAGCGACACGACCTCGACGCTCCACTCGTCGTATCCTTCCGTCAGCACGTTGCAGTTGCAAAGGAATTGGGTTCGGCCTTCCCGGAAGTCGCCGAGAATGCGGTTCCGCTCGATTTCCGGGGTGGCGCCGCACACCATCGCGGCGGAGTTCGGGCGGTAGCGGTTGAAGAGAAGCGCCGTCTGCTCCGCCTGCTTGACCGACGCGGTGAACACCAGCGTCTTCCGATCGCCGGCTTGCCGTATCGTCTGGTCCACCACGCCATGCAGGCTCTTCTCCTGCTCCATGACCGCGGCCAGCTCGGCCGTGTCGAGGTCGCCGCCTTTCGTGTGGATCCCGGAGAAGTCGACGTCCGTGATTTGCACGAGCTTCTGCCGGGGGGGCACCAGCCAGCCATCGTTCACGCCGAACAGGATGTCGTACTCGCAAGCCACGGAGTCGAACACGCTCCCCAGCGCCTTCTTGTCGGCGCGGTCGGGGGTGGCCGTGACGCCAAGCACCCGGAGCTTCGGGTTTCCGCTGGTGAAATAGTCGATGACGGTCCGCCACTGGGCGGCGGGGGTGTGGTGGGCCTCGTCGCAGAACACGGCGCCGAAGTCGAGCGGGTTGAACTTCTCCATCCGGGCGACGCCCGTGTCGTTCCGGCTGCTCATCGTCTGGATGGACGCCACCACCACCCGCGGCATCTGCCCTCCCATGGTGGGCTGGTACATGTTGACGGAGGACATGCCCATTTCCAGCTGGGCGAGCGCTCCCGTGGTCTTCGTGATTTTGTCGATGGCTTGTTCCGCGAGCACGCGCCGGTGCACCAGCACCAAGACGCGGAGAGGGAACAGCCGTTCGACCATCCCCGCCATCACGATTGTCTTCCCCAGCCCCGTTGCCATGTTGATGAGGGTGGCCTTGTGCGTTTGCCACTCCCTCTGGATGGCGTCCAGCGCCTCGGTCTGGTACGGCCTGAGCTGCATCTCTTTCTTCTCCTTTCGTGTCGCCGGGGCGGGACGACGTGCCATCCGCCCCCGTCCGCCTCGGCTACGGTGCCGACGGCGCCTTGGGCATGGGAGGCGTGTTCTTGATCCGTTCGCCCATCTCCTTCTCGGCCTGTTCCTGGCGCTGCATGAACTTCATGAGCGCGGGGTCCTTCATCACCACGTTCTCGTACTCTTCGCGGCCGATGAACCCGCCCCGGTGGCCGCAGAGCTGGCACCCGGGATTCAGGCCGCCGCAAGCGGGGCACACGTACAGCGGCTCGCAGTCCTCGACCGTGCGGAGGACGCCTTTCAGGGATTCGAGGGTGGACTGCGTGGCCTTGCTCCACAGGGGGTCGTTGCGCTTGATGCCGGATTCCAACACGTGCAGGATGTCGCGAATCTTGGCGCGGAGGCTCAGCACCTCGCCGCGGCGGTCCCAGAACTCCTTCAGGTCGTCGGGGATGTAGCGGAACTTGGCGTCCGTGCCTTTCGAGACATTGCGGTGGCCGCCGGCCCCTTCCTTGTACTCGCGCTCGGGCTGTGCGCCGCTGTCGCGCTTCTCCGTCGGCCAGGGGATTTCCGGCTCCTTGGCAGGCTCTTCGAGGGCGGCTGGCGGTGTCGGCGGAGGGGGAGGGGGTGCGCTGGGGGCCTTCGGCATGGGCGGAGGCGGCGGAACGGGAAGCGGTGGAACGGGTTGCGTGTTGTTTTGGGGCGGAGGAGGGGGAGGGGTCGAAATGTAAACGTTTACATTTTTGTCCTCGTCGGAGGGGGGTGGAGGAGGTGGCGTGGAGGGTGCCGGAGAGGGTTCTGCGGGGGGAGTGGATGGCGGTTGCGGAATGGGAATATTCCCATTGTCGGCTTTCTGCTGGGCGGCTTGTTTGCCGCGCATCTGGTAGACGAACATCCGGCTCACGCCGCAATGCGCGGCAATGTTGATGTCGCTTTCTTTCGGGAAGTCATTCAGGCACATCTCGACCGCCTTCCGCTTGTCGGCGTTCGTCCTCCGGATTCCGTGGCTGGTGTTGCTGCCGGCGGCTTCCCAACGGATGACGGCGGGGTCGGTGCGGTGATCGACCACTTCCACCTCGATTTCGTGGTTGAGGCCGAACCCAGCGCGCCGCATCGCCTCGTAGCGGTGGTGTCCGTCAACAACGTAGAACGCGATGTGCCGCTGTCCGCACACCTGGATGGGGTCCATCGGCTCGCCGTTTTTGTAGCGTTCGGCGTACTCGTCGACGGCTTCCATGTTCAGCCCGCTCGCCCGGCTCTGGTACTGTGGCATCGACTGCACGATGCGCATCGGGACTTTCATCTTCTCTGTCATGTCTTGCGTTTCCTTTCGTGAAAGCGGAAGCGCCGCCGCGAAAGCGGCGCCTCCGCTGTGGTCCAATCGTCAGAACGGGATCTGTTCCATCCCTTCCAGCTTCTCCTTCATCGCGCCCCACTCCTGCGGGGACAGGCGTTCCTGCTGGCGGTGCCCGAACGTCTCGTCGAGCATCTTCCACCAGGCCTCGCCGCGGTCGCCTTCCGACATGTTCTTGAAGTCGGGAAGCTCGCAGAAGATGGCCCAGCACTCCTGCGCCGACGAGATGCCGCCGTCAGTGGCCGTGGGAGCCGCTGGAGGGGCCTTCGCCGCCGGAGGGGGTGGTGTGGGTGCTCCCGCCTTGCCGGGGCCCGTGGAAGGGGCCCTGGAAGGCTTGGAAACGGTGGGCGCCCGGTTGGAGGAGTGCGCCGCGCGGAGGATGGAGCCGAAGCGCCGCCCCAGCGCCGCCTTGTCGACGGGCTGGGACTCCTTCCTTCCGTTGTCGTAGATGCGGGCGATGCGGAGGTCCGTGTAGGTCTTCCCCTTGTACTCCCGCTTCTCCTCTTCGACCTTCGCCCGGACGATGATGTCGGGGGACAGCTTGTTGTTGTCGAACTCGAAGTTGCTCAGGTCGACGCCGTAGCGCTGTTCCAGCTTGGAGACTTCGCTCACGCCGGAGCGGTCCACGTTCAGCGTCCCGTCCTTCTTGACGAGGATGTGGTAGTGGTCCAGCGTCTCTCCCGTGGAGGGGAAGCGGTACGTCATCCGCACCATCAGCGAGGTTTTCCCGGTCTTCTCGTCCGGCTTGCTTTCCATCACCTCCGCCCGTTCGGCGAAACAATCGTGGTAATCGGGTTGCAGTTGCATGTCGTTCCTTTCTGGTTGGTTGGTCACGCGAACAGCTGGGTCCAGACGTCTTCGAGGTTGTTGACGTCGGGGTAGATGACTTCGGGGGCGTTGCCGCGCTGCTTGGCCATGTACCAAGGCGCGCCGGAGGTGTAGAGGGTCCGGCTGTCGCCGCCCTGCACCTTCCCGTCCTCGCTCACGGCCTTGTCCCGGTCGATGTACACGCAGTAGTCCACCCACTCGTACAGCCTGTTGCGGATGGAGAACTTGTCCGTGCCCTGCAGGCCGGGTTCGACGCGCAGGAAGTCCTCGCCGCTGGCGTTCGCCGTCTTGGCGTTCACGGCGTGGGCCACGAACACCACGTTGCGGTTGGCGCGGCGGTGGACGTCGGCGATGCTGAGCAGCTTGATCCACTGCTCGTAGATGAAGCGGTAGCCCTTCCCGTAGCCGTAGTCCTCGATGCTCGTCGCCTTCCCGGACGGCGCCCGCACGTTCTGCAGGACCCACGCTTCCGACGCGCGTTCCGCCACCGTCGCCGTGTCGATGACGATGGTTTTCACGTTGCCGAACAGGTCCATGTTGGAGAACTTGTCCATGAAGTCCTGCCAGCTCTCCGGGATGTACGTCATCACGTTCTTTCGCTGTTCCTCCGGAAGCTGGCCCCACAGGGTGCCGAGCGATTCGTCGAAGTCGAAGACCAGCACGGGCCCCGGCGCCGCGCAGCAAAGGCGGCTCTTGCCCAGCCCTCCCTGTCCGTAGACGAGGACGCGGCGGCCGGCCTGCGTCTGGGGCGCGTTGGCCCACGGCGTCGGCATGCCGGGCAGCGGGGGCGCCGACGGCGCGGGGCGCGGCGGCAGGGGAGGCGCGGGGATTCGGTTGTTCGTTGTCATGTCTGTTTCCTTTCGGGCACTGGGTTTCTTGGTTCAGGCGGCGGCACGCGGCTGTGCCCGGTTCCCCGTCCGCCGCACCGTCGTCATTGGCCTTGCGTCGTTTCCGCCCGGCCGTGTTCCTTCCTCACGTAGCCTTCTGGGAGCAGTTCCTCGTCGGCGCTCCACCCGTGGAGGCAGAATCCGCAGTAGTCGCAGTACTTGCACCGCATCGAATCCACGTTGCGGGGCCACGCCATCGCGGGCTTGGCCAAGTCCTTCGACGCGGTGCGGTTCGCCATGATGGTGCGGGCGCAGCACAGCCGGTGCCCGGCGAATTCCAACAGCATGTCGTCCGTGACGAACACGTCCTGCTGGGCGAACCACCGCACCGGGTCGGAGAGGATGTCCGCTTTCATCCGCGCGGCGTACTCCTCGTCCGTCTCCATCCGCCCCTTCACCGTGAACCCCTCGCCTGCGGCCTGGCGCGGCGCCCCGTTCTTCGTCAGCGCCCGCTGGCCCGTCGCGTCCTCGATGACGATTTTCAGGCCGTTCTCGTCGAGCTCGGGGACGATCTTGCGCTCGGTCTTGGGCTTCCGCGCCACCTCGTACACGACGCGGCGGACGTCCCACCCCTTGAGCCGCACCTCGTAGATGTAGTCGAGGATTTGCACGTTGAAGAATGTCCGGTCCCAGTACGACGCGCCGGGAGTGATGTCCTGCGACGTCGTCTTGTCCTCGTTGATGACGTGCTCGCCGCTCTTCGCCACGCAGATGGCGTCGAGCCGCCCGATGGCGATGAAGTTCCCGGGCAGCTCGTCCAGCTCGCGCTTGAACTCCACCTCGGGGTAGATGTGGCTGTAGAGGTCACGGTCGCCGTAGCACTCGTTGTAGGCCGCCGCCATGGCGACGAACATCGGGATGTTCAGGTTGGTGGTGTCCTGCTGGTCGGCAACCGTCTTTTCGATGGCCTCGTCCGCCGGGACGCCTTCGCGCCACCGCTGCTTGAAGTCCGCCCATGCGCTTCCGATGGACAGGGCTGGGCTTTTCTCCAGCTTCTCGATGCCCAGCTCGTACTTGTAGTAGTGCTTGCGGGGGCATTCCAGCAAGCAGTTCATCCGGGACGGGGAAAGGCCTTCGCTCATGCCGTCACCTCTTCGCTCATGTAAAGTTCCTTGGCCTCCTCCGGCGTCACTTCCACCAGCGGAAGCCGCGGGCATTTGGCGATGAGCGGCTTGGAGAGGAAGTCCTCTTCCGAATACTGGAAGCTCCAGTTCCGCCCGTGCATCTGCATCATTTTCAGCCGCGCGGCGTAGGCGTCTTCCGCCTTGATGGGTTGGACGCATCCTCCGTGGGGCTGGCCCCATCCGAACGTGAACATCCAAATTTTCGATTGTGCCATTTTGTCGGTCTCCTGTTTCGTCGTTTCTGTTTTCTAAAGTTTGTGATTGGATTCTCGCGCACCGATTTCCCGACCGGGAAGCGGGTTTTTCTCCCAGCAATCCAAGATTTTTTGGAATCCCCGCCAGTCCGTCGCCAGCTGCCACCGCCCCGCGTCCACCATCTCCTTTTGCCCCACCTGCCACACGTTGTGCGTCTTGAGCTCGACCATCAGGCAACGCGTCTGCGACGGGTCGAAGATGAACAGGTCCGGCATGATGGGATTGGCCTGCGGCTTGACCATGTGGCCGAACCATCCGCGGGCGTCGGCGGCGTGCTGGGCGAGGTTCGTCGGCGTCAGCTCCAGGTATCCGCGCTGGATGAGCAGGTTCCGGCAATCCGCCTGCAGCTTCTTCTCCTGGTCCTTCCCGTAGCGGGTCTTCTTCTTCGCCGGCTTCGGCGCTTCGGGGACGGGGCAGGGGGGCGGCGTCGGTTCCGGCTCCGGGAGTTTCGGCAGGATGCCCTGCGCTTCCAGCAGTTTGCGGTTCAGCCGCACGAAGTCGGGGGACAGGTTTTCGAGGTTCAATCCGCTCATGGTGGGAAAAGCGGCGCGGACACACGGAGAAGCGAAGAAAAAGAATGCAAGACCGTGTGCCGCGCCAAAGATTGCCTTGCGGTCAAGAGGCGCGGCGCGGGTTGCGCTCTACTTCACTGCATCCGCCGCTTTGGCTTGCAGCTCGTCGAGCATCTTGTCGGCGTCTTCGTCGCCGAAGATGGCACGGAGCGCGCGCAATGCCGCCTCGCGCTTCTTCTCGACGTCAATCATGCCGATGGTGTCGCAGTAGAGGTGCCCCGTAATGAAGTTGCTGAGCTTCTGGAACAGGAACCCGGCCGCCTCCTGCAAGCTCATGTCTTTCATGCCGGCCGCCTCGGCAAGCCTCCGCATCCAGAGTGCCGCGGACTCCTCCTCGCAGTACGGCGAAATGGTCGTGGCAATGTCGGCTTGCACCATCTTCGCGATCCACGCCATGCGCTTCTTCTCCAGGAATGCCGCCTTCTCCTCGGGCGTCTTGGGCTTGGCCGCGCGACCGTCCTTCTGCTGGTTCTTGGCGGGCACCAGCCACGCCTGGCGCGCCTTGCCGTGCGAGAGGTCGATGGCGGGCCGCGCGTCCGGGTCGTCCGGCTTCTGGTACACGATGTCCATCCCCGCCGGCGGCTTCGCGTCGTGCGCGTCGTACAGCGCCTTCTCCTCGGCCGACGTCGTGTAGTTGTACGCCCACTTCTCCACGACGCACGGCGCCGTCGGCGTCTTCTTGCGGAGCTTGGCGATGTCGCGCGCCACCTTGGCCGCGCACTTCCGCGCGTAGCATCCCTTGTCGAGGCACGTGTCCGACTCCCAGTCCTCCTCCCCGAACAGCAGCGTGTCCGCGCCCGTCCGCTTCGCGCACTTCGTGCAGGGGCCGGCCTCCGGGTCGAGGTCGGCGTCCTCGGGGTCGAACGGCGCGTTGTCCAGCGTCCCCGTCCGGCGGATGGCCGACCGCATTTCCGAGGCGTTGTCGACGAGGTGGGGCGACCGCTCCACCAGCTCCACCTGCCGCTCCGGGGGCAGGGCGGCCAGCATGCACACCGCCTCCACCGAGTACGTCCCGTTCTGCTCCACCAGCTCCTCCGCCTGGGGGCAGAGGTTCGTCAGCACGATGCGGTTGTTGACGTACCCCTTGCTCTTGTTCACGGCGGCGGCGATCTGCGCGACGCTCTTGCCCATCCCCACCAGCTCCTTGAAAATCCGCCCCTCTTGGATGGGCCGCTGGGCCAGCCGGTGGATGTTCTCCACCAGGTTCAGCTCCCGCATCTCCTTCTCCGTGGTCTTCTTGTCCAGCACCACGGCCGGGATGGTCTTCAAACCGGATTTCCGCGCCGCGTCGAGGCGGCGGGCGCCGTACACCAGCAGATACCCGTCCTTGCCCTGGTCCACCACGCGGATGGCCTCCAAGACGCCGTCCTGCCGGACGCTGGCCACGAGGCCTTCGTCGGCCTCGCGCGGCCCGTTCCACGTGTTTTCCCGGATGGCCGCGACGGGGATGTCCGACACGGCGGCTTTCGCTTGTTTCTTCGTTGTCATGTCTGTTCCTTTGTTGTTTGGTTATCTTGGGCGGGGCTCCATTCCGCCCGAAGTCGTCGTCGGCTACGCCTCCAGCTTCTCCCGCAGGTACTCGCTGTTGTCCACGTATCGCGCGAGCGTCAGCCGGTGGACGCCGAGCGCCTTCGCCGTCTTGGCCCACGACAGGCCGCTGGCCCGAAGCTCCGCGATTTCGTCGTCCTTGCCGAAAAGCCGCAGGGACTCGGGTGCGTGGCGGAGGCCCTTGGGCCGCCCGATGTGCTTCCCGCCGGCGGCGGCGCGCCGCAATCCCTCCTTCGTCCGCTGCCGGATGAGGTCTCGCTCGATTTCGGCGGCAAGCCCCATTACCGTCACCAGCACCTTGCTCTGGATGGTGTCCTCCATCACGTAGCGGTCTTTCGCCGTGTGGATGGCAATCCCGCGCTCCGAGCATTCCTTGATGACTTCCAGCACCAGCACCAGCCGGCGGGCGATGCGGGAGATTTCCGAGAACACCAGCACGTCGCCGCGCTGGGCCTTGGCGATGATTTCCCCGAGCTTGCGCTTCCGCCAGTCGACGGCGCCGCTGACGCCGCTGTCCTCGACCCATTCGTCGCACGTCCACCCCTTCTCTTGCAGAAACTCCTCCAGCCCGATGCGCTGGGAGTTCACGTCCTGGCTGTCCGTGGACACGCGCAGGTAGCAGTACACGCGGCCCTGCGTCGCCGCCTTCGTCTCTTTCTTCACCATGGCACTCTTTCTCCTGTACGCCCGTTTCTATTATTTTTCGTCCTTTCCGTCACTCGGAAAATGCTTGCGGTGTTCGAGCCAGTCCATGACGGAGACGGCCACCGGAATCAGGGCGAGCACGATTACGGCCCGTATGACGTGTTGCCCGAGCGGGCCGCGGGAGACGAGCCAATCGACAACGGCACTCATTCTCCGTCCTCCACCAGCTTCACCCGTTCTCCCAGGCACAACACGTAATGCTCTCCCTGCGGCTCGCCCCAGTCGGGATGAAGGAATCGGTTCAACATGCGGATGAGCAGGGAGTCCAGCAGGAATGCCGTCCGCTGGGCCCGCGCCGCGTAGCCGCGCCGGAACTCGACGACCAGCGGGACGTCGGCTTCTTCCGCGCGGTCGAACCAGTTGCGGATCCTCGTGTCCCAGTATCCGCCCCGGGCCCGGTACTCCTCCTTCTTCTGTCCGAGCGCGATCATGTCGAACCACTTGTCCTTCAGCACCAGCGACAGCACCGCGCACTTGTCTCGTCTCATCATCTTCATGTCACCTCCTCGGTTTGATTCTCTCGGGAACGTCGAAGCGCTCCTTCATCCGCGCCCGCATCTCGTTTGCCGACAAGCCTTCTTCCTTGCATTTCCGGTAGATGCCTTCGACGATTTCGTCCAGCTTCTCTTTCAAGATGGCTCCCGCAATCATCGGATGGACATCGATGAAATCGAGTTTGGACAATTCCTTGACCTCTTTGCCGCAGTTGCTGCAATAGTTCCCCCATGCCCTTTGCCCGCAGTTCGGGCATGTGAAAATAACCACAATGCGGCAATGCTCTTCATCGAGCCGCACCTCTACTTTTGCGATGCTCATGCCTCGTCCTCCGTGTGCCCAGCGTCCATCCACTCGACCACCGCCTTCTCCACCTCCCGGCAGAACGTCTCCGGCCCCGTGCCGTCGCTCATCATCCACTCCGCCTCGTGGGCCATCTTGGCCGCCAGTTCTAGGTTGTGCGCCGTCGCTTTCATCAGCTCCAGCGTCCGCGCCTTCAACGCCTCCGCCGACTGGAGGTAGGGCGCGTCCGGGTTCTCCTTCACGAAATGCGGGTGCGGCGTCCAGTCGTACGTGTTGTCCGCCCGATGACCATCCACCCACTCCCGCACCGCCTGGGCCGCGTCCTCGATGCGGTACGACACGTAGTCCAACGAACCACCGCTCATGGCTCCACCTTCTTTCCAAGCGCGTCACGCAAGCCGTCGCGCAACACTTTCGTTAGCGTGGCTTCCAGCGTCCGCAGTTTTTCGTTGTCGTACCCCTCGCTCGGCGAATGCTCGATGCGGACGTCCGCCGACGCAAGGGCGACCTTGCCGCTGACGAAACGCTCCTCGTACACCGTCACGTACACGTTCACTTCGCGCCTCCTTCCACTTTCACCGCGCCCAACACGTCCAACTCGCCGTCGTCGAACTCCAGCTCTTTCAGGTCGCCGGCGGCGAAATAGACGAGGTGGTAGCGCCTGTGGCCGTTGAACCCGGCCTTGACGAGCGTGACCGTCATTCGGATCCCGTCGATTTCCAGCTTGTCGCCCACCTTGTACCTCGACACGGCGGCCATGTCGGCCAACCTCGCGTTCTGCTTTTCAAGCTCCCCGATGCGGGCGTCCAACACGGCCTTCTCGGCCTTCCAGGCGTCGCTGACAAGGTTGGCGCAGTCCCGCAGTTCGTACGCCCGCATTTCCCTTTCACGCCGCCATGTGGTGGTCGCTTGGTTGCTCTCCACGATGTCGGAGATTTTGTGCATCAGCGCCACCGCTTCTTCGACGGTTTTCGGCCTCTGTTCGCTCATTTCTTCGCCTCCTTCTTGTGTCCCTCGAAAAGACACATGCCCAGACTCGCGACCACGACCAGCTCGACGAATATCTCCATCGCTGAGATGACCGCGCACCTCCTTGCCATGACGTGTTGCAACGGCCACGAAATGCCCCACAGCCACGCCGTCAGACGGACGACCAAGTAGAAAATCATGGCCCGCTCCTTTCCGGCTTGTACGTCTGCCACTTCCCGACCTCGCGGAACACCACCGTGTGCTTGACCTTCGGCGGCTTCTTCCCGATGGACTTCCAGAACCGCTCGCATTCCTCTTCATGCAGTCGCTTTGCCAGCATCGCGGCTTCGGGCGTGTCCCAGCGGCACGTCCAGTCTCCTTCGTCGCAGTTCCAAATCGATCCGCCGATGCGGATGGCATACTCCACCATGCTCATTTCCCGCCGCCTTTCAGGCGCTTCCGCACCCACGCGAGGAAGTCCGTCCGCACCATCAGCCACGCCACGTATGGCGAGCCGTCGGCGTTCGGTTCGTGGCCGGGAATCAACGGCTCGAAGTAGGCGTAGGAGTCGCCGTTGTACGTCATTCCGCCGAAGTGGCGCGCCGTGGTGAACACCGTGTTCTCGATCCGCATCGCGGCGCCGGGCTTGTAGTTCTTGGTGGCCTTGTACTCGTCGAACAGGTCGTTCCATTCGTTCAGGTCCAGGTCTTCTGGTTTCTTCATGCTTGGGTCTCCTTCAGTGCTTTTTCCGCCGCCGCCATGCGCTGGCGGAGCAGCGGGATGATTTTCGTGATTTCCGCCCCAAGGGCTTCCTTGCCCGCGTTCTCCACCAGCCACCAGCAGAGGGAAGGGAAGGGGGCCAGCGCGTCCCGGAGGGCGGCAATGGTTTGGGCGGCGTCGCGTTCGGTCATTTCGACGGCGTGCATGCTCCGCAGGGAGTCGCCGTCCGTCTCGGCCTGCAGGGCCTTCTTCAGCCGTTCGGCCAGCGCGGGCCCGCCGAACCGGCAATGTTCCGGGGCCGATTCCAGCTGGCGGATGATGTCGTCCGTGGTTTCCTGTCTTGCGCTCACGGCTGGCCTCCTTCCGTCTCGTCCGCCTTCGCGAACAACCACTTCCCGAAGTTCATCAGGCGGTGGTTCCACGCCATCACGGCATCCTCCCACGTCGCGTACAGGTCGCAGTTGCGGACGGGGGCGGCAAGGGCGGCTTTTGCCTTGTCAATGGCCTCGCAACGGCCAGGCATGACACAGCACCAGTCGCAAGTCTGACCGCCCTCGGCAAGCTGGTCGGGGATGGCGCACAGATGATGGCAGCACTCGTCCAGCACAACCTCCAGCGCCTCCCGCAACTTGGCAACGTTCGCGCAATCCCTCATCCACTTCTTGTTGGTGAGGTGTACGGCGTCCGTCGCGGCCCTGACCGCTATCTCCACCCGTTCCCGCTCCCACGCCGCCTTGAGTTCGTTGGCCGCCACCAAGACCCTCTGCCGTTCGGCTTGTTCGCACGGTTGCTCCATGTTGTCGGCCATCGTGAACAGCGCCTTGATGTAGTCGGACACCGTTGTTTTCGGTTCCTCGCTCACTTGTCGCCTCCTTTCTCATCATAGGGCATCTGCGCCCATACAAGCTCGCAGTGGTCGTGCAGACAGTCGTGGTCATCGACAATCAGCCCGACGGGGCACTCCTTTTTGCAATCCCATCCATCAAGCCGCCCCTCGTCGTCGTGTCCGAACATGTCGCGGTAAAAAACGGAGTTGGAACGGCAGAATTCCTTGAACCGCTCGGCCTGTTTCCAAGGCTTCCCGACGTCGCAGTTCCTAGGCTTGGCGGCGAGGGCCTTGGTCATCATGTCATAGAGTTGCCGCCGCTTCTGCGGGGTGTCGACGTAGCCGTGCACCAGCCCGGCCTTGAGAATCCAGTCGTACACGGCGAACAGCGCCTTCCGCATCTTCGCCACGTTGCCGGGTCCGGTGCATTTCTCCGGGGGATGCACCAACCCGTTACATTTTGTCACGGTTTCCAGTTTCCGCGCCGCCTCGTCCCACTTGCACAGCGCGTCCTCCGCCGTTTCCTGCACCTCCTGCAGCTCGCTGAAGTGCGACTTCCGCAAGCGCTCTGCGACGTCCTTGAGGTACGCCTGCGTCTTGTGCAGGGATTCGATGTCCGTCGCGCACTTCGCGGCGGTCATGGGGTCCCGAAGTTCCTCCAGGATTTCGGCGGTGGTCTTCGCTTTCTTTTTGCTCATGGGGTCTCCTTTCTCTTCGCAAATTCCGCCTGCAACTCCGCGATGGCGTTGACGCACGCCGCCGCCGCGACGCAGTTCGCGTCGTGGTCGAAGTCGTCGATTTCCACAATCCGCTCGTTCGGTCCGTCGCCGTCTCCCCCCAGCACGCTGTTGTCTTCCGCGTCCGCCACGTCGCACACGCCGTACCAGTCCACGGGGCCGGCGATGTTGTACGCCCGCGACTTCCACGGCAACGGCGACACCTTCGACAGGTCGATGGAGAGGAGCGGCTTCAACGCCTCTTTGATTCGCTCGGCGTAGAAGCACAAGAGCTCGTCATCGTGCTGGTGCTTTGGGATTGGCCCGTGCCGCATGGCCGACAGGATTTCCGGCACCGTCTTGAACAGGGCTTCGCTCATGTCTTCTCCTTCATCTTCCCAAACCGATTCTCGAACATCCGCTTGGACATGCCGTAGAACTTCCGGTGTCCGTACCCGTAGCTGCACGGCAACACCGGCTTGAACGGACCGGCGAGCTCGAAGTAGGAGCGGTAAACCCTCTTGAAAAACTTCGTGGCCGCTTCCTTCGATTCATGCACGGTCACGTCGGACACGCCGTAAATCATGTGCCAATGGAACGTCACCCATTTCATCTTTCCTCTCCTTTCACCAGTTCCGGGCAATCTCGTGGATTTCGTCCACGACCTTGCCCCAGTCCTCTTCGTTCGCGTCGCCGCACAGGTCGCAGATGCGTTGCATGTCGGCCCGGATGGCCGAGTCGTCCGCCTCCGCGACGATGGCGTCGATGGCGTCCACCGCCGCGTCCCGCAGCTTCTCCACCGTGTTCTTGCTCATGCCTCCTCCTTTCCGATCAGCCCGAAGAACGTGTGGCTCCCGAAGTCAACGATCACGCCAGCCTCCGTCATCGTGTGCCAGCAATTCTCCATCTTGAACACGCCGGGCCACAGCTCGTTGACCCGCTTCGACAAGGCTTCTCCGGCGGCGAGGTTGTCCTCGGCCTCGTGCCACTCCTCGCCCTTCGCCGGGGTCTTCCAGTCCTCGGTAATGCACCAGCGCACACTCATCTTGCCTCTCCTTTCCGAAACGGCCACTCGCTTTCGTTTCCCATCCAGCACGGGTTCCCAGCGTTGACGATGGCCCTGTCGACAAGCTGAATGGCCTTTTTCAACTTGTCGCACTCATCCTCAAGCTCTTGGAATCGATGGCCCAGCTTGTCCAATGTCGCGTCCTTCATTCCAAGAATCGACGCGCGCTCTGAAATCCTGTTCCACGATTCCAGCGGAACGACGATCCAATCGTCCTGCACAATCTCCTTCCCGCAATGCGGGCACTTCCTGCTCATCACACTCATCGCTCCTCTCCTTTCTCGTTCGGCTGTTCCAAATCCAGTCCCGGCGGCTGGTCCGGCATCTTCCATCCGCACTGCTTCGCGAGGATGAAACTCCCTTGCGCAATCAGGTAGCGGGCGCCAGGCGTGAGTGGGACGAATGGGTCTTTCGCAAGGGCGCGCAACGCCTTCGCCATCTCCACCAAGTCGATTTTGTCGCCGTAGAACACCTCGGGATAATGGGCGTGGGCCTCTCCATGCATGTACTCGACGTCTTGGAGGAAGCAGCACCGCACGTCGTCGGCGGTTGGGCCGCGGTCGGCGTTGTTGACCGCCTTCGCGATGCGTACCGCCATCTCCTTTGCCTTTCGGCATCCGTCCTCGTGGTTGTAGAACCGCGAGGCGACGCGGGCCACGACGCGCCTTTCCGCGTCCAGCACGGCGAAGTCATCAAACTCGTCTCCGACGGTCCAGGGCAGGGGAGCGGTGTCGATGGGGGACTTGGCTTCGCTCATGCCTTCGCTCCTTTCTCCTCAATCTCGACCGTCACCCGCAGCTTCACCGGGCGGACCAGGTACACCTTGCCGTCCTCGCTGTCATAACAGCGGCGGATCCAGCGGTTCCACACCCGACACGCCCCCGTCTCGTCCAGTTCCCACTTCCGCCGGGCCCACACGATGTGGTTCCAGAAGAAGTCGCTTTCGTAGAGGAACGAGACGACGTGGTAGGGAGGGCAGGGGGGCTCGCCGCCGTCCTGCCGTTCCGCGTTGGGGTTTCCGTGGGCCAGCAGGAACCCGTACTGGTCCGCCAGCGCCCACACTTCAACTCTCTTCGTTCTGGTGCTCATTCATCTGCCTCTTTCCTGGGGTCCACCACGACGGGGAGGTAGTTCGTCGTGACGACGCGTTCGTACTGGTGCACGCACAACACAGCTGGCCTCCACGCGTTCGTCGAATCGCAAATCTCGCAATGCGGCCGCACCAGGTTCGTGACAATCAGCAGCGCAACAAGGTTTGTCATTCCGCGCCTCCCTTTTCGCAGTCTCGCTCGGCCTTGATTCGACGAAGCCGTTGGTCAATCGCGACGGCCGCTGCTTCCTTGCTCATAATCTTTCCGCCGAATTCGAGACTGCAATGGCAAACTGCGTCTTTGGTGTCCTCGTATGGCAGCCCATATTCCTCAGCCATTTTCTTGTGCATTTCCTCTCTCTGGTCCTCGATTGCCGATGCGCAAGAAAATGGCTGA
>Ga0265298_10004587_pt1 | contig 17612 bp, 10 predicted proteins | sample AusTroGonzalo_MG_3_FD_193486 | JGI IMG/M metagenome (GOLD analysis project Ga0265298, IMG submission 193486) | Bovine rumen microbial communities from tropical cattle in Woodstock, Queensland, Australia - Gonzalo_01 | ecosystem: Host-associated > Mammals > Digestive system > Stomach > Rumen ... | reverse complement strand
TGGCCTGGTTGAGATTCCGGAGATATTCGTGGATAACACCGACCGTAACCGTACATCACCGTTCGCATTCACAGGTAACCGCTTTGAGTTCCGTGCCGTAGGTTCAAGTGCAAACTGTGCCGGAGCTATGACTGCCCTGAACGCAGCCGTAGCCGAGCAGCTTATAGCATTCAAGAAGGATGTGGATAAGGCAATGAAGGCCGGCAAGCCCATGAACATTGCCATCATGGACACCCTCAAGCCTATCATCAAGAGCATAATCGATGTAGTTTGCTTTGACGGCAACGGTTATACCGATGAGTGGAAGAAGGAGGCTAAGAAACGTGGTCTGGATGTTGAGACCAACGTTCCCAAGATGTTCAAGGCATTCACCACTCCCAAGGCAATCGAGCTCTTCACCAAGCTGGGTGTTTACAGTGAGAAGGAACTTGAGGCCCGCAACGAGGTGAAGTGGGAGACATATACCAAGAAGGTACAGATTGAAGGTCGCGTGATTGGCCGTATGGCTATCAACCATATCATTCCCGCAGCTCTTGCCTATCAGACCAAGTTGCTCAAGAACATTGACCTTATGAAGGATGTGTTCGGCGATCAGTACTCAGGTATGGCCGGCGTAAGCATGGGCTTGGTTACCAGCATATCGGAACTTGTAACGGATCTGCGCCAGCAGGTTGACGCTATGGTCGAGGCCCGCAAGAAGGCTAACGCCATTGATGATGAGTACAAGAAGGCACTTGCTTACCACGAGATTGCCGAGTCTCTGTTCCCGCTGCGTAAGACCATCGATAAGTTGGAGGAGATTGTGGACAACGATATGTGGCCGCTGCCCAAGTACCGCGAGCTGCTCTTTATTAACTAAGGGGCAGCCGCCCCTTGGGGCGGGTTTTAATGTTGGCTAATAATTGAATCTATTGTACTGAAAGTAATATTATATGAAAAAATACGGTTTATACGACCCTCAGAATGAGCATGATGCCTGTGGTATAGGTATGATGGTCAACCTTAAGGGAAACAAGACGCACCAGCTTGTGGATGAGGCCTTGACGCTGCTCGAGAACATGAAGCACCGTGGAGCCGAGGCTGCCGACAACAAGAGTGGTGACGGAGCCGGAATCATGGTCCAGATACCGCACGAGTTCATACTGCTGCAGGGAATTCCCGTTCCCGAGCGTCTGCACTACGGTACCGGACTGGTATTTCTGCCCCAGGACAAGAAATTGCGTGAGCAGTACCTTGACATTATCCGCGAGGAGACCGAGAAGATGGGGCTGCAGTTGTCAAACACCCGTGACGTTCCGGTAAACAGCGGTATCCTGGGTGATGCTGCAAAGGCTACTGAGCCCTGCACAGTCCAGATATTCGTGACCGGAGCAGCCGAGATTGACGGTCTGGAGACCACTCTCTACAAGATACGCAAGCATGTGGAGAAGCGCATTGACAACCGTGATTTCTACATTGTCTCCCTGTCAAGCCGTATAATGGTCTATAAGGGAATGCTTACGTCAACACAGTTGCGTGAGTACTATCCGGACCTGAGCAGTCCGTTCTTTACGAGCGGCATTGCAATGGTTCATTCCCGCTTCAGTACCAACACATTCCCTACATGGTCACTTGCCCAGCCATTCAGAATGCTGGCACACAATGGTGAGATCAATACCATTCGCGGTAACCGCGGCTGGATGGAGGCACGTGAGAGCGTGCTTTCATCGGAGGCACTTGGCGAAGTTCAGGACATACATCCCATCGTTCAGCCCGATATGAGCGACAGCGCATCGTTTGACAACGTGCTGGAGTTCTTTGTGCGCTCCGGTATGTCCCTGCCGCATGCTATGGCCATGATGATCCCTGAGTCTTTCAATGAGAAAAACCCCATAAGTGACAAGCTAAAGGCATTTTATGAGTATCATTCCATACTCATGGAGCCTTGGGACGGTCCTGCAGCAATGCTTTTTACCGATGGCCGCTATGCTGGAGGTATGCTGGACCGTAACGGTCTGCGTCCCGCACGTTACCTTATTACTAAGGAGGGGATGCTGATTATGGCATCGGAGGCCGGTTGCATCCATGTGGATGCCGCCAGCATTGTTGAGAAAGGTAAGCTCCAGCCCGGTAAGATTCTGCTTATTGATACAGATAACGGCCAGATATTCCGTAACGATGAGGTTAAGGATGCTTTGGCCAGCGAGTACAGCTACGGCGAGTGGCTCAGCGCCGGCCGTGTTGAGCTGGGTAAGCTCAAGAGCGGCCGTAAGGCACCCAATGATATTAAGGACTATACACGCCGCCTGAGGGCGTTTGATTATACACGTGAGGATATTGACCGCATTATCGTACCTATGTGCCAGACGGCTCAGGAGCCGCTCTCATCAATGGGTAACGATACACAGCTGGCGGTTCTGTCTGACCGTCCGCAGCTGCTGTTCAACTATTTCCGTCAGCAGTTTGCTCAGGTTACCAACCCGCCTATAGACCCCATACGTGAGGAGCTTGTCATGTCTCTGACCGAGTACATAGGCGCAGTTGGCATGAACATCCTTACTCCCAGCGGCGAGCATTGCAAGATGGTACGTCTGCCGCAGCCGGTTCTTACCAACACAGAACTTGATACCCTGTGCAATATCCGCTATAAGGGCTTCAACACCGAAGTATTGCCTATCCTGTTTGAGAAATCAAAGGGAGCCAAGGGTATGGCCGAAGCTATTCAGAACCTTTGCAAGGAGGCCGAAAAGTCTGTGGATGCAGGTATCAACTACATAATCCTGAGTGACCGCGGAATTGACGATACTCATGCCGCAATACCTTCACTGCTGGCCGTAAGCGCCATTCACCACTATCTGGTATCTATCCAGAAGCGCGTGCAGACCGCTCTGATTGTTGAGAGCGGCGAGATCCGTGAGGTTATGCATGTGGCTCTGCTTATGGGCTACGGCGCAAGTGCCGTGAACCCCTATATGGCGTTTGCAGTCATAGATGACCTTGTAAAGAAGGGCGAGATCCAGCTTGACTACGAGACCGCCCAGCACAACTACATCAAGGCCGTTGACAAGGGCCTTAAGAAGATACTCAGCAAGATGGGTATCAGCACCATACGTTCTTATCGCGGTGCCAAGATATTCGAGTCCATAGGTATCAGCCAGGAGGTCCTGGCCAAGTACTTCGGTACAGCCTCATCAACTGTAGGCGGTGTGGGATTTGACGGCATATGCCGTGATGCCGTACGCCTGCAGGAGCAAGGATTCGGTAAGGCTGAGCCCGACAGCGTGCTGCCGTTCATAGGCCAGTATGCTTTCCGTAAGGACGGAATACGTCATGCATGGACACCTGAGGCCATTTCAACTCTGCAGCTGGCAACACGTCTGGGCAGTTACAAGAAGTTTAAGGAGTTCTGCTCAATTGTGGATGACCGTCCCGAGCAGCTGTTCCTGCGTAACTTCTTTAAGTTCAAGAGCAACCCCATTTCCATTGATGAGGTTGAGCCGGCCCAGAACATCGTGAAGCGCTTTATAGGTGCCGCAATGTCATTCGGCGCCATAAGCAAGGAGGCTCATGAGGCTATAGCAATTGCCCTGAATACTCTTGATTCACGCAGCAATACCGGTGAGGGTGGTGAGGACAGCACCCGTTTCCACGAGGATGTGGACGGTGTATCGCTGAGCAGCCGCATCAAACAGGTTGCATCGGGCCGGTTTGGTGTCACAGCCGAGTATCTGGTGAACGCAATGGAGATTCAGATCAAGATTGCCCAGGGCGCAAAGCCCGGTGAGGGCGGTCAGTTGCCGGGATTCAAGGTGAACGAGATAATTGCCCGTACACGTAACTCAATTCCCGGAATTTCATTGATTTCGCCTCCACCTCATCACGATATCTATTCTATCGAGGATCTGGCACAGCTTATATTTGACTTGCGTAACGTTAATCCCAAGGCCAAGATCAGCGTCAAGCTGGTGGCCGAGAGCGGAGTAGGTACCATTGCAGCCGGTGTGGCTAAGGCCAAGGCTGACTTGGTGGTTATATCGGGCTCTGAGGGCGGTACAGGCGCATCACCCGCATCATCAATCCGTTATGCTGGTATTTCGCCCGAGATTGGTCTGAGCGAGACTCAGCAGACTCTGGTCCTGAACGGTCTGCGTAAGGAGATTGAGGTTCAGGTGGACGGTCAGCTCAAGACCCCGCGTGACGTGATATCGATGGCTCTGCTGGGTGCAGGTGAGTTCGGATTCGGAACGGCCCAGCTTATCGTGCTGGGATGCCTGCTGATGCGTAAGTGTCATACAAATGCATGCCCCGTGGGTGTTGCCACACAGGATCCGGCTCTGAGGGCCAAGTTCCGCGGACACAGCCAATACCTTATCAACTACTACATGTATATGGCTGAGGGCGTACGTGAGTTCCTGGCCGATATGGGATTCCGTAAGTTTGAGGATATCATAGGCCGCACGGACCTTATTGAGATTGATACAGCCAAGTTCAACGAGAAGACCAGCGGTCTAGACTTTAGCCGCATGCTCACCAGGATTGACGGTGATCTGCGTAAAGTTGAGGACCAGCAGCATGACCTGAGCCAGGTGATTGACCAGAATATTATCAGGAAGTCTGCCCAGGCTATAGAGAAGATTGGTAAGGTTAAACTTGAATACGACATAATCAACACTGACCGTGCAGTTGGTGCAATGCTTTCAGGTACAATTGCAAGTAAGTACGGGCATGACGGTCTGGCTGACGGAACAATTGACGTCAAGTTCAAGGGTTCGGCCGGACAGAGCTTCGGTGCTTTCCTTATGAAGGGCGTTACATTCCGCCTGGAGGGCGAATCGAACGACTATGTGGGTAAGGGCCTTTCGGGTGGCCGCATAGCTATATGCCCGCCCAAGGAGACTACATATGAGCCATCGGAAAATATCATTGCCGGTAACACCATACTGTATGGTGCCACCAGCGGTGAGATATTCATCAACGGTCGCGTAGGTGAGCGCTTTGCCGTACGTAACTCAGGTGCGACTGCCGTGGTTGAAGGTACAGGTGACCACTGCTGCGAGTACATGACAGGCGGACGTGTGGTTGTCTTAGGTACTACAGGCAGGAACTTTGCAGCCGGTATGTCAGGCGGTCTGGCTTACGTCTGGGACAAGAACCATGACTTTGACTACTACTGCAACATGGATATGATTGAGCTTGACCTGATAGAGGACAAGGCCGGTCGTGATGAGCTGCGCGGTCTCATTGAGAAGCACTACAAATATACCGGATCTGCACTTGCCAAGAAGATGCTTGACAACTGGAGCGAGTATGTAGGTGATTTCATACAGGTTACTCCTATTGAGTACCGCCGTATCCTGCAGGAGGAGAAGATGAAGGCGCTGCAGCAGAAGATTGACAATGTTCAGCGTGATTATTGACCCGTTTAAACTGAAAGAAATATGGGAAATCCAAGAGCTTTCCTGACCGTACCCAGACAGGACGCCGGTCATAGACCAATACATGAGAGAATAGCTGATTTCGGTGAGGTGGAGCAGACCCTGAACGACAGCAGCCGTCAGTTGCAGGCATCACGCTGCATGGACTGCGGTGTGCCGTTCTGTCACTGGGCATGCCCGCTGGGCAACAAGCAGCCGGAATGGCAGGATGCCGTCTATAAAGGCAAGTGGGAGCTGGCTTACAAGCTGCTTTCCGCCACCAATGACTTTCCGGAGTTCACGGGTCGTATCTGCCCGGCACTCTGCGAGAAGAGCTGTGCGCTGAACCTTTGCATAGACGCTCCCGTGACTATCCGTGAGAACGAGTGCTCAATAATTGAACACGCTTTCCGTGAGGGATATATCCATCCCAATACATACGCACGCAACGGCAAGAAGGTGGCCATAATAGGCGCAGGTCCTGCAGGACTCTCCGCATCGGTACGTCTTAACTGCCTGGGTTATGAGGTTACTCTGTTTGACAAGATGCCTTCTGCAGGCGGTCTGGTGCGTTACGGAATACCAAACTTCAAGCTTGACAAGTATGTGATTGACCGCCGTATGGAGATCATGGAGCAGGAGGGTATCAAGTTCAAGTTCAACACCACGGTTGACCTGAACAAGCTTCCCGAGGGATTTGACGCATACATAATATCAAACGGTACGCCTACTGCCCGTGACCTTAAGATTCCGGGACGTGAGCTGAAGGGCGTATATTTTGCCCTGCAGATGCTTACGCAGCAGAATCTGCGTCTGGCAGGCAAGGAGTTCAGCCCGGAGGAGACCGTATCGGCCAAGGGCAAGAAGGTGCTTGTGATAGGTGGAGGTGATACCGGCAGTGACTGCATCGGTACTTGCCATCGTCAGGGTGCCAAGAGCGTTACACAGATTGAGATCATGCCCAAGCCGCCTGTAGGCTACAACCCTGCAACACCGTGGCCGCAGTGGCCAAACATACTCAAGACCACCACAAGCCATGAGGAGGGTTGCGAGCGCCGCTGGTGCCTGACATCCAACTATTTCCTGGATGACGGCAAGGGTAACCTGAAAGGCGTTGAAGTTGAGACAGTGGAGTGGGTACCGGATCCTAACGGCGGCCGTCCGCAGATGAAACTGACCGGTAACAAGGAGATAATAGAGTGCGACATGGTGCTGCTGGCTATGGGATTCCTCAAGCCCGAGCATCCGCAGTATGCTGAGAACGTATTCCTGGCAGGTGATGCCAAGAACGGTGCCAGCCTTGTGGTCCGCGCCCTTGCAAGCGGCCGTGAAGTGGCCGCACAGGTTGACGCATATCTGAAGAGCAAATGATATGGGTGTGATCCGTTTCACAAAGATGCAGGGTCTTGGCAATGACTATATCTATGTCAATGTCATGGAATGCCCCATAAGCAATCCCGAGCAGTTCTCCATACGCTGGAGTGACCGGCGTAAGGGAATAGGATCAGATGGCCTGATCATGATAGGAAAGTCTGCCGTTGCTGATTTCAGCATGAGGATTTTCAATGCGGACGGATCAGAGGCACGTATGTGCGGCAATGGAGCACGTTGCGTTGGTAAATATCTGTATGATAAAGGATTGACATCAAAGACTGAAGTAAAGCTTGAGACACTTTCCGGCATAAAGATACTTAAGTTGCACCTGGCTGAAGACGGAACCGTTGACACTGTTACGGTCAATATGGGGCAGGGACTGCCGCTTAAGGTTAACGCCGGCAGCCATGCAGCTGGTGATACCTTGATTGGCCAGACTCTGAATGTGGGCGAAGGTCCTACCGTATGTTCGGCCATTGATATGGGCAACCCGCATCTTGTCATGTTTGTAAAGGATGCGGAGAAGGCCCGTGTATCGGAAGTTGGACCGTTTATGGAGCACCATCCCATGTTTCCCGACCGTGCTAATATTGAGTTTGTACAGGTGTTGGACCGCAAGCATATACGTATGCGCGTCTGGGAACGCGGCAGCGGCATTACATTTGCCTGCGGCACGGGTGCCTGCGCAACGGCGGTAGCATCGGCTATGCAGGGATATACTGATGCCGACGGTTGTGATGTGATAATGGACGGCGGTACGCTGACAGTCCAGTGGAACCCCGATACAAAGGAGGTTCTGATGACCGGTGCCGCCGAATTTGTATTTGAAGGAACAGTAACAGAATAGGATATATGCTTAAGGCTAATCTGAATTTTTCAAAACTGCCGCAGAGATACCTCTTTCTGGATATAGCCAAGAGAGTTTCTGCATTCAGTGAGAAACACCCAGATGCGGATATTATACGCATGGGCATAGGCGACGTGACACGTCCGCTGGCACCAGCCGTAATAGAGGCCATGCATAAGGCTGTCGATGACTGCGCAGCATCCGAAACCTTCCACGGTTACGGCCCCGAGCGCGGTTACCTTTGGCTTAGGGAGGCAATTGTGAATGGCGATTACGCTCTATTAGGAGTAAAGATGAGTCCCGATGATATCTTTATCAATGACGGTGCCAAAAGTGATACCGGCAATATAGGTGATATTCTTGCACCGGGAACGACAGTGGGTATAACAGATCCCGTATATCCCGTTTACGTTGATACCAACCTGATGCGCGGCAATGAGATAAAGTACATCACATGCAATGCAGAGAACGGTTTTACAGGCGATATACCCAAGGAGAAACTGGATGTTGTCTATCTGTGCTACCCGAATAATCCGACAGGAGCCGTGATAACCCGCAGCAAACTCAAACAGTGGGTTGATTACGCACTTGAGAATGGTGCCATAATAATGTATGATTCAGCATACGAGGCATTTATCCGCAATTCCGAAATCCCTCATTCCATCTATGAGATAGAAGGAGCAAGGAAATGCGCCATAGAGTTCCGCAGTTTCTCAAAGACAGCCGGCTTTACTGGAGTAAGATGCGGCTATACCGTTATCCCACAAGAACTTATGGCCAAGGATGAAAGCGGTAAGACAGTGAACCTGAACGCTCTCTGGGAACGCCGTCAGAGCTGCAAGTTCAACGGAGCCTCATACATCTCCCAGCGCGGTGCCCTGGCCGTATATTCAGAGCAAGGACGTGCCCAGACCAGAGCAACCATTGACCATTACCTTGAGACTGCCCGCATAATACGTGAATGCATGCAGGAGATAGGATTGAATCCGCAAGGAGGTGAAAACGCGCCCTACATCTGGGCCCAGACACCCGGAGGAATGGATTCATGGCAGTTCTTTGATATGCTGTTGGAGAAAGCACAGGTAGTGGTAACGCCAGGAAGCGGATTCGGTCCAGCCGGTCAAGGCTATTTCAGAATAACCTCCTTTGCCGACCGCCAGCGCACTATTGAGGCAATGGAAAGAATAAAAAACATGATAAAGTATGCATAAAAATAATATTGTTGTCTCAAAACCCGTCGCCACCCTCGGCGCGTCAGAGGGAGGGGCCCGCTCCGAAGGAGTGGGAGGGATAGGCCCAAAGGGCCGTAGGTTTGGAGGCAACTATATTATTTTTATCTGATAAAACAAAAAATGGAGAGAGAAGCAATTCTTATTCTAGAAGACGGAACCTGCTACAAAGGCCGCTCGTTCGGATACGAAAAATCCGTATCGGGCGAACTCGTGTTCTATACAGCGATGACGGGCTATCCGGAGAGTCTAAGCGATCCGTCATACAAAGGACAGATCCTGGTGCCGACATTCCCGCTGATAGGCAATTACGGAGTACCGGGTGATGAGGTAGTGGATGGCATTTCCAAGTTTTATGAGTCGGACAGGATACAGTGTTCGGCTCTTGTTATTTCTCAGTATTCGGCCGAATACAGCCACTGGGACTCGGAAAAGAGCCTGGGAGAATGGCTAAGGAAATGGGAGGTTCCCGGAATTTACGGCATTGATACAAGGGCGCTTACCAAGCGTCTGAGGGAGAAGGGAGCCATGCTGGGCAAGATAGTGTTCGGTGATGAGGATATTCCGTTGGATTCCATCCGACCTTTCCCCGCCATGACAGATTCAAAGCAAGCTTTGATCTGTTCATCTGGCTTAAGGGAAACGTTCTATGACCCCAACAAGGACAATCTCGTGGCTCAGGTCTCATGCCCCGAGATAAAGCACTACGGAAACGGCAAGTACAAGGTGCTGATGGTGGACTGCGGAATGAAGAACAACATACTGCGCTGCCTGCTTGATTATGATGTGCAGATTAAGCGCGTGCCTTGGGATTATGACTTCAGCAAGGAGGATTATGACGGCCTGTTCATTTCAAACGGTCCCGGTGACCCCGCCATGTGCACGGCTACAGTAGAACATATACGCAAGGCCCTGTCCGATGACCGCCCCATAATGGGCATCTGCCTGGGAAACCAGCTGCTGGCGCTTGCAGCAGGTGCCAAGACCTATAAACTAAAGTACGGTCACCGCGGACATAACCAGACAGTACGCATTCCAGGCACCCACAAGTGCTTTGTGACATCGCAGAATCACGGTTTCGCCATAGATGACAGCACACTGCCTAATGATTGGGAACGGATGTTCGAGAACCTGAACGACGGCACGAACGAGGGTATAAAGCATAAGACAAAGCCTTTCTTCTCAACGCAGTTCCACCCGGAGGCATCGAGCGGACCTACCGATACAGGCAATCTGTTCGGGATGTTTGTGGAAAATATAAGGAAGTACCGTAAAGAATGAATGATGCTATGGAAGATGTGAAGAGAGTACTTGTGCTCGGTTCGGGAGCACTCAAGATAGGACAGTCAGGTGAGTTTGACTATTCAGGTTCGCAGGCGCTGAAGGCCCTGCGCGAGGACGGCAAGTTCACTATCCTTATAAATCCCAATGTGGCTACAGTCCAGACATCTGAGGGTGTGGCCGATGCCATATATTACCTGCCTATTACTCCGGCTTTCGTAGAGAAGGTAATCCAGAAGGAGAAGCCGGACGGAATCATGCTGGCATTCGGCGGTCAGACAGCCCTGAACTGCGGTGTGGAGCTCTACAAGAGCGGTATTCTGGAGAAATACGGCATCAAGGTTTTGGGCACTCCGGTACAGGCTATAATCAATACCGAAGACCGTGAGCTGTTTGCCGGCATGATGCGCTCCATAGGTGTAAAGACACCGCGCAGCGAGGCTGTGAACAACATGGAGGAGGCCCTGAAGGTTGTAAAGGAGATAGGTTATCCGGTGATTGTGCGTGCCGCCTATACGCTGGGCGGTCTTGGGTCAGGATTCTGCTCCAATGACGAGGAACTCAAGAAGGTGGCTGCATCGGCATTCTCATATTCTCCGCAGATACTGGTTGAGGAGTCACTCAAGGGCTGGAAGGAGATAGAGTACGAGGTGGTGCGTGACCGTTATGACAACTGCATCACCGTGTGCAACATGGAGAATTTTGACCCGCTGGGCATACATACCGGTGAGAGCGTGGTTGTGGCTCCGTCACAGACCCTAAGCGACCATGAGTATCATAAGCTGCGCCGCATTGCAATAGACATAATACGTCATGTGGGTATAGTGGGAGAGTGCAACGTACAGTATGCGCTGGACCCCAACTCCGATGACTATCGTGTGATTGAGGTAAATGCACGTCTGAGCCGCTCATCGGCTTTGGCATCGAAGGCTACGGGGTATCCGCTGGCTTTTGTGGCTGCCAAACTTGGCTTAGGCTACGGGCTGGATGAGATTCCTAACTCTGTTACCAAGGTTACATCGGCCTGCTTTGAGCCCGCCTTAGACTACGTGGTGTGCAAGATTCCGCGCTGGGACCTGGGCAAGTTTGAGGGCGTGTCACGTCTGATAGGCTCCAGCATGAAGTCCGTGGGCGAAATCATGTCCATAGGACGTACCTTTGAGGAGGCTATCCAGAAGGGTATGCGTATGGTGGGTCAGGGACTGCACGGATTTGTGTGCAACAACGTGCATGTGCCCGATATCGAGGCAGAGCTGGTGAATCCTACAGACCGTCGTCTGCCGGCCATTGAACTGGCTTTTGCACAGGGTTATACCGTTGACAGGCTGCATGAGCTTACCAAGATTGACAAATGGTTCCTGTGGCGGCTTTACAACATACACCGCATCAAGGAGCAGCTCTCTGAAGCAGGAGGTCTGAAGAATGTTACGGAGGATCTGCTGCGTGAGGCCAAATGCATGGGATTCAGTGACTATCAGATAGGCAAGATAGTGATTGCGGGCGATAAACTGAATGCGCATGAGAAGGCAAGTGCCGTGCGTAAACAGCGTAAGGCTCTGGGCATACTGCCTGTGGTAAAGCAGATTGATACGCTGGCAGGCGAGTATCCTGCATTCACAAACTACCTCTACATAACCTATAACGGTTCTGAGAACGATGTCCTGTTTGAGCAGGACGGAAAGTCTGTCATTGTGCTGGGTAGCGGTGCATACCGCATAGGATCGAGCGTGGAGTTTGACTGGTGCGGTGTGGCTGCCGTGAAGAAGATTCAGGAGATGGGCTACCGCGCCGTGATGATAAACTACAATCCCGAGACAGTAAGTACCGATTACGATACCTGTGACCGCCTGTTCTTTGACGAGCTTACGCTGGAGCGTGTGTTGGATATATGTGACATGGAGGAGCCCAAGGGTGTTATAGTTTCAACCGGCGGACAGATTCCAAATAACCTGGCCCTGCTGCTTGACCATGAGGGCATCAACATCTTAGGTACATCAGCCAAGTCCATCGATATGGCCGAAGACCGTCAGAAGTTCTCCGAGATGTGTGACTCGCTTGGCATTGACCAGCCCCGTTGGAAGGAGCTTACCAGCATGGATGACATCTGGAGCTTTGTGGATGAGGTGGGACTACCGGTGCTGATACGTCCGTCATACGTGCTGTCCGGTGCTGCCATGCGTGTGGTGAGTGACCGTGCCGAGCTTGAGACTGCCCTGAACAATGCCGCCGTGGTAAGCCAGGAACACCCCGTTGTGGTGACCGAGTTCCTGCAGCGTGCCAAGGAGGTTGAGATTGACGCTGTGGCCCAGAACGGTGTTATAAAATGCTATGCCATAAGCGAGCACATAGAGTTTGCGGGAGTTCACTCAGGTGACGCCACTGTGGTCTTTCCCGCCCAGAAGCTCTACTACGAGACCATACGTCAGATAAAGAAGATTTCCAAGAAGATTGCCGGTGCCCTGAACATATCGGGCCCGTTCAACATACAGTTCCTGGCCAAGGAGAACAGCATCAAGGTTATTGAATGCAACCTGCGTGCTTCACGAAGCTTCCCGTTTGTGAGCAAGATAACCAAGTTCAACTTCATTGGCATGGCTACCGAAATTATGCTGGGCAAGGAGGTTGAGCCTTACGGCAAGACGTTTGCCGACATTGACTATGTGGGTGTGAAATGCTCGCAGTTCTCATTTGCACGTCTGCTCAAGGCCGATCCCATACTGGGCGTGGATATGGCATCCACTGGTGAAGTGGCCTGCATAGGTGACAACTACTTTGAGGCTCTGCTCAAGAGTATGATCTCTGTGGGTACCCGTGTTCCGTCCAAGGAGAAGGGCATACTGCTGTCATCGGGTCCCACCAAGTCCAAGATTGACCTGCTGGATGCCGCCCGGATACTGTATGACTACGGTTATAAGATATACGCTACCAGCGGTACTGCAAAGTTCCTTGAGGATAACGGCATAGGTGTTCAGGAGGTTCTTCACTGGCCGGATTCGGATGAGAAACCTAACGTGATTGACTATATGCGCGGCGGTAAGATAGACCTGGCCATAAACATTCCAAAGAACAACACCCCGCGTGAACTTGAGAACGGCTACAAGATAAGGCGTACGGCGGTTGATTTCAACATTCCGCTCATTACCAACGCCCGTCAGGCCAGTGCGTTCATATATGCTTTCTGCAAGATAGGCATTGACGGCCTGGCAATAAAGAGAATTGATGAATACGTATAATTTCAACAACTATAACTATGTGTGGAATAGTAGGTTACATAGGTAAACGTGAAGCGTGCCCGATACTGCTTAAAGGGTTGTCGCGCTTGGAATACCGCGGTTATGACAGCGCAGGTGTGGCGCTTATAAATGACAACGGCAACCTGGTTATATACAAGACCAAGGGCAAGGTGGCCGATCTGGAGCGTGCCATTGAGGGCAAGGATGTGAGCGGCAGCGTGGGTATAGCCCATACACGCTGGGCCACTCACGGTGAACCTAATGATATCAACGCGCATCCGCATTTTTCGGAATCGGGTAATCTGGCGCTTATACACAACGGTATCATTGAGAACTACCGCTCACTCAAGACCGAACTCCAGAACCAGGGTTATCACTTCAAGAGCGAGACCGATACTGAGGTGGTAATACAGCTTATACAGTATATCATGGACAGCCATTCCATCACGCTTGAGGAGGCTGTTCCGCTGGCTCTGAACAGCGTAATAGGCGCATACGCCATTGTGATTGTGGATAAGACGCAGCCTGACCGCATGATTGCCGCACGCAAGGGCAGTCCGCTCATAATTGGTGTGGGCGATGACGAGTTCCTGGTGGGTTCCGATGCCACTCCTATCATTGAATACACCGATCAGGTGGTTTATCTGGGCGAAGAACAGATAGCATTCATCCAGCGCGGTCAGGAACTGAAGATTACTGACCTTAAGAGCGTGGAGCAGACTCCTGTGATCAGGAAACTGGAGCTGAACCTGAGCCAGATAGAGAAGGGCGGTTTTCCGCATTTCATGCTTAAGGAGATTCATGAACAGCCGCGTACCACGGCTACTGTCATGAACGGACGTCTGCATCCGGAGCTTGGTATAGTCAAGCTGTCGGGTGTGATTGACCACAGGGCAAGGCTGATGGCTGCACGCCGCATCATAATTTGCGCCTGCGGTACTTCATGGCATGCAGCGCTCATAGGCAAGTACATGATTGAGGACCTTACGCGCATTCCGGTTGAGGTGGAGTATTCATCGGAGTTCCGTTACCGCAATCCTGTCATTTATCCCGATGATGTGGTGATTGCCATTTCCCAGTCTGGTGAGACTGCCGATACGCTGGCGGCCATGCAGCTGGCCAAGGCATCGGGAGCGTTCCTGTTCGGTATATGCAATGTGGTGGGCTCATCTATAGCACGTGCGGCCGATACGGGCTGCTACACACATGCCGGTCCCGAGATTGGTGTGGCATCGACCAAGGCGTTCACGGCCCAGGTGGAGACACTGCTGCTTCTGGCTCTGAACATTGCGCAGGAGAAAGGTACGGTATCCCCTGAACAAAGACAGAAGATTATTGAGGAGCTGCCGCGCATTCCGGCCAAGATTGAGAAGATACTGAAGCATGACAAGCAGATATCGGAACTGGCCAAGATTTTCACTTATGCCCATAACTTTATCTATCTGGGGCGCGGATATAACTATCCGGTGGCTCTGGAGGGTGCTCTCAAGCTTAAGGAGATATCGTACATTCATGCCGAAGGTTATCCCGCAGCCGAGATGAAACACGGCCCGATAGCCCTTATTGACGATGAGATGCCGGTTGTGGTGATTGCTCCCAAACGCGGCCATTATGACAAGATACTCAGTAATATACAGGAGGTCAAGGCTCGTAAGGGCAGGGTTATAAGCATTGTGACGGAAGGTGATACGGATGTTAAGAATATATCGGACTACTCGTTTGAGATTCCTGATACCGAGGAGTGCCTGGTGCCGCTGCTTTCTGTCATTCCGTTGCAGCTGCTGGCGTACCATATTGCAATTGCCAAGGGCCGCGACGTTGACCAGCCGCGTAACCTGGCCAAGTCTGTTACCGTAGAATAATATTTATGGAGGAACTGCATCACGAATGTGGGGTTTTTGGTATTTACGGCGTAGAAAACGCTGCTCAGTATGCCTATTATGCGTTGCACAGCCTGCAGCACCGCGGTCAGCAGGGCTGCGGGATTGTCTCTTGCGATAAGCAGGGGATGCATGTGCATAAGGGTGCCGGACTGGTTATTGAGATATTCGGAGAGAAACATCTGGATGAGCTTACCGGCAACATTGCCATAGGCCATGTGCGTTATCCAACTACCAATGTGGGCGGCCTGGAGAATATCCAGCCGTTCACTTTCCATCATTATACCGGTGATTTTGCCATTGCCCATAATGGTAATATAATCAACTCCAAGGAGTTGCGCATGTATCTGGAGCGTAGGGGCAGTCTGCTGCAGACTACATCGGACAGCGAACTGTTTGCCCATCTCATAAAGAAAGACCCCAGTGAAGAGGACAGGATAATTAACCTGATCAATGCCCTGAATATGATTGAAGGTGCATTTTCACTGGTCATTATGACTCCCAACCGTATCTACGCCTGCCGTGACAAGTACGGATTCCATCCGCTTTCCATTGCAAAGTTGGGCGGCGGTTATGTGGTGGCAAGCGAGACCTGCGCTTTTGATGCTATAGGTGCCGAGTTCATCCGTGACGTTAATCCCGGTGAGATCATATCGATAGACCATCATGGCATCCGCTCGAATGACTACTCCAAATTGAGAAGTCATAGGATGTGCGTGATGGAATATATATACTTTTCACGTCCGGACAGTGACATTGAGGGCTGTAACGTGCATTCATTCCGCAAGTTGTCCGGCCGGCTGCTGTATGAGGAGCATCCGGTGGAGGCCGATATCGTGGTGGGTGTACCTGATTCCAGCCTTAGTGCCGCAATGGGTTACGCCGAGGCAAGCGGCATTCCGTATGAGATGGGACTGCTCAAGAACAAATACGTGGGCCGTACATTCATCCAGCCTACTCAGGAGATGCGTGACAAGGGTGTCAAGATGAAACTTTCACCTGTGCGCAGCATAGTTAACGGCAAACGTGTTATATTGATTGACGATTCTATTGTACGCGGCACCACATCACGACAGATTGTCAGGATGCTGCGTGAGGCTGGGGCAACCGAGGTGCATGTGTGCATTGCCAGCCCCAAGTATGCCCATCCTTGCTATTATGGCGTTGATACCGGTACATATGAGGAACTGATAGGTTCCAGTCATACGGTTGAGGAGATTCGTGATTACATCGGGGCAGATTCACTCTATTACCTTACGCTTGAGGCTCTTTACAAGGCATCGGGCAGGGATATGGGCCGATGTGAACTCTGTACCGCCTGCTTCAACGGTGACTATCCCACCAACCTTTACGCTCATAAGGACGAGTGCAAGTAGCAAAATGCTACCAAAGGGGACGGTTCTGTTTGGTAGCATTTTCGGAAAGTGAAACGGATTCTTATTTAGAAGTTTCTCCAAAAATGGAATTTTTTTAAAAATGCTACCAAACAGAACCGTCCCCTTTGGTAGCATTTTGCTAACTTTGCTCCATAATTATTTGAATATGGGAAAGTTCAGCACTATTTTCAAGTCTTCTGTTTTAGCTGGGATCTGTATCGGAATAGCGGGATTCGGGTATCTGGCTTTGGGTGGTGTAGTGGGTGCGGTATTGTTCGCATTCGGACTCATTACTGTGGTATGTTACAAGCTTAAGCTCTATACCGGTACTGCAGGTTTCATAGAGAAAGGGCAGGTGGGTGACCTGCTGCTTATTCTGGTGGGTAATATTGTGGGATGCCTGCTGGTGGCTTTGCTGGCACGGGTATCACCTATGCCGTTGCAGGAGGCTGCGCAGAAGATTCTGGCCGGCCGTCTTGCCATTGGCCCGGTGCGCGCCGGTCTGCTTGCCATAGGTTGCGGATTCCTGATGACTACGGCTGTTACTTTTGCACGCCGCAACCAGTGGCTGCCGCTTTTGTTTGCGGTTCCCATGTTTATTTTATGCGGATTCCCTCACTGTATTGCCGATGCATTCTACTACCTTACGGTTCCGTTCAGTTTCATTAAGGAGAACTTAGGGAGTGTACTGCTGCTTTATGTCTGTCTGGTTATAGGCAATTTCATAGGGTGCAACCTGTACAGGCTTATTATGATTGGAGAAGAGAAAGTGTAATTTCCAATCCCCGAATAAACAGTCGAGCAGCCCGACCTCACGGTCAGGCTGCTCGCTTTATTAACCCTAAACTTATGAAAATCTTTATGCTAATATGTTACTTTGCTATTCTGTTGTTGAAGTATTCCATTGAAACGCTGTTCATAGCAACCTCATTCTGCTCTGAAACCAGGATCTGGCTGAACATGTCGGTGTAAGCGTCCTTGATATCCTCAATCTTGGCT
>Ga0265298_10004585_pt1 | contig 17613 bp, 13 predicted proteins | sample AusTroGonzalo_MG_3_FD_193486 | JGI IMG/M metagenome (GOLD analysis project Ga0265298, IMG submission 193486) | Bovine rumen microbial communities from tropical cattle in Woodstock, Queensland, Australia - Gonzalo_01 | ecosystem: Host-associated > Mammals > Digestive system > Stomach > Rumen ... | reverse complement strand
ATAATCTGCGTCAGTGCTGTAGCCAACGTCACTTCATCACAGAAGTTCACATGACCGCGCTTCAAGAACTCCTGAACTTCAGGCCCAGCCGTACTCACACTGGGCAATATGGGGAAGATAGGTTTCTTACACTCCTGAATCTTCTTATGCAGCACATCATAAACCTCGAAGATCTTCACCAGTCCTGGTGTGCCGAAAATCACCATGATAGCATCAATATCCTCCATCCGCTCACAGTAGTCAATAGCAATACCCAGATGCTCAGCAGTACCAGTAGCCAGGATATCAATGGGGTTAGCTACGCTACTGCCTGGCAACAGCTTTTCTTTTAGTTCCTCTGCCACAGGTCCTGTAAGCGGCGGAACTTGCATTCCTCCCTTAGACAGGGCATCTGTCAACATCACGCCAGGACCACCAGCATGAGTAACTATCGCAAAGTTTTTACCTGAAAAGCGTGGCAACGTAAAGATACAGCCCACGGTTGTTAACTCCTCACGACTAAAGCAACGCACAATACCAGCCTTACGGAAGAGGGCCTCAACAGCAGAGTCGCTACTAGCGATAGCTCCGGTATGACTACTTGCCGCACGACTACCACTTTCTGAAGAACCGGCTTTAATGGCAGCTATACGACAGCCCTTGCGAATGAGCGAGGTAGCGTGATATAGCAATTTATCAGGGTCGCTAATGTTTTCAATATACAATAGTTTCACCAATGAATCACGTTCGGCATCAAAGTGTTCATCCATATACTCCAATACCGTTTCAATGCCGTTTTGTTTACCATTACCAATGCTCCAAACGCTATTGAATTGCAGACCCTTACTAACTGCGCTCTCCAGAATAAAGACCGCCGTTGCACCTGAGCCGCTGATAAAATCAACACCTTTAGGATTCAAATGAGGGATAGGACGCGTGAACACTGAGTGATGCCAACGCGTAAGCAGACCTATACAGTTAGGTCCTATCAACGCACAGCCATACTGTTCACATATATCAAGGATGCGCTGCTCCAATTCTGCGCCCTCATGCGTCTCTTCACTGAAACCTGCCGATATGATAATGAATGCGCGAACTTCCTTTTCCTTAGCCAACAGTTCCACATAGTCAGGACAATACTTGGCTGCTACAACCAGAACAGCCAGATCCGTAGGCGGTAGTTCCCTTGCATCATGAAAAGCCTTGATGCCCTGAACCTCATCTTCTTTGGGATTCACTACACGCAATGTTCCCTGATAACCTCCGCTTATCAAGTTGCGAACTACAGCTCCACCTGGTTTGTGTACATTATTCGAGCCACCAATCACGACGATACTCTCTGGCTGAAGAAGTTGCTTGTTTATCATAGTTGATAGTATTTTGATGCAAAAATAATACAAATCAAGGAAAAGGCAAAAACTTTCAAAGAGATTTTTTGGCTAAAAGCAATAATTATTGTACTTTTGCACTACACAAACCTAAAAGTATAGACATGATTTGGAATCCTAACAAAGAATGCATGAGTCGCGACGAGATGAGCGCTCTGCAAGGAAAGAGACTACACAAAATCGTAGAGTACGTATATCATAACGTGCCCTTCTATCGCAATAAACTGCAGGAGCTGGATATCCGGCCTGATGACATTCAAACCATCGAGGATATCACAAAACTGCCCTTTACTACGAAAAAGGACCTACGCGACAACTATCCCTTTGGCCTGCAGGCTGCACCTCAAAGTGAAATCATCCGTGTTCACGCATCATCAGGCACCACAGGTAACCCCACCATCGTGGGTTATACCCGTAGGGATATCGGTGTGTGGAGTGAGTGTATGGCACGCTGTCTGACTGCCTTTGGCGTCACTCGCGATGACATATTCTCTGTTGCCTATGGCTATGGTCTCTTCACTGGCGGTCTTGGAGCCCACTATGGCGTAGAGCACCTCGGAGCATCCGTCATCCCCGCTGGTACAGGTAACACAGAGAAACACCTGAAGCTGATTCGCGACTTAGGCATTACAGGCTTGGCTTGTACCCCTTCTTATGCACTATATCTGGCCGAGACCATGGATAAGTTAGGCATCACGAAAGAGCAGATCAAACTGAAGGTTGGTGCCTTTGGTGCTGAGCCTTGGACAGAGCAGATGCGCCAAGAGATACAGGAGCGTCTAGGTCTGAAAGGCTACAACATTTATGGACTGTCAGAAGTAATGGGTCCCAGCGTAAGCTACGAATGTCAGATGCAACATGGCTCACACATCAACGAGGACCATTTCTATCCTGAGATCATCAACCCAACCACATTGGAGCCGCTGCCCCTTGGACAGACGGGTGAACTTGTCTTCACGACTCTGACTAAGGAGGGTATGCCTGTGATCCGCTACCGCACCCGTGACCTCTGTTCACTGATGCCTGGCACTTGCGATTGCGGACGTACCAATGTTCGTATGGGACGTATCGAGGGACGTTCAGACGATATGCTCATCATCCGTGGTATCAACGTATTCCCATCACAGGTAGAGAGCGTAGTACTGTCGCTGCCTGAGTTTGCACCTCACTACATGCTCATCGTTGATCGCGAGAAGAACCTTGACACATTACTCGTACAGGTAGAACTGCGCCAGGAGGTATTCACCTCAACATTCGACACACCCGCTGCCGTTGACGCACTGGAGAAGAAACTGGCTAACAAGCTGAAGAGCGTACTTAGCATCGCTGCAAAGGTACAGCTCAAGGCTCCTGGTACAATCCAGCGCAGTCAGGGTAAGAGCGCCCACGTGATAGATAACCGAAAACTATAAATAAAACTTTAAATGAACAACAATTCACCTTATTTTAATCCTGAACGCGAAACCATGACACGCGAACAGATTGAGGCGTTCCAACTGGAGCGACTCAAAGAGACTGTTCGCCACTGCATGAACAACGCTATTTACCAGAAGAAATTCAAGGAGGCAGGCATCACACCCGATGACATCAAGACATTGGACGATGTACGAAAGTTACCTTTCACCACAAAGTCTGACCTGCGCGACAACTATCCATTCGGTATGGCTTGCGTACCTCTTCGCGACTGCGTTCGTCTGCACTCATCAAGCGGAACAACGGGTAACCCCACCGTCATTCTTCACACGAAGAAAGATCTTGATGAATGGGCTAACCAAGTAGCTCGTAACCTGTGGATGGTAGGCCTGCGTCCTGACGACGTATTCCAGAATTCCAGCGGTTATGGCATGTTTACTGGTGGACTCGGTTTCCAGTATGGTGCTGAGAAACTGGGTATGCTTACCGTTCCTGCAGCTGCTGGTAACTCTTTGCGCCAGATTAAATTCATCAAGGACTTCGGGACAACAGCCATTCACGCTGTACCATCATACGTCACCCGCCTTTATGAGGTGATGCAGGAGCAGGGCGTTGATCCACGTCGTGACACGAAGCTGAAGATGCTGGCCATCGGTGCTGAACCTCACTCAGAGGAACAGCGTAAGCGTATCGAGGACATGTTGGGTGTAAAAGCCTACAACTCTTTCGGTATGAGTGAGATGTGCGGCCCTGGCGTAGGTTTCGAGTGTCAGGAGCAGAACGGCTTGCACTTCTGGGAAGATTACTATATCGTGGAGATTGTGGATCCAGAGACATTGGAGCCCGTACCCGATGGTGAGATTGGCGAACTGGTACTCACCACACTGTGTCGTGAGGCAATGCCATTGCTGCGCTACCGCACTCGTGACCTAACCCGTGTATTGGGACGTTCTTGCCCCTGCGGACGTAATCACATCCGTTTGGATCGTATGCGTGGCCGTTCTGATGACATGATGGTGCTCCGTGGAGTAAACATCTTCCCCATCCAGATTGAGAAGATTCTCATGAACTTCAAGGAGTTGGGCAATAACTATCTGATTACCCTGACCACCGACGATGACAACGACAACATGACCGTTGAGGTGGAGTTGGCCGATATGTTTACCGATGACTACGGTCGCTTACAGCAACTCAGTAAAGACATTACCCGTGCGTTGAAGGACGAGATTCTGCTCACCCCACGCGTCAAACTCGTACCTCGCGGCACATTACCTGTTAGCGAAGGTAAGGCTGTACGCGTAGTAGATAAGAGAAAAGTTTATCAATAACCTGCGTCATAACGTCACAACGTTATAACGTCATAACGAAAAAAAATAATATTATGACAATCCATCAGTTATCCATTTTCATCGAGAACCGTTCTGGTACTCTTATTAAGGTTCTTGAAGTATTGAAAGAGGCCAAGATTCAAATCGTTGCCTCTACCATTGCCGATACGGCAGAGTATGGTATCTACCGACTCATCTGCTCGGAGCCTCTTCGTGCCTATGAAGAGCTGAAGAAGTCTGGCGTAGCCGTTGCCCTCAGCGATGTATTGGCTTTGGAACTTGATGACGAGCCAGGCCGTGCTGCCGATGCCGTAAAGATTTTCAGCGATGCTGGCATCAGCATTGCTTATATGTACACCTTCTTACTCAGGGGTAAGGGTATCCTCGTGTTCCGCACCGACAATCGCGAGAAAGCACGCGAGGCTATTATCCTGAACAACCTGAAATTCATTGCAGAACAAGACCTCAGCAAATGGGTATAAACACAACAAAATACTTGCTGTCAGCGGTGCTCTTATTGAGTTCGCTGACAGCTTTTTCATTCTCACAGCCACGTCGCCACTTGATGCCACGTAGCATCAGTAGTCAGCGTGCTTCAGCAACTTATCGTACTTCAACTTTCATAGGCGACAAGCGCCAACTTGTGGTACTTGCCTCCTTTAGTGACCTTGATTTTCGCCAAGAGAATCCATTACCTGTATGGGAGCCTATCTTCAATCAGCAGAACTTCAATGATTCGCTCCACTACGGCTCTGTACACGATTATTTCTATGACCAAAGCTACGGGAAGTTCAACCTGCAGTTTGACCTCTATGCCATCAAGGTAAACAAAGAGCATGCCTTTTATCGCAGCACATCTACAGATGATGCCAACGCAGCCCTGCTTATCATCGATTTGGTTGACTCGCTGAAGAACATCGTAACCGATTGGGCACCCTACGACTGGAACAATGATGGCTATGTTGACCAGATCTTCGTACTCTTTGCCGGAATGGGACAGAACGATGGAGGCGGCAGTAATAGTATCTGGGCAAATCAGGCTGCTCTTACCATCTATGATCATGAACCTATTACCGTTAGCAGTAACGATAAAGAATACAAAATAAACAATTACGGCTGTTTCCCTGAGCACGGCAAGAATTCCTCCAGCTTCGGCACTCTCTGTCATGAGTTTGGCCATTGTTTAGGACTGCCCGACTTTTACTACAGCAGCTATTCATTTCTTGGGGATTGGGATATCATGGATCACGGGAACTACAACAATAACGGCTATTGTCCGCCTTGCTATTCTGCGCATGAACGCATGGTACTGGGATGGCTTGACATCAAGGAACTCACCAGCCCTACATCCATTACCGATATGCCAGCTCTTTGCGATGAACCCATAGCCTATATGATTCGTAACGATAATTACCCCAACGAGTACTACATTCTGGAGAACAGACAGAAGAAGAGTTGGGATCAATCGCTACCCAGTAGTGGTCTCGTCATCTTCCATGTTGATTATGATGAGTATTTATGGATCTATGATTCTCCAAATAACTATACAAACAATCACTACACCATCGTTCCTGCCAATAATATGAGCTATACGCCTGTCAGCTACGGATGGGCCTATCCTTTTAACGGAAAAGACTCTTTGACAAACTATTCCGCACCTGCAGCCACACTTCGTCATGCAGCAAAGGATGGTACGAATCTGCTGTCGAAACCTATTACTAATATCAAGGTAAACGACGGTCTTGTGTCGTTTGACTTCATGGGTGGCGAACAGACAGCAATCCAACAGACAGAAACAGAAGAGCGCGTTACGACAGTTTACGACTTGCATGGACGTAAGATACCTGTTTCGCACTTGAAGGAAGGCATCTACATCTTCAGATATACCAACGGCAATACAAAAAAGGTGTTGTGGTCTCCCAATAAGCAAGTCAGATTATAAAGGAAGTGTCATAACAAAACGGGCACCATCCTTATAACTGGTATCCAATACAACATCACCGCCAAGACGGCGAGCAATGGAACGGGCAACGGTCAAACCAATGCCCGTTCCCTCGTAATAGGCATCCAGTTGAACAAACTCCTCAAAGACATGCTCTGCCTCAGACGCAGGCACACCGATACCAGTATCCTCTACGATGAAACGCAGCATTCCGCCTGCCTTCTCTAATTTCAAATTGACACTACCCTGCTTTGTAAACTTACGGGCATTATCAAGCAAAAGGGTCAAGGCACGTGTAGCCTGACGCAGATTCGTATGCAACATAACCGACTCAACATCCGAAGCCGTCTGCATCTCAAAACTGATATGACGAGCCTGCGACATTCGGGCATCCTCTACAGCCTGCTGAGCTATCAGTTGAGCCTGTACATTATCATCAGTTTCTATGACAGTAGTACTATTGGCATCACTCAGTTCCAGCATCTTGTTCACCAGTCCTGTAATTCGTTCCGTACTCTCAATGATACGGTTATTGATATCTTTCTTTGTTGCATCGTCAAGCTTGACGTTTGGCTTCGTCACTATCTGTGAAAACCCAGAAAGGACATTCAGCGGCGTACGTATTTCATGAGAGATTTGCTGTATAAAGTTCGTCTTCATCTTTGACGACTCCTCAGCACGTGCATTGGCCGTCTTCAGCAGTTCATGTTCGCGCCTTAACTTTGAAGCGGCGATATGCCTGAGATACATCGTCAACAACAGGGCAACTACCAGTACAATAGCCATTCCCACAAAGAAACGCGAACGATCCAGTTGTCCTTGCATCTTCAGTTCATCAACCTTATAAAGCGTGTTCAACTCGTCTAACTGGATACGCATCTCACGATTAAACACCGAGTCTTTCTGATAATAGAGATTACGGAAGGTCTTTGCAGCCTCATCACTATTTCCCATCAACATATAGGCCTCACCACGGTAGGCAGACACATCGCCACCTGCATTCAGATCAAGTGCCTCCAAACTGTCACAATAGGCCAGCACCTGTTCTGCCTGCTTTGCAGCAAGCGCATAATGCACACGCACATAATAAATACGGTATTGCCCCAACGGTGTGCCACAAGCCTTCTGCATCTCTTCCGCCTTACGTATCTCCTGTTCAGCCTCATCAATACGATTCAGTCCGGCAAGGGCCGAGGCTTTATTACAACGACAGGCGATATAGGTAGGGAAATGCAACTCAGGGAAAGCGCCCTTACGTTGCATACGGCGCAAGATGCCCTGTTCCCACTCATTGGCAACATCCAGTTCCTCGTAATAGCGATGACTCTCGTCCAGCGTCTGACAAAGGTAGTCATATACCGACGTAAGCGCTTCCACCTCGCTCTCTCGCTGTTTCAACTGTTTGATACACTCACGAAACACATCGACAGCCTGATCATACTGGCCCATACTCTCATAGACCACACCCATCAACTGATAAGCTGCAGCCTTTCCAAAGCTATCATCTTTCTTCTGCGCATCTGCCAGCATGTCCTGCGCCTCACGAAGGGCAGTCTGAATACGCGATGAATACATATAGACGCAGGCCTTACTATCCCATGTATCATAGTAATGGTTCCATTGTCTGTGCTTCTTAAACCATTCCATTTGCACAGGCGCCTCCTCCAAGAGCATTGAATCCAATGCACAGTTGGTCAGCACGGCTACCTTGCTCCAACGGGCCTTGCCCTCGCCTTCTATATTCCGCTCATCCTGTTCAAAGGCAATCCATTCGTCCAGACAATCTATGGCGGCCTGTACATCATCCTCGCTACTGAGCAGTTGCGAGAGTTTCATATATGCCTTAGAACGCTCATTACCTTTCAGCGTGGGAAGAACCTGACGTAGGGAGTCTATAGTGGAAGCGCTCATCTGCAAGCAGATACAGCACAGTATAATAGTTAATTTTATGGTTCGCATCTTTCCTCTATACCTTATTATATTCAGCGTACAAAGGTAAGCAAAAAAATGCATTCCCGCAAAATTTAATAATAAAACTTAAAAACCGGACAAATTCACTTAATTACCTTCAAACGATTTGGAGGGTATCTATTATTACATTAATTTTGACAAACCAAAAACCATTAAAAAGAAGCAATTCGACATTTTTTTCAAAAAAAATTGCGAAAGTGCGGGATATTTTCCTAAAACTGTCGTATAACAAATAGAGATAAGATAAAAAGATGAGTGCTCTGACAGAGACAGAACTGATAGTGGCCGTTCGTCAAGGACGGCGGGAGGGACAGACTGAGATGGTCAGTCGCTATGCCGAGCGCATCTTCGCTATGATTGCGAGACAGGTGCCCGACATGATGGACGCTCAGGAACTGACACAAGACACCTTCCTACGGGCCTTCAGTCATATAGACAGCTACGACCCTCGCAAGGCTTCACTCTCCACCTGGCTCTGTCGCATCGCCTACCGCCTGACGCTCGACCATCTAAAACGACGACGGCCCATGATTGTCTCTATGGAAGACAACACAGACATCAGCGACGAAGAGCTAGAGGCAGAACTGAGTACTGGGCGCGAAGAAAGAATAGAGCTACTGATGGAAGTGATAGACGAACTGCCTGACGACGAGCGAATGCTCCTGACGCTCTACTACTTCGAAGACCGTCCGCTTACAGAGATAACCTATATCACAGGAATCGAGCCCAAGGCACTAGCCAACCGTCTTTACAGGACGCGAAAAAAACTATGCAAGAAATTAGAAAATAATGAACAAACTCAAAGATACAGACCTGCGCGAGGCGCTACATCGGAAATACGCTGAGACGCCCAAGCTACCTGCCGACTTCATGACGAAGATGCAGGAAAAGATGGAAGCCGCTCCTGCTAGCGAGCCCAGCGATTCCGTCGCTGGGAAAGCACGCCGCCCTTGGCGCTGGATAACAGCTGCCGCCTCGCTGCTCCTCCTCATCGGCATAGGTATCACGCTGTTGCCTTCAGGAAAAGAGGAAGCCTCAGAAGGGCTGATAGCACAGCATACAGAGACAATGCCACAAGCAGAGACGTCGGAAGTACGAAGCCAGCAAACCGACCGTCCGAAGCCAGCGGACTCGCAGTCCGAAGCCAGCGGACTCACAGTCCGAAGCCAGCGGACTGAGACGAACCAGCCTTTATCTGATCAGACAGAAGCCATCAAAGAGGAAACGTCCTCAGTTCTCGATACCGATCCCAACCTGCATTACGCAGCCCATACGGAGGAGAAAAAAGATACCCTGCCCTATCAGAATCCAGCCCGTGTGGACGAGTTCATCACCAAGTTTGCCAATTATTACAAGGTGAAGGAAGGTGAGTTGAAGTGCTCCGCCCAGAACGACAGCAACATCGTCAGCGCCGTTTACGTCTTCCCAGACACAAAGGAGATTGACGTTTTCAGCAGATTACTGCAAGCTGCCTGCTGGTATAGCGACGAGACGCCAGGCTACCTGTTGAATTTCTCTCACCAGCAGTTCTTCTTCGAACTGAAGGATATGCGCCAGCAGTTGCACTACCGTTGGATTGCCGAGCGTGTAAATGGAAAGATTCTGCTCTACTGCACCCACGCACCATTGGGCACCAAAGAGTCGTCCACCTGTTATCAAGAATATCGCGATGAGCTCATGCATATAAAGAGTATTAACAACAAAACAAAGAAGATATGATTATGAAACGTATCGTAACCCTTAGCCTATTGGCAATTGCCTGCCTCACGATGCAGGCACAAACAACCTGGCATCAGGCAAAGCCTATGCAGACGCAAACGAAGAAGCAGGACGTTAAACAGAACGTCAAGTTCCTGGCAAAGTGCGACACCTATTACATGACAGCTGTTCCTGAAGCAACCATTGATAAGAAAACCAAGAAGAAGACCGTTGTATGGCCCGACACTGAAAACAATTCGTGGCACGAAAACATAGGCTTTGTCAAGGATCTGCCAATCATCGACAACCTCGAAAGCATTTGGCCTAACATTGCCGAAATGTCTGAAGGCAGTTACATCCCTTCGCCATGGAAACTGACGGAGGAAGGCGACGAGACCGTGCTTCACTGCTACTTCCGTATGCCTGCCGACATCGTAGAAAACTTCTGGCTGTGCAGCGACGAGTGCGTCATCCTCGACAAGAAAACAGGCACCATCTACCAGTCGCGCCGCTGCGTGCCCGACTGCTACGGCAAGGTGTTCAACCTCAAGGCCAAGGAAGGAACGACGCTCGACTTCCAGATATTCTTCCCCAAACTGCCTGAGACCGTCGAGAGTATTGCCATCTACGGTGTACCAAACTGGTATATGCGAGGCATGGGTGTGAGCTTTGCATCCTGGTCGGGCGACCTCTTCGGTCTTGAGAGAAATCCATACGATTACGATGAAATGATGCCGATTCATAAGGCTCACCTCGTCAGCGAGGCCAAGGACTACGACAAGGACAACTATCAGTCGTGGGCTGTCTATAATGATGCCCACCTCATCAAGCCTGTACCAGAAGGCACCTATGCTATGTGGTGTACACCTGAAGCCACCTATCTGGCTGAAGCCTGCGAAATGAACTGGATGCGCGAGTACTTCGGTCGTGGCGGCAACAATATCCTCGTTGACCAGCGAGGTCATCAGTATAAGTGCAAGGACGTGATTGGTTATCCTAACAACGATCTGTTCTGGGTAGAAGGATGTTCTGGCGACTACTTCGCTATCGTGATGGTCTTCGAGCCTATACCAATGGAGACAGAGACAATTACCTATATTGTTCCTGAGGGCGAGCCCTTCGCTATGTGGGGAGCCAACTGGAGCGGTTCTGTGCAGTCGTTCAACATCAAGGAGCTACGTGACAATCAGAAACTCTTCGAGTATCATCCAAGGAAAGTTGTGAAATAAATTACTCATCATAAATAAAACAAGTTTTTCTCACCCTAGGGACAAGACATGGAACGCAGAGATTGCGTCCCATGTCTTTGCCCGATAAAGTGATAAAGAAATTTAAAAGTACATCTTTTTCGTCAACTACTATTAAATGGTTTTGGAGTATATTACAGAACATACTATATTTGCAGTACTAAAACTATAGTACGTCCTAAAACTCTAATAAACACGAGTATGAAAGAAGAAAAAAACAAGTCGCTGACCAAGGCGGAATTGAATCTGATGAACATCCTTTGGGATAAGGGTCAGGCCACCGTGAACGAATTGGTAGATGTATTGCCAGAACCCAAGCCTGCCTACACCACCGTATTGACTGTGATGCAGGTGCTGACAAAAAAAGAAGTGCTGAGATTTGAAAAACAGGGAAAAGCTAATGTATACATCCCCAAGCTCTCGCGTGAAGAATATCTGAAGGGCTTCATGGACGAGACACGCGACAGTCTTTTTCAAGGCTCTGTGAAATCCTTTCTTTCATTTTTTGCAAAGCATGAGAAGATTAGCAAGAAAGAATTAGAAGAAATTCTGAAAGAAATGAAGGAGTAATACTTTCTGACAATTAATCAAGCGAACACTAAATAAATCATATGTTGACCGAGATAATATATTTCCTTGGTAAATTGATAGCCTCATCGGCTATGCTATACGCATTCTATTGGATTGTATTACGCAAAAAGGCCAGTTACAAAACGGCCCGTATGTACCTTTTGCTCCTTCCTTTCATCTGTATCATCATGAGTGGACTGACACTAAAGGTGTTACCTAGCAGCACAACAACAGAAGAGAGCAGCACAACAACAGAAGAGATGACACTCTCAGACCTAACTGAGAAGGCGAAAAAAGTGCGTAAACTGACGAAAGAAGGTAAAAAATGGAAGTCAACGCCACTCACTCAGGAAGAACAAGATTATTGGATTGAATGGCACAAAAAAGAGCAAGAATTGCAGAAAAAAAAGCAATCAACTGGAGAAACAGCAGAGGAGTCCACACCTTTTTTTACATTGAATGAGGGCAAAGGAGAAATCATATTATATATCTGGGGCACAATTGCCTTGATTCTTGTCATCATTGCTATTTTCCATATCATCTCACTATACGTCATGAGTCGGAAGATGAAAGCACAGAAAACGCCTGAGGGCTATATGCTGATTCGCTCTCCGCAAGTACCTGCTCCCTGTTCGTTTGCCAAGACCATCTTCATGCCTACCAGCATCACAGACAATAACGCCGATCTGATTCTGCGTCATGAGAAAGCGCATATCCATCACGCCCATTTCATTGACGTATGGGTGATGGAAATCATCACGCGTCTTTTGTGGTTCAACCCATTCTTTTGGATGACACGCAACGAACTACGCAACGTGCATGAGTTTGAAGCCGATCATGATGTGATATGCAGCGGTGCCGATATGAGCGTCTATCAGACTTTACTTCTAGAGCAGGTGATGGACAACGGAAGTAGCTATGCCAATGGATTCAATCACTCATTTATCCGTCGCCGCTTTATTGAGATGAAGCATTCCACGGCAGGCTCACTGGGACGTATAGGAAAACTATGCATGGGGCTATGGGTTACGCTATTGTTCTGCGGGTTCACGTTTGCAGAAAACGACCCCACGGCACCCAAAGCTACCGTATCAGAGCAAAGCATGCCTAGGTTAAGCGTACCAGAATTAAGCGAGCCTCAGTTGTTCACCCTTGAAGGACGGACAGACAGAGGCTGGATGGACGAGGGTATCACCGACTCAACGTTCTACATATATCTGGGTGACGACTATATGCACATCAACACAGACAAGCCCGCAACAAAGGTGACACTAAAAAACGGCACGTTTCACTACGAGATTCCGCTGACAAAAGTAACGGCAGCACGCATTCAGAACGCCCAAAAAGGTTCGGCAGGCAGAGACTTCTTCTTTGTTCCTGGCGAGAAGGCTAAGCTCTATTTCTACTCAAATAATGCAATGAATTTAGAACCTGACGACTACCGCAGCTATGTCCGCAAACTTGACCGAAGCATTTTTGCAATACGAAATACCACCGACTGGCAATCGCCCAACCTACCCAAGCTGAAGGGCAAGCGCTGGGAGAACGTCACCTATCAGTCCTTAGGCTATCCATATTTGATGGTTAAGGAGGTTCTCTTCAATAAAGACGAGACCATATTACGCATCGCTGCACTCGCCTTTGTCTATAACGACATGATCATCCGTAAAGAGTCATACCTCACGGACGACAAGGGACGCATCTACAAGTTGCGTCGCGCACTCTATGGCAACATTGCCGACACCTGCAGTGCTGATGTTTACACCTTTGGCGGTTACTATGCCTTCGACCCCGTCCCTGAAGATGTCAAGGAACTGAACTTCATGGATGCCAACAACCTTGTGTCGGGCGAATGGGTCAACGACCTAGGTGACACCATCATGGTGAAAGGTGCAAACATATTACATATCAAGAAGGCGCCCAAGAGAGAGACTCAAAAACCTAACTTTCAAATGGATATTACCGTATCACAGGGCATTAACGACAGCGGCTACCTCATCGAAATTTTCGACAACCCAAACCAGTGGCGAGGTCAGCAAGTAGCCGATATCCCCGTGGTAGATCGCAAGTGCTCGTTTGCAACCTATGTCGATGAACCCAAGATGGCCCACATCACAGCCACTTTCCCTGATGGTTCTGTATGTTCTGCCTACGTATGGTTCCCCTTCGTACCTGGTGAGAAAGCCGTTGTAAAGGTCAAGAACGGAACGTTTGAACTCAGCGGAACGTCATTCTACGAACAATGGGGCAACGCAGGCGAACTGGTGGAAAACGCTGGGAAATATAATAAAGAGGAAGAAACCCAAGCCTTGCTTCTCAGTTATCTGAAGGAGCACATCAACGAAGAGGGCTGCGTCATGCGCTTCTGGCAGTATGAGGTGCTACCACGAGAAGAAATGCAAAAACTCATACCTGTCAAAATAAAGAACGGACGTTTCAAGAAGTTCTTTGCTGGTAGCGAACGTCACAACAAGAATCGTAATTAATAACAGTAAACCAATTTTTTAATCATTATGACAAAGAACATTATCGGCCTCATGTTACTCATGAGTAGTTTGACATTCACAGAGACACGCGCCCAAGGTAACAACGACTTCAAGATCGACGTCAAGGTAACTCAGGGCATCGAGGATGCCGGCTACCTCGTTCAGGTCTTCGACCGTAACCAATCAGCACGCAAGTTCCTCGGGAAAATTGACGTTGTCAATAAGCGCTCTGCATTTGAGACCCATTTGGACGAACCACTCGTTGGTGACCTCACAGCCATATTTCCTAATGGCGAGGTCTGCACGGCCTGCGTCCGTTTCCCCTTCGTACCAGGCGAGGAATGCCACATCAAAGTGAAGAACGGTACTTTCGAGCTCACAGGCACAACGTTCTACCAGCAGTGGGCCGATGCTGATGATTTAGAAGAGAATGCCCATAAGTATTACAAGCAGTGGGAGACCGACTCCATCATTCTCAACTACTTCAAGAAGCACGCCAACGAGGAGGGTTGTGTAATGCGTTACTGGCAGTACGAGGTATTGCCTCGCCCCACAATTCTGAAACTCATACCTGACAATATGCGCAACGGACGCTTCAAGTCTTTCTTCGACCAGCACAAAGAGGACTACGTCTCAGCAATCGTTTTAGACAAACCTGATATGGTCGCTGTGGATATCGATGAAGACGAAGTCGAGGTTGATGAGCCAGAAGAGGACGACATAATAGAGATACCCGATATTTCTGACATAAGCTTCAGTTTCGACATCGACAGCAATTCACCAAAGATGAGCCGCAAAGAAATCAAAAAGATTAGTAAGGCCATTAAGAAAAAGATGAAGGTGCTAGAGAAACAACTGAACAAAAAAGTGACAGAACTGCAGAAGCATCTCGAATAGTCATAAATTACTCATCATAAATAAAAAAAGTTTTTCTCAACCCTAGGGACAAGACATGGAACGCAGAGATTGCGTCCCATGTCTTTGCCCGATAATAAAAAACCTAAAACAATGATGAAAAAATCAGCAATCCTAACCGTGGTGTTCGCTCTCGTCACATTGACAGGGCAGGCACAAAACTTACCTAACTTACCCGAATTTCCGAAGCTTTCCTTCCCCAAACTCAGAGTAAAGCCCGCATCCCGTCAGGAGATAGAAGCATCATCGAAGCTTCAGGACATCAAGAGCAACATGTTATGGGTTGGCTCCTCATACGAGTCTATCGACAGGGAACTGAAGGGGTCGAAGTACGAATACGCTATGGACACAATGTTTGAAGATATCACCTTTAAGAACAAGGAGATAGACAAGCAATGGAAGGAATTCTTCAAGCTGCTCAAGGGCGTTGACATCCCCAGTAGTGAGGCGCCACAATTATACGACCGTTTCTACAACGTGATTCTGAAGTTCTATGCCGAACAAAGCAAGGAGATATCCAACTTCTATCAGGAATATGGTGCATATACCAAAGAAGCCCGGAAAGCTCAGAAAACCGTAGTCAAGCTTGCTGACAAATACAAGAAGAAGAGAAACAAAACGCTGAAAAAAATCTCATAATGAAACAGTATATCATCACCACGTTGCTTGTCCTCGTCGCATTGACAGGACAAGCTAAAGACATTATTTGGGAGAACCCATCAGCATTCATGGGGTCTTACAACTCTGAGTTTAAAATCAATAAAGTGGAACTGAAGCAGACAGAGACCGTGCTGCACATCGTTGCCAATTATCAGCCGCACAGCTGGATTCGCTTCGCCAAGAACTCGTATCTGCAGACACCCGATGGCAGAAAATACACGATTACAAGTGGTCTGAAAACCAACGAACAGGAGTCAGACCTTACGCTCGACTCACTCTTCTGGATGCCTGAAAGTGGAACAGCCAATCTGGCGCTCCACTTCCAGCCGGTACCTATGGACACGAAGCAGATGGATTTCTTGGAGAGCGAAGCAGAGCAGGATTTCAAGTTCTGGAATATCTGCGATAGTAAGACAAAGGAGAAGCTGGTGCTTCCTGCCGACTGGCAAAACGTAGCATATGCCAAGGACGAGACGCTGCCAGCTGCTAAGATTCATAAAGGTGTGGCAACTATCAAGGTGAAAATGCTGGGCTATAAGCCTGCGATGAAGATGAGCTTCTATGTGGGCGGTTTCACACCGTTAGGCACAGCAGAGCGCGTTAACAAGGCGGTTCCCTTTGCTGACGATGGCACCCTGAAAGTAGAAATTCCCCTGTGGCTCACTCGCGAGGTGACTGTTGGCGTAGAAGGGATGGCTTTCAGCAACATTCTGATTGCTCCAGACCAGGAAGTCAATATTCTGATGAAGGTCACCACCGACAACAAACCGTTCGTTGCCTTCAAGGGCTATATGGCCAAAACCAATATGGATATGACTAAAGTAAAAGATACGTTTGGAGAATTACTGAGCGATTTTGCAATCTATCCGAAAGTCAAGGACTGTAAGACGAAGGAAGAGCGTCTGAAAAGCCTGCAGGACATCTTCGAACAGCGCGTCAATACAATTAAGAAGACAGAGTTTACTACGGCTGCAAAAGACCTGATCTGCATGGCTGCCGAAGAGGACTATGTGAAATGGACGCGTCACTTTGTATTCAATTACAGCCAATTCTTTGTGGACGATGACGGAGAAATCTGGATGACCCAAAGGAATCTCTCTGAGAATATGGAGAAGAACAAGGATATGCTCACCCTGACAGAAGAAGAGCAGGCCTACAGTTGGAAGTATCTCAACGAGCCCACATCGCCTTGCAGTCAGGTGTTCTGGGAGACATCAATAGCCGCATACGACAAGCAAGCCGTAGTAAAGAATCCCTATAACAACGAGCTGAGATGTGTGCAGGATGTTATAAAGGGTGATAATGAGGGCCTTACGAATGTGCTTCTCGCAACCTTGAAGAACGAGGATTGCAAAAACGTCGTCCGTGAGTATCAGGCAGAGCAGAAGCGCTTGGCAGAGGAGCTGGCCAGCAAGGAGAGCGTCTTCTTCCAGAAACTCGACGATGTAGCCCCTGAAAACATTCTGCAGACCATCCTTAATAAATATAAAGGTAAGGCCGTGCTCATCGACATCTGGGCTACGTGGTGCGGTCCTTGCAAGGCTGGTCATCAAGTTATGAAACCCTGGAAACAGGAGCTCAAAGGCAAGAATATCCAGTTCGTCTATATCACCTCGCCCACCTCGCCCCTGAAGACTTGGCAGGAGATGATTAAGGATATCGATGGTGATCACTACTACCTGACGAAGGAGCAGTACAACTACATCCTCAATCACTACGATTCTGACGGTATTCCTACCTACGCCATCTACGATACAGAGGGTAATCGAACCTTCAAGACCATCGGCTTCTCAGGCCTCGACATCTTTAAGAATGAAGTAAATAAAGTGCTGAAATGAAACAGACTCTCATCACCATATTGCTTGCCCTCGTCGCATTGACGGGGCAGGCAAAAGTGTATAAGACCATGAAGGCGCCTGAGGCAATGGCCTGCGTCAACATGTTCTACGGTAAGTTGGAAGCCCGCGAAGTCATTTTCACTGATACAGCTACCACCGTACATTTCACCATCAGATA
>Ga0265298_10004584_pt1 | contig 17614 bp, 13 predicted proteins | sample AusTroGonzalo_MG_3_FD_193486 | JGI IMG/M metagenome (GOLD analysis project Ga0265298, IMG submission 193486) | Bovine rumen microbial communities from tropical cattle in Woodstock, Queensland, Australia - Gonzalo_01 | ecosystem: Host-associated > Mammals > Digestive system > Stomach > Rumen ... | reverse complement strand
AGTTGAACAATATCTCACCCTACTAAGGCTGTAATCATCTGACGGACGGCCTTGCGGGCGGTGCCAAGGCGGTATTCTACCGACTTGTAGTCCTCACCAAGCGACTTGGAGATCTCTGCGACCTTCATACCGTCATAGATGTGCAGGCGATAGACTTCCCGGCAGTTCTCCGGAACACGGGCAAGACCGCGCTCCAACTGCTCTGTAATCTCACGGATACTAAGAATCGATTCAACAGAATCGTCGGTTTCATCGGTGTTTTTCAAGTAGTGCTCGTATTGCTCAAAGGTAGTACGGCGTCGATAATAATCGATGATCATACGTTGGGCTATAGTATAGACTAACGCTGGTAAGGTGACTTCGGTAATCATCTTATCGGAGGTAAGCAGACGCAGGAAGACATTCTGCACAAGATCCTCTGCCTCTGATGAACCACCAAGACGGCTGCTGACAAATGCCAGCAGTTCGTCTCGGTGAGATGTGTAGTATGATGCTATGAAATCACTCATTCACAACTTTTTGTATAGTACCATCGGCATTGTAGAATAGGCGCTGCACCTTCAGTGAACGCAGATGGGTAATATCGTTGGAGGGAACGCAATCGTGGTAGAACAAGAACCACTCGCCCTTGTACTGTACGATGCTGTGGTGGGTTGTCCAGCCTACAACCGGATCAAGCAGCACACCCTGATAGGTGAACGGTCCGTAAGGGTTATCACCGATGGCGTAGCAGAGGAAATGACTGTCACCCGTAGAATAGCTGAAGTAGTACTTGCCATTATACTTATGCATCCAAGAAGCCTCGAAGAAACGGTGAGGATCACCAGCCTTCAAGGGCTCACCATTCTTGTCGATAACCACCACTGAACGTGGAGCCTCAGCAAACTGAAGCACATCATCGCTCATGCGTACCACAAAGCTCGAGAGCGCAGGCACGTCAGCAGGAGCAAAGAGCTGTGTCTTCTTGTCGGCAGCAGGTCCCAGGTCAACACCACCTTCCTTCACGAGCTTCTGAGGAGCCTGGTACCACTGGAGCTGGCCACCCCAGAGCCCACCGAAGTAGCAGTAGATCTGACCATCGTCATCTTTAAACACAGAGGGGTCGATACTGAAAGAACCACGGATAGGATGCTCCTGCGGAGTGAATGGGCCTTCGGGCTTGTCGGCAACAGCTACACCAAGGTGGAAGACACCATTATAATCTTTGGCGGAGAAGATCAGGTAGTATTTGCCGTCCTTCTCGACGACATCATTGTCCCACATCTGCTTCTCTGCCCAAGCCACCTGCTCCACATCAAGGATTTTTCCGTAGTCGGTGACTTCGCCGTTTTCCACATCTTCCATTGAGATGACGTGGTAGTCTTTCATCTGGAAGTGGCCGCCATCATCGTCGAAGGCTGCACCTGCCTCCCAGTCATGGGAAGGATAGACAAACAATTTTCCGTTAAACACATTGGCAGAAGGATCTGCGTAATAATCACTGGGATAAAGATAACGCGGTTTCATATTCTTATAGTTTAAATAATTGGATTTGATGATTTGTAGTACTTAAAACATGGTCTGGTCATGATCCTTTGCAAACTTCCGGCGAGCGGCAAGTTCTGACTGCATCTTCTCGTTAAACTCCTTGGTAATGGGGTAGAAATAGAGAGCCACCACACCGACGCCGAAAAGGATGGCGGGCACGATACTCGCTGCCAGACGGATACCTTCCATGGCACTTTCGTTTTGTATGGAAACACCTCCAGACTGGTAACCGAAGGCAGAGATGATGATACCTGCAATAGCTCCACCGAGTCCGAGTCCCACCTTTAATGCCATCACGATACCAGAGAAACAGAAACCCGTGGCTCTGCGATAACTCTCATATTCTATATGGTCGGCCACATCGGCTATCATCGCCCAAAGCAGTGGTACAGTGGGGGCATAGGCAAGCGACTTGAGTATGTTGAGCGTAAAGAGCAGGCTGACATCCGTAGGTGAAGGCAGATAAAAGAGAGCCGTAAAGAAGGTACACAACGAGAGACACGAAATAAACGTCTTCCGCTTACCGTACTTATGAGCCAGATAACGTGAAAGGAAGATCACACCAAGCAGCTGGACAATGGCTCCTACCACGTTGAAAACAGAGAATCCAACAGAATAGGCATCATCGATGTCATTGACAAGACCGAAGATATGAAGGAAGTCATAGAGCGACTTCTGGTCGATATTATACTGGAAATAGAAACTCATGGCCGATCCCCACATGGCCAGCGTGACGAAGAGCGCGAAAGTAAGAAGGAACAATGAGGACCAAGGTACATTCGACACCGTTCCCTTGACATCTTCCATGATGCTTACCTCCTGATGGGGTGGTGGCTGGATACGCTCCCGACTGACACAGAAGGCAATGATAAAGAAGATGAAGGCCACGACAGCAAAAATACCTACCGTGCAAACCCATCCATGCTGCTGGTTACCTTGACCAAGATGGTCTACCAGAGGCAGTGTCATGCCTTGCACAATAAACTGTGCAATGGTGACGATGATGAATCGGATGGTGGTAATGCTGGTACGCTCGCTGATATCGCTGGTCATAACGCCACCCAACGAGGTGTACGGCACATTATTGAAAGAGTACATCACGAGCATGAGCACGTACGAAACAGTAGCATACGTAGCCACCTGTGCCTTCGATTCAATGCCCGGATTATAGAATGCGAGGATATAGAAAATGCAGAATGGGATAGCAGTCCAAAGCAGCCAAGGACGGAACTTACCCCAACGGGTATGGGTGCGGTCGGCAAGGATTCCTACTGTCGGATCAACTATAATCGCAGAGAGGCTGCCAATCATCAGGATGCTTCCTGCTACAGCTCCATCAAGCCCAAAGACATCGGTATAAAACTTGAGTTGGAACATCACCATCATCTGGAACACCAGATTGGCACCGGCGTCTCCAAGAGAGTAACCGATTTTTTCGCCTAATGATACCCGTTGTGACTCAATTCGTTTCATGCCGCAAAGTTACGCACTATTCCTAAAAATGACATTCTGATATGTTACAGATGCTTTTTCGTATGTGTCATTTCGCAAGAAAAGCTATAAAAACCACGAAGGAATCGAATATTTTTGTTATTTTTGCAGAAAATTAAAGCGAGTCATGATGAAAAGATTATTACTAGCCCTCACTGTTTGCTGTCTGCTCACGGCTCACGCCGCTGTGCGGATGCCCCAATTGTTCCAGTCTGGTATGGTGTTGCAGCGTGGAAAACCAATTCCTGTCTGGGGATGGGCCGACAAGGGAGAACAGGTGAGTATCACCTTTAATAAAAAGACTTATACCACCACTGCCGATGAGAACGGCTCATGGCGCTTTGACCTGCCGAAGATGAAAGCTGGAGGCCCATACGAGATGACGGTCAATAACCTGCAGTTCACAGATATATTAATAGGTGATGTGTGGCTCCTGTCAGGACAGTCGAATATCGACGTGACCATCGAGCGTGTCTATCCGCAGTATGTCAGCGAGATTGACCAGTTCGACAATCATCAGATTCGCCTGTTCCGTGTACAGAATGAAACATCCATCCATGGCGTGAAGGATGATATCCGTCCGACGAATATCAATTGGAAACCGCTCTCCAAGCAGAATGCATGGCTATTCTCCGCTGTGGGCTCATTCCTCGGCAAACGGATGTTTGAGAAAAACAAGGTGCCGCAGGGTGTCATCGTCAACAGCTGGGGCGGCACCCCCATTGAGGCCTGGATATCAATGGACTCTTTGATGACTGATTATCCCATGTTGGTTAAGCGAGTGGCATTCTATCAGAACGACAACTACGTAAGGGCGCAGATGCAGGCCAACGGCGAGGCCAGCCGACGCTGGAATGAACTGCTGGACAAAGTAGACCCACTACAGTATTATCCTCTTCCCACCTATAATGACGATGATTGGACGACTATCGACCAAAATAATTGGAGTTGGCGGGGTACAGGCACCGTATGGCTTCGACAGCATATAAATATAGATAAGGTACACGCGGGAAAACCTGCCCGTCTGCTGCTGGGCACCCTTTACGATCAAGATGTGACCTATCTGAACGGTAAACAGATCGGCAGCACCGGCTATCAGTATCCGCCGCGCCGCTATGATATCCCGGAAGGTTTGCTTCAAGAGGGCGACAATGTGATTGCCATCCGTTTCATTAATAAGAACGGGGCCGTTCATTTCATCCCACAGAAGCCCTATATGCTGTGTTTCGGCGATGACCGTTTCTCGCAGAACCCCATGCCGAAGGATGTCATCCCCTTGAGCAAGACGTGGAAGATGCATGTCGGCGGAGAGATGCCACCCTGCCCTGGTGGTGATGTGTCACTCCAGAATCAACCCACGACCCTCTATAATGCCGTGCTCTATCCTCTGGCCCCCTACGCCATCAGTGGCGTGGTGTGGTATCAGGGAGAGTCGAACACTGGCAACCCTGCCCCATACGCAGACTATTTGAAGAAGTTGATGGGCTGTTGGCGTGACCGTTGGCAGGACCAGCAAATGCCTTTCTGTATCGTACAGCTGGCCAACTACGATGGCCGGCAGCAGAGCGGTTTCCCACGCCCCATCGTCTACCCGGCAGAGCCCGTGAACAGCGGATGGGCACAGTTGCGTGAGGCCCAGCGCACAGCCGCCAAGGCGGATGATTTTGCAGAACTGGCCGTGATCAACGACCTGGGTGAGACTGTCGATATCCATCCCCTCCGCAAGAAGGACGTGGCTGAACGCATCGGTCTCTGCTTCGATCGTCTTGTCTTTAAGAATACGAAGGTGAAGTTGTCGCCAGAGGTCATTTCTGCCGATTTCATCGATGGTAAAGTGATTCTTACCCTCGACCAGCCCGTACAGTCTGGCACCCTTCAGGAGTTCGAGATTGCCGGTTCTGACGGCAAATTCCACAATGCCGAAGCCACCGCAGATGGCAACCGCATTACTATTCTCTCTCCGCTCACCTCTAATCCTACCATCCGTTATGCGTGGAAGGACGATCCAAAGGCACCCGTCCGTTCCCTGACGGGCCTCCCCATGTCCTCATTCGAAATCAATATCAACAAATAATAAACAACATCAAATTATGTCAACTAACAACGAAACAAAAGGCTTTTACAAGCTCTCGTGGCTCCAGCGCATCGGCTTCGGCTCGGGCGACCTGGCGCAGAACCTTATTTTCCAGGTGATTTGTACTTACCTGCTGTTCTTCTACACCGACATCTACGGACTCACACCGTCGGCAGTCGCCGTCATGTTCCTTGTCGGTAATGTAGCTAACGTGATTTGGGACCCCGTCGTGGGTGCATTAATCGACAAGAGCAACCCACGTTACGGAAAATACCGCTCATATCTGCTGTATGTGGGCATTCCGCTTTCGGGTTTTGCCATTTTGTGCTTCTACAATGGATTTGCACCGTCGTTGATTTATGCGTACGTTACCTATATATCAATGCAACTCCTCTATACGTTTATCAACGTTCCTTACGGTGCCCTGAATTCCTCGCTGACACGTGACACGGATGAGATTACCATCCTCACCTCAGTGCGTATGTTTATGGCCAACCTCGGCGGTCTGGCTGTTAACTCTGGCCTGCCATTGTTTATCGCCCTGATAGCAGGTGCACCGTCTGACAGCCTTCCGAAAGATCCTTCGGCTTGGTTCACAACGATGACCATTTATGCCATTGTAGGTTTCTGCTTGCTTATGTTCTGCTTCTCTCAGTGTAAGGAGCGCGTGGTGATGGATGCTGCTGCTACAGAGACTGTGAAGGTCAGCGATCTGTGGATGGAGTTTATGCGTAACCGTCCCTTGCGTGTCCTCGCTTTCTTCTTCATTACCGCCTTCGCTATGATGTCTGTAGGTAATGCCGCCGGAGCCTATTTCATGAACAGCAATCTTCACGGTTCAGCCCAGGAGTTGTCGATATTCATGGCCTTGGGCTCGCTTCCTGCATTTATATTCATGCCGTTGGTCCCTTGGTTCAAGCGCATGGTCGGAAAGAAGAATATGTTCTATCTGTTCCTCACCGCAGCCATCATCGGTATGGCGATGCTCTATTTCATTTCCAAGATGGAGAGTCCCAGTATGATCATGATTTACGTGGCCCAGTTTATCAAGAGCACTGGTGTGATTGTGGCTACGGGTTATATGTGGGCCTTGGTTCCTGAGGTGATCTCCTATGGCGAGTACACCACTGGCCGTCGTATTTCGGGTATTGTCAACGCCCTGACGGGATTGTTCTTCAAGGCTGGTATGACTTTCGGAAGCATTGTCGGCCCGGCTGTATTGGCATTCGTAGGCTATAACAGCGCAACGATTGACCAGACATCTTTCGCCGAGGAGGGTATCCTTTGGCTGGTCTGCGTCATTCCCGCTATCCTGCTCGCTCTCGCTATGTTCATCATCTCGAAGTACGAGCTGACCGACGAGGTTATCGACGACATCAACCGTAAGATTGAAGAGCGCGCCTAACCCGGGCTGCTTCATAGAATAAACGGAGTGCACCTCACCAGGTGCACTCTATTTGCTGACATATATTTAATACGTGCATGAAGATTTTTGCCATCGGCATGAACTATGCCGCCCATAACCAGGAGTTGCATGGTACGCTCAAGCGGCCTGACGAACCCGTGATATTCACCAAGGCTGACTCTGCCCTGCTCAATCAAGGGAAGCCTTTTTTCATTCCCGATCACTTAGGGCGAATTGACTACGAGGCAGAGGTGGTGGTGCGCATCTGCCGTCTGGGGAAGAATATCCCCGAGCGCTTTGCCCATCGCTATTATGATGCCGTCACCATGGGCATCGACTTTACGGCCCGTGACTTGCAGAAACAGGCCAGCGAGAAGGGGCAGCCCTGGACCATCTGCAAGGGTTTCGACGGCTCGGCAGCCATCGGGGAGTGGGTGCCCAAGGAGAAGTTTCTGGATATCCAGCGCATCCATTTCCACCTTGATATCAATGGTCAGACAGTACAGGAGGGCTGCACCTCCGAAATGCTCTATAAGGTAGACGAGATCATTGCCTACATCTCCCGCTTCTTTACGTTGAAAACAGGTGACCTGCTCTATACAGGCACACCAGCAGGTGTGGGGCCCATACACATCAATGACCATTTGGCGGGTTGGCTCGAAGAGCGCAAGGTATTGGAGTTTAACTGCAAGTGATGCAATAAAGCGGCTCGGATTCCGTTATTATACTTAGTGAAGAGTATTAGAACGCTTATCCTGAGCTGTGTGCTCTTGTGCGGCTGTCTGAAAGCAGGGGCACAAGAGTTCTTTAACTTGACTGCCGAAGAGGTCATGATTGACACGCTGTTGCCTGTCTTTACCTGGCAGAAACAGTTGGGAGCGCATTATGCCGACTCTGTCTATAAGGTCTCAATAGAATACCCTGAGTTTATTCCGATGACGAAGGAGGACGTCCGCCGCTATCAGGTCATCAGCGGGGAGCCGTTACCAGAGCTTCCTGAAGTGGCGCAGACCATTGCTGTAGCCCGCAAGCAGGGAGTGCTCGACATGTCGTTGGTGCCGCTGGTGTTCCGTGAAGGGAAATACCAGAAACTGGTGTCCTTTAAGTTGAATGTGGAGGCCCATGTTGCCAGCAGGGCCAGGACGAGGGGTGCCGACGGTGAGCGCTATGCAGAGCATTCTGTCTTGCAGTCAGGGACGTGGGCGAAAATCAGTATCCCAGAGAGCGGTATCTACCAGCTGACGGATGCCCTTATCAAGAAAGCAGGCTTCTCTGACCCCTCGAAGGTGAAGGTCTACGGTTATGGCGGTGCACTGCAGCCAGAGTCACTGACAGGCGACTACCTCACCGCAACTGACGACCTGAAGGAAGTGCCCACGACCACCATCAATAGCCGTCGCCTCTTCTACGGTGTAGGACCCGTCACATGGGAGACGAAAGATGCTCTCGTGCGCACGCGCAATCCTTATTCTATCAATGGGTACTACTTCCTGACGGAGAGTGATGACGAACCGTTGACAATGGATAACGAGGCTTTTATTGCCACCTACTATCCAGCCAACGAGAACTACCACCTGCTCTACGAGGTCGATGATTTCGCCTGGTACCATGGTGGGCGCAATCTGTTCCAGAAGGTGGCCTATACTATTGGCACGCCGCAGGCCTATACCTTCTCTGCCCCCTGTAGCAGTGGCACGCTGGCCTTGGCACTCAGCTACAATGGCGACTTCGCGGCTACCGTCAGCGTGAATGACTCCGTGGTGGGTGATATCTCCGTAAAGGTGTCTTTCGACAGCTATACAGAAGCCGCTGAACAAGTGTGGAAATATCGTTTGGACGGTATTCTCGGCCAGGAGAACACGATAAAGGTGACGCAGACCTCTGGCAATACCGTCCGCCTGGACTATTGCGCCATGACCTTTGATGAGCCTACGCCGTTACCCGACCTTGCCACAGCCACATTGCCTGTACCGGAGTTTGTCTACCGTATCACCAACCAGGATCACCACGCCGATCAGGCCGTTGATATGGTTATCATTATTCCCACGACGCAGAAGTGGCTCAGTCAGGCAGAGCGTATAAAGACCCTGCATGAGCAGCGCGATGGCCTGTCGGTACGCATTGTGCCTGCCGACGAGCTGTATAACGAATTCTCCAGCGGCACCCCCGATGCTACGGCATACCGACGTTATATGAAGATGTTCTACGACCGTGCGAAGGATGATGGTGAGATGCCCCGATACCTGTTGCTCTTCGGCGATGGGGCTTGGGACAACCGGATGCTGTCACCCGACTGGAGCGGCTATGACCCTGACGATTTCCTGCTTTGCTTCGAAAGCGAGAACTCGTTCAGCCATGTCTATTGCTACGTGAGCGATGACTTCTTCTGCCTGCTCGATGACGAGGAAAAGATAGAGGAGGGTAGTACCAGTAAGTCCTACCGTGGTAAGCCCGATGTGGCTGTAGGCCGTCTTTCTGCCCGTACCCTCGAGGAGGCTCAGGTATTGACCGACAAGACGATCGGCTATGCCAACAACGACTATGCCGGCGCATGGCAGAACACCGTCTGTGTGATGGGTGACGATGGTAACAACAACTCTCACATGGTCACTGCCGACCGTGTGGCAACGATGGTGGAGAATACCTATCCGGGCTATACTGTACAGAAAATCTACTGGGACGCCTATGCCCGCACTACTTCATCGACCGGCAATAGCTATCCTGACGTGACGCGGCTTATTAAGGAACGGATGAGTGAGGGGGCGCTGATCATGAACTACTCTGGCCACGGTGCTGCCTATGCCATCTCCCATGAGTTGGTACTGAGGACACCAGACTTTGCGGAAGCTACCTCCTTGCGACTCCCGTTGTGGCTGACTGCCTCGTGCGACATCATGCCTTTCGACGGACAGGAAGAGAATATCGGCGAGACGGCCATGAACAACAATCGCGGTGGGGCCATCGCCTTCTTCGGCACCACACGTACCGTATACGCCAACTACAATGAAGTCATGAACCTCGCCTTTACGAAATATGTGCTGGGCTCAGACGATAACGGCCAGCGTATCACGATCGGAGAGGCTGCCCGCCGTGCGAAGTGCGACCTGGTGAGCAATGGAAAGGATACCTCTCCCAATAAACTACAGTACACCCTGTTGGGAGATCCTGCCTTGGCACTGGCCACGCCTACGCTTGGCATAGCTATCGACAGCATTGGCGGGCGTAGCGTTGCGAGCGGAGAGACCGTTCAGTTGTCAGCAGGCAGCGTGGTGCAGGTCAAGGGCCACATCCTACGTAACAAGGCCCTCGACAACAGTTTCAGCGGCGTGGTAACAGCCACCATCCGCGATGCTGAGGAGACCATCACCTGCCGCCTGAATGACGACTCCAGCGACGGTGCCGAGGAGCCTTTTGTCTACAACGACCGTACCAAGACCATCTATCAGGGTTCCGACAGCGTGAGCCGTGGCCAGTTCTCATTCACCTTTGCCGTTCCCAAGGACATCAGCTATGCCGAGGGAGCAGGCCTGATGACACTCTATGCCGTGACCAACGACAAGGCATCGGAGGCACACGGACTGAACAATCGCTTCATCCTCAACGGCAGCAGCGCCGTCAGCAACGACTCCATAGGCCCCAGCATCTATTGTTACCTGAACAGTCCATCGTTTACCAATGGCGGCAGGGTCAATGCCACCCCCTATTTCGTGGCTGAGCTCTACGATGACAGTGGTATCAATGCTTCAGGCAGCAGCATCGGCCACGACCTGAAGCTGATCATCGACGGTGAGATGGCAAGGACCTACAATCTGAACAGCTATTTCACCTATGACTTCGGCGACTATCGCAGCGGTGTTGCGAAATATAGCATTCCCGAACTTTCGGAGGGCTGGCATAAGCTGCTTTTCAAGGCGTGGGACGTACTGAACAACTCCTCGACATCGGAACTCTCCTTCGAGGTGGTCAAGGGTGAGCCAGGCAGCATCAGTGTCGACTGCACGCGTAATCCTGCCAGTGGCACCACCACCTTCATCATCACCCACGACCGTGCAGGCTCGATGCTCGATGTAGAGTTGGAGATCTTCGACACGGCAGGCCGCCAGTTGTGGAAGCACAGGGAGAGCGGCTTGGCCTCAGGCAATGTCTACACGATGGATTGGAACCTTAACATCAGTGGCGGCCGTCCGCTGATGACGGGGGTCTACATCTACCGCATCAACGTCAGCAGCGATGGTGGCGAACAGGTCTCACAGGCACGGAAATTGATCGTATTAGGCAATAAATAAATATCATATCACGTTATAAGAAAGTATGAACAGACAAAATTACAGAAATACATGGATGCTGAGAGTGGTAGTGATACTGTTCACAATACACTATTCACTATTCACTTCCGCTCAGGAAGACGATGCCAGCATGATGTTCAACCCTGTTGAGCACGCTGTCATCTCGCAGACCATCGCCCCAGATGCCCGTGGTGCGGGTATGGGCGATGTAGGTGTGGCTACTGATCCTGACGTCACCTCGCAGTATTGGAATCCTGCGAAGTACCCCTTCTGCATCAGCCGTGCGGGCATCGCCCTGAACTATACGCCGTGGCTGCGCAAGCTCGTGGGCGACATCGACCTCGCCTATCTGTCGGGTTACTACCGCATCGGTGAGTACAGCGCCCTCTCAGGCTCGCTGCGCTACTTCTCCCTTGGTGAGGTCTACACCTATGATGGCAGCGATATGACCGTCAAGCCCTATGAGATGTCGCTCGACGTGGCCTACTCGATGATGCTCAGTGAGAAGTTCTCGCTCGCAGCTGCCATCCGTTGGATCTACAGCGACCTGCGCTACGACTATACTGAGGATGCCAAGCCTGCCTCCGCCTTTGCTGCCGACTTGGCCATGTACTACAACAACTACGTCATGCTGGGCAGCCGCGAGTGCCAGTTGGGACTGGGTATGAACATCTCCAACATCGGTTCGAAGATTTCCTTCTACGGTGATGAGGAGAGTCAGTTCCTGCCTGCCAACCTGCGTCTGGGTGCCTCGCTGATGATCCCCGTCGACGAGTATAACCGCTTCTCCATCTCTGCCGACGCCAACAAGTTGCTGGTACCCACTGTGCCCAGACAGGAGGAGGGCGAGTCGAATACCGACTATCAGGACCGTGTGCGCCGTGAGTATAGCGACGTCAGCAGTATCAGCGGTATCTTCAAGAGCTTCAGTGATGCCCCTGGCGGCTTCAAGGAGGAGATGGAGGAGATACAGTGGAGTGTTGGCGCCGAGTATGTCTACCACGACCAGTTCTCGCTGCGTGCGGGCTATCACCACCAGGCCGAGTCGAAGGGCAACCTGAAGTATTTCACCATTGGTGGCGGTTTCCGCATGAGCGTCTTCTCGCTCGACGTGGGCTACGTCATCTCCACTGCCCGCTCCAACCCCCTCGACCAGACCCTGCGTTTCACCCTCGCCTTCGACATGGACGGCATCAAGGATTTGTTTAAATGATATGATAATACGAGTTGGTTTTGGATTCGACGTCCATCAGTTAGTAGAAGGTCGCGACCTCTGGATGGGCGGCATCAGGATAGAACATAGTAAGGGCCTGCTGGGCCACAGCGATGCCGACGTGCTGCTGCACGCCATCTGCGATGCCCTTCTCGGCGCAGCCAACATGCGCGATATCGGCTACCACTTCCCCGATACCGCTGCCGAGACCGACGGCATCGACAGCAAGATCCTCCTACGCAAGACCATCGACCTCATTGCCACCAAGGGCTACCATCTCGTCAATATCGATGCCACCATCTGTGCCGAGCGTCCGAAGATGAATCCCCATATCCCCCAGATGAAGGAAACGATGGCTGACATCATCGGTTGCGACGTCGATGACATCTCCATCAAGGCCACCACCACCGAGCGCCTTGGCTTCACAGGCCGCGAGGAAGGCATCTCCGCCTATGCTGTCGTTCTCATCGAGAAATAAAGAACCACGTATATGAATAAGATTAGCATGATGATTCTTGCAGCCCTGATGATGGCTGCACTGCCTGCTGGGGCACAGGTACCTGCCAAAAGGATTGTGGATGTCAAAGTCGTCAGAGACAGGTCGAAGGACGCGCTGAACGATTCCATCAAGAAGTCCTTCATTGGCCGTCAGTTCACGGATCTGGAAGAGGCTGATGTCGACGGCCAGATCCACAAGCTGAGCGAGTACGCAGGGAAAGGCCGCTGGCTGCTTGTCGACTTCTGGGCCTCATGGTGCGGCCCCTGCCGTGCTGAGATGCCCCATGTCGTGGCTGCCTATGAACAGTTCCATGAGAAGGGCCTCGATATCATCGGCCTCTCGTTCGACAACAAGAAAGAGGCTTGGGTGAAGGCCATTGCCGACCTGAACATGCCCTGGCCCCACCTCTCCGACCTGCAAGGCTGGAAGACCGTTGCCTCAGGTGTCTACCACGTCAACTCCATCCCCGATAACCTGCTCATCGATCCACAGGGCAAGATTGTCGCCCGCGGCCTCCGCGGAGAAGGCCTCCTCGCCAAGTTGAAGGAAATATTCGGAGACTAATCCCCAGAACTGCAACGCTGCAATGGACACACAGGTGCCTGACCCTTCAGTGTTCTTTTGTGATATAAGAATCCTCACACTGGGATGGTGTGAGGATTCTTTTTTTGCGCGATATGGGCGGAGTTACTTGATGACGATTTTCTTTCCTTTGTGGATATAGATGCCCTTCTTGAGGGGGCCGTCAATTCTCTGGCCGCGCAGGTCGTAGTAGTTGTCTGATACGTCTGCTTCCAGGGCATTGATGCCGTCTGGGTCTTCTGTCTCCCATGAGATGGTGATCGGGAGTTTCACCCAGATGAAGCGATAGGGTGCTGTGATATTACCCTCATCGTCGGACTTGGCAGCGAAGCAAAGCCAGCGGGTAAAGGTCACAGGGCTCGTTTCTTCCTGAACGATCTTTTCCATGGATTCGGTTAGGATCTGGAAGGAGAGGGCGTGCTTGTCCTTGCCGCGATAGTTCGGATAGAATGCTGCAATGGCGACATAGTTGTATTCCGGATCGGCCTCGTCGTCAGCCGACTCTGGCGGTGTGCCGCCGTTGCCATAGAAGTCATAGCCGAAATTATAGATGGCCATATCGTAGATATTCACGCCGTACGAATCGTAGTTATTGTAGTTATAGGCGTATGGCGTCACGTAACGTGCATCCTCGGCAGGAACTTCCAGGAATTGCTCGTCGGCAAAGCAGTCAACACTGTAATAGTCGAAGAACTGTGTCTGCGTCATGTCGAGTTTGCTGAAGATCGGCGTAGAAAGCTTATTCCAGTCAATTTCGAAATAAACGGACTCAGATTCGTAGTCGACATTGACAACAGGATAGTCGAACGCGATGTTCGTCGTAGGCTCTGTGATATCGGGATTGTCCGGATTGTCTGGGTCAGGGTCATCCGGGTCGGGATCATCCGGATCGGGGTCGTCAGGGTCATCCGGGTCGGGATCATCTGGGTCAGGATCATCTGGGTCGACGGTGGGATAGTCCGTTGGGTAGTCGCCCGTCTCGAATGGCGGATCCCATGTCGGATAGTTGGTGAATGTGATCGTATTGCCGCTGATGACAGCCTCGACATAACGCCAGTAGAAGCCCTGACAGACTTGCCAGGTGGTATCGTCGGTTTTCTTGTAGATCAAGGTTATCTTGTAAGTGCCGTCACCGTATTGGCTGCCAATATTGACGGTCGTCACAGCGGTCGTGTTATAGGTCGGATCGTAGGAGATGGCATCGTATTTCCACAGAAGGTCGGTATTGCCGTCCGGCCTGAAGATGGCCACTCCAATCTGATAGCTGGTGGTTTCCAACAGTGAATTCTTGATTCGCCACGAGAACTGGATATTGCTGAAACTTGACGATGATGACGCTCTGGTAGCCTGTGAGTTGACAGCCTCCATCTTGAGTAGCGAGAAGGCCGGATAGTCGGCAGAGCCGCCTGCGGGAGGACGAATGCCGATACAGGCGATCTGATCCGTAGAAAAGTCACCGCTACTTGTTGTCATGGCCGACATGGCGAAATAGCCGTTCTCGGTACCGCCCCAGCCCCAGTTCACGGCATAATAGCCCTGACTGTAGCCGTGGCAGATAAAGGCATGGCCATTATTGGGGTCGTTGTTGACCTGGCCACTGAGGATGAAGGGGCGCCCACTACTCAGTTCATTGTAGAGCAGGTCATCCCAGCCTTTGGCGCTATAGGACGCACGATAGACATTATGTGTCCCTTTGTCGAGACCGAAAAGGTTGACCAGTGCGGGTGGTATCGCTCCTGAAGAGCCGCCAGTAGCCTGCTTACCGTAGGAGACCTTGACGGCCTGTCCGCAGTAGCGCACCAGGATGGCCGGATCGTAGTACGACATATTCTGATAGTCCATATAATTGGCTTGCAAGGCATCTAAATGGTTGCCGTTATCGTCAGTATAGGCAGGCAGGGCAGGCAGGTTCGTGGGATAGCCATGGAAGACCAGCATCTGTGCCATGGCAGTAGGTATGCAGCCCGATAGGCAGCCCTGTGGGCAATAGTAGTTGTAGGGTGACATCTGATTCCACGAGTATGACATCATCGGCTTGACAGCGGGCTTTGAGTCATCAGCCGCCCTTGTCTCTGCAACGGTGACGTCGGCTGGGATGGAGGCGATACTCTCGTCGTAGAAGTTCAGCCACCACTTCATGTTCTCCGGCATCTGGCTATAGTCGAGATGGCCTTCATCGGCATAGCCGAGAATCTCACGCGCACGACTGTCGCCAGCCACAATCACGAAGCCGCCATTGTCCTCGGCATTAAACAGATAGAGGTGCTTGAAAGGCTTTACATTCACACTGCCACGCGTATTGGCCGCCTTGTCAAGGCTCACCATACTCTTACCTTTTAAGAAACGCAGGGCTTTCTGTAAAGCCTCCTGCTCGCTGATGGGCTGGGCACTGAGGCCAACCACGAGCATCATCATTCCACAGATGGTCAATAGTCTTTTCATAAGCTCTTATTTTTAGTTATTCTCATCATTCTCAGTACACTGTAGTAGCATTGATGTTGCAAAAATAAGAAAAAAAACTGAAACCACCATAAAAATTTTTATTTTTTTCTCTTTTTGCCATTTTCAGCACGCGAGAGAGCGCTAGATAATAGAATGTTGCGCGCTGCAGAATTGCAGTTCGAAAACCAATCATTAACGGTGATGAAGACAATAAGCCCTGGCATTCTCTTTGGGTTGCCAGGGCTTGTTTTGTTATGTGTAAGTCAGTTTGTGTTTACACAAGGTGCTCGATGAGCTCGGCGCGGTCTCCGGGGAGCATGTCGATGACAGGAATCTCAACCATCGTGTAGCAGCCCGGCTGCAGGCGCTTGGAGGCGCGAGCCACATTGACGAGTACCTGACCAGTAAGGGCGGGGTTGTTGATGCTCATGTTGAACTCCAGGCGCTGGTTCTGTGTCTTTCCACTGACACCCTTGCGCACGAGGTTGACGCCATGTCCCATGTCTCGCACATCGTCGACGCTGGCTACCTGGAACACGTGGGTCTCGTCGCTGGCGAAGTAGGGGTCGGCCTTGATGTCCTTGGTGACATCCTCGAGCTTGGCACCGTCCTCAAGTTCGACATAGACCATGCGGCGGTGGATGCCCTCGCCGAGGGGGATGGTCATGGAGAGAGCATTCTTGACACCTTTCTTACTACGTACGCACACGCTATGACCCATCGACATGCCGGGGCCGAAGTTGGTGTAACTGAGACCCTTGGGGGCGAGGCTCTGCATGAGGGTGCGGACGATGGAGTCGGAGCCCGGATCCCAGCCGGCGGCGATAACGCTGACGGTGCCTGTCTCCTGGTTGAGCTTCATCAGACGTTCACGATAGCCGCGGATATTGGTGTGGATATCGAAGGAGTCGACGGTATTGATGCCCAGGGGCAGAATCTGCTTGGCATACTCCTCACACGAGCGGGTAGGGGTGGCGAGGATGGCTACGTCGACATCCTTCAGTTCGCGGATGTCCTTCACGACGTCATACTGTGCTAGTTCTGCGGGCTTGTTTTCCGCGCCATTGCGGCGCACGATGCCTGCCACTTCGAAGTCGGGGGCTGTCTCCAGCGCCTCGAGTGCATACTTACCAATGTTGCCGTAACCGACGACGGCTGCTCTAATTTTCTTCATAACAATTAATGCTTTTGGTTGTTCTGGGTTGCAAAAGTACTGCTTTTTGCTGAATAACGTGACATTTTGCCTAAGAAATTATCAAAAAACTTTCATTTTGTGATAATCTGTCAAGATTTGAGGGGAAAATACAATAAATTGTTACTTCCGTGCGTTTATTTGGGTGTATATATACAAAATATGTAAGTTATGATAGAATACATTAAGGGTGAGTTGAGCGAACTGACCCCTGCGCTGGCCACTGTAGAAGCCGGTGGTGTGGGTTATGGACTGAACATTTCGCTGAACACTTTCAGTGCCATTCAGGGCAAGAAGGAGGTGAAGCTGTACGTCTACGAGGCGATCCGCGAGGATGCCTATGTGCTGTATGGCTTTGTCAACAAGAAGGAGCGCGAGATGTTCGAACTGCTCATCACCGTGAACGGCGTGGGTGCGAATACGGCGCGGATGATGCTCTCTGGCATGAGTGTCAGTGAACTGTGCAGTGCCATCTCGACGGGCAATGCGCGGCTGATACAAAGTATCAAGGGCATCGGTAAGATGACGGCGCAGCGCATCATTGTCGACCTGAGGGACAAGATCGTTGCCTTGGGCATCGCCGATGAGATTCCTGCAGGCGGACAGATGCAGGCACCTGTGAACAATCAGGTGAAGGAAGAGGCGGTATCGGCCCTGACGATGTTGGGCTTTTCGCCCGCTCCGACTCAGAAGGTGGTGCTGCAGATTCTGCAGCAGCAGCCTGATCTGCCTGTGGAACAGGTGGTGAAACTGGCGTTGAAACAAATCAAGTAAGGTTTTGAAAAAGCGGGTCGTTTACATATTGTTGGTACTGCTGAGCGTGACGACGCTGGCCATTCCCCCCCAGGATGTCAAGACTGGGGCCAAGAAGCCAGTGCCGAAGGCGCATCCGAAGTCGGCGGT
>Ga0265298_10004583_pt1 | contig 17615 bp, 19 predicted proteins | sample AusTroGonzalo_MG_3_FD_193486 | JGI IMG/M metagenome (GOLD analysis project Ga0265298, IMG submission 193486) | Bovine rumen microbial communities from tropical cattle in Woodstock, Queensland, Australia - Gonzalo_01 | ecosystem: Host-associated > Mammals > Digestive system > Stomach > Rumen ... | reverse complement strand
GACACCCACTACGCCAACATAGCCAACGCGCTCAGGGCAAAGACCGGCAACACGCTCTCGTACTCGCCGTCAGACATGGCACAGGCGATTCTTAATATGGATGAATCTCAGTACGTGGACCCCGTAGCCGTCGTGGCAATGAGCAACGTCGTCACGGCAGACCCATGCTACGCGGCAGAGATAGTGTCGAGCGCGTTCGAGCGTTACCCGATAAGGGTTGCGAACTTCCCTTCGTGCACCACGATTGGAGACGGCGCGTTCATGGAATGCAGGTCGCTCAGCACGGCATCGTTCGACGCCTGCGTGACGAGTGGCAGCAACGCTTTCTACAACTGCACCTCACTCGCCAGCATATCGTTTCCGAAGTGCGTCACCGTGGGACAGTCAGCTTTCTACGCGTGCTACGGCATCACGAGCCTAGAGCTTGCCTCATGCAGGACGCTCGGGTCGAGCGCGTTCTACCATTGCAACCGCATGACAGAGGTCAGCCTGCCGTGGTGCTCGACGATAGGGCAAGGAGCATTCCTGAACTGCACGAGCCTGTCATCGGTATACGCGCCAATCTGCACCACCGTAAGCACGAGCGCATTCAACACCTGTAACGGCATGTCCCGCGTGTCGCTTCCTGCTTGCTACATGACAGAATCCTACGCCTTCTACGGATGCGACAGGCTGTCATCAGTGAGCATGCCACTGTGCTCATCGATAGGTCCCTACACGTTCGGGTACTGCCCGTCTCTAAGCGAGATAACGCTTCCAACATGCACGGTGCTCGGAGCGGTCGCGTTCCTGTCGTGCACCGCTCTGTCCTCGGTGTCTCTGCCGATGTGCATGAGCGTCGGCAGGAACGCGTTCCAGGGGTGCACGTCGCTCGAGAGCATAGAGCTTCCCATGTGCATGGAGGCTGGCCTTGGCACGTTCCAGGGCTGCACGTCACTCACGTCCGTGAGCATGCCCGCGCTCCTCTCGATACCGTCCACCATGTTCTCCGGGTGTACGCGCCTCGTGAACATCGACCTTCCCGACTGCGTGACGGTCGGGTCATCGGCGTTCTACGGCAACACGACGATAGCCTCTGTCAGTCTCCCGGCATGCAGAGAGGTCATGGCCTACGCGTTCGCGAGCTGTTCTGCGCTTGGCGAGATAGACCTCCCGGCGCTCACGTCCGTAGCGACGTACGCGTTCGTGAGCTGTACGGCGCTGTCAAGGGTCGACTTCCACGTGCTTCCTACGCTCGTGTCGGCGTTCTACAACTGCACCGCGCTCGAGTACGTCTCAGCCCCGGCGTGCACGCTCGTATCGACATACGCCATGAGCAACACGACGATACGGTCGTTCTACCTGCAGGCATGCGAGACCGTCGGAACGTCTGCGTTTTACAATTGCACGAGTCTCGAGTCCGCGAACCTGCCCGTATGCAGGACAGTTGGGTCCGGCGCGTTCTACAACTGCACCTCGCTATCGGCAATATCAATGCCCGCATGCGAGGAGGTGCAGCAACAGGCGTTCCAGCGGTGCCTATCACTCGTGAGTGTGAGCCTTCCGAGCTGCTCCGTCGTCGGCTCGTCCGCGTTCGCGAGCTGCGCGTCGCTGCAATCCGTTGACCTACCGGCGTGCGCAACGATCAGCTATGCTGCGTTCTCAAGCTGTCTGGCATTGAATTCGGTGAGTCTGCCCGCATGCGCTGAGGTCATGAGCTATGCGTTCGCGAGCTGTGCGTCACTCTCGTCAATCTACCTACCGTCGTGCTCACGCATCGGTTTAGGAGCGTTCCTTTCATGTGTGTCTCTGTCAACGGTTTCGTTGCCGGCATGCACGGAAATCGGCGACCGCGCGTTCGGTTCGTGCACGGGCCTCACGAGCGTCTACCTTACCGGGGTCAGCTCGGTGCCAACTCTCGGGTCGAGCGTGTTCTCCTATGCAGGCAACTTCGAGGTGTTCGTACCAGAGTCGCTGTACTACTCGTTCCTCTCGGCAGCAAGGTGGACCTTCATCGCGAGCCGCATTCGATCCGTGTGAGGTGATTGCTGATGCAAACGTATGAGGTCGTTGTCGTCGGCAGGGAGATCAGGGCGAACTCCAACGACATGACGCTTGTGCGCACTTCGTCGGGAGTTGACGTTCTTCACGTCCTATTCGAAGGGGAAGAGTGGCTCTCGTTCCCACTTACGGCGACGTTCGGAAACGGTGCCGTCAAGAGGACGCTGCCGATGGTCGTCACGGCAATAGCTGACAGCGATTGGGCTGCAGAGTCCTCAGTTCAGATACCGTGGGAGGTGCTGCGTTCCGTCGGTGACGTCAGGGTAACCATACAGGGCACCGATGCCAGCGGAAACCACATCATAACCGCGAAGGGCGCGCCGCTTTCGGTCGAGGAGGCAGGTGATGTGACGCTCGGGGAGGTACCGGAGGACGCCCCGACGATAGACCAGTGGACGCAGGCATACCAAGACGCGATGTCGGCACTTGCCGACGCCCAGAACGCTCTTCGTCGCGTGCTCGAGTTCGCAGGTGCGGTCGCAACATACGACTCGGTCGGCGTCGTGAGGCCTGACGGCACCACGATAACGATAGACCCAGACGGCACGATACGCGCTGAAATCAACATTGCAACGGAAACAGAGGCGGGAATAGTGCGCCCAGACGGGGACACCATAACGGTTGACCCAGACGGCACGATACGCGCCTCGATAGGATACGCCTCATCCGTCGTGCCTGGACTAATCAAGGTCGACGGCACCACGATAACGATAGACCCTGACGGGATGATACACGGCCATTCGTACACGCTCCCGAAGGCAACGAGGTCGACACTCGGTGGGACAATCGTCGGCGAGGGTCTTGAAGTCTCTGACGGCAACGTATCCGTCTCGTACATGACGGAAGAAGAGATAGTACGGGCAACTCCGCTTGATGGTCTGATTATCGGTGACGAGGTCGAGTTCTGATGATGATAACGAATGAGGAACACTACTCGCGCATAGCATCGGCACTGAGGGACAGGCTCCTCACGGACAGGACGTTCAAGCCGTCCGAGATGGCCGACGCGATCTACTCGATACCAAACGTCGCAGACATCCACGCGCATGCGACCCTCGCGGGTCAGTACCTGAGAGGGTATGCGAGCTTCGTCGCCTCGTCAGCCTTTGCGAACTACGCAATCAGCGGCGCGGAGTTCAACAGGTGCGAGACGATTGGCGACTACGCGTTCTACCGATGCAGTAATCTGAACACGGTCCTCTTCCCGACATGCAAGACCGTCGGAAGCTATGCGTTCGCAAACTGCACGTCCCTCGCGACCGTCAGCATGCCAGCATGTGAGTCGATAGGCGGCTACGCGTTCGACTGGTGCACGGCGCTCGTCACCGTAGACCTCCCATCCTGCACGTCGATAGGGAGCTACGCGTTCTACTACTGCAGCTCCCTCACGACCGTCAGTCTCCCGAAGTGCAGGACGTTGGGAACGTACGCGTTCATGTCATGCTATGGCCTCAGCCAAATCTCCCTGCCATCATGTGAATCCATAGGCTATGGCGCTTTCGAGTCGTGCTTGTCGCTGGTAGAACTCGATGCCGACTCGGTGAGGTATGTTGACGGACGCGCACTTCACGGCACGAACATATCGTTCCTCAGGTTACCTTCATGCGAAGTGATGCAGTCGTCTGCCATGTTGGGAGTCGGCGTCATATCAGCTGAACTTCATGCTTGCAGGCACATAGGTGACTATTGTTTCAGTGGATGCCAGAGCCTCGCCTCGGTCAGCCTCCCGTCATGCGAGTGGGTTGGTATGAGTGCGTTCGCGTACTGCTATGCGCTGTCATCGGTATGCCTGCCAGAGTGCACGAGCGTCGGATCGAGTGTGTTCAACAACTGCGTAGGACTGACATTCGCTGATCTCCCCAAGGTCGTGAGTCTCGGAGAGTACGCGTTCAGGAATTGCGGAAGTCTTTCGTCGGTGAACATTCGTGCGTGCGAGGTCATAGGGAGCAGTGCGTTCATGAGCTGCACGCGCCTCTCCGAGTTCGTCGTTCCGAGTACGGTCACTTCGATAGGTGGATACGCGTTCGCCTACTGCAACGTGCTAATGACGCTCGACCTCACGAACCTCACGAGAGTACCTTCCGTTGGTGCAAGCCTTCTGTTGGGAACGCCGATCGGTGGCAGCGTCTCAATGACCGGCAGGGTCGGCAGGATACTTGTTCCGTCGTGGCTGTACATGACGTACGCGACAGCACCGGCATGGACGTACTACTCATCGGTAATGGTATCAGTGTAGGGAGGTGCATATGACACTTGACTCTGACGGACTCCGCCTCGTGTGGGAGAGGATGGTCGCATATGTCGCAGGGCAGCTGTCGTCGCATCAGCAGAACGTGCCCGTCGCCACGACCACTACGGTCGGCACGGTCAAGCCAGACGGCACCACGATAACCATCGACGCTGACGGAACGATAAGCGGAGCTGACACCGTGCCCATCGCTACGACTTCGGCGGCTGGCAAGGTCATTCCCGACGGGACGACGATCATGGTCGATGGCAGCGGCATCATAAGCACGGCAGACTATGGGACGCTGATAGGCGACCTCACGAGAAGGGTCGAGGAGCTCGAGGAGGCGCTGGCTCGCGAGGTGATGACGTACGACGACGGCACGCTGATCGTCAATTCGACCTACGACGACGGAACGCTCGTCACTAACCAAGGCTACGACGACGGCACACTATTCTAGGGAGTGATCTCGCATGGCAGGAGAGATAAGCAGGATACGGACCGGCGACGGCGTGAGCCGCCTGATCGACTACCGCGCCCTCGCCAACAAGCCCGACATCGAGTCGTTGGAGGCTCGCGTGTCAAGGCTCGTCGCCGACGTCAGCGCGATACTTGCGGCCCTCGAGGGCGCTGGCATAGACGTCGAGGAATCCGGCGCGTCAGTCAACGGATCGACCTTGTCGATTCCGGGGGCGTCAGTGTCCGGCAGGACGCTCTCGCTCCAAGGCGCGTCCGTCTCCGACGGCAAGCTCACGATCGGAGGCTCCGGCGCGTCAGTGAGCGGAAGCAGGGTGTCCATTTCGGACGCCACCGTGTCAGGAAGGAGTCTGGTCGTCACGAGCGGAAGCGTGTCTGACGGCAAGCTCGTCCTATAACATTGTTGTATAATCTTATTTGAAGGGAGAGAAAGGCATGGGCTACATAGACACTATCGAGGTGAACGGTACCGAGTACGAGATCGTCGGGCCTGACGGGCAATATCCCATATCCGTCATGACAGACGTAGACGACGACGCCATGGTCTCAAGCGGCCTCGGGACATACTTCCGCTGGATGCGGTCTGGCGTGCAGGGGAGCTACGAGTACAAGCTCGTCGTCATCCCCGACAGCTCCCCGACCGACATGTCGTACGGATCATACACCGACGCGTCCTGATGAGGCTGCAGATACTGGCAAACCACTTCAGCGAGCCATGGGACGTCGTCGCGCGCTTCCTTGGCTCGCTGGGGTCGCAGGTGGCCGTCGACTGGGACGACGTCGAGGTCATCATATGCACCGACGGTGCCGACCACGAGCTTCCCCGTGAGACGCTCTCCTCGTTCGGCATCCCCGTAAGGTACGAGGTGTTGGAGCACGCTGGCGTATGCCGGACGAGGAACGCGCTCATGGACATGTCCTCGGCAGACTACGTCATGTTCTGCGACATCGATGACTGCATGCACAGCACGCTCGGGCTATATCGCATGATGAAGGCGATGGACGACGTCGGGACGGACATCATAGCGGCACCATACGACGTCGAGTCGCATGACGACGGAGTCGCGTCGTACCGGACGGAGAGGCGTGACACGACGCACGTGTTCTCGAAGGCGTTCAGGAGGTCATATCTCGTGGAGAACGGGATACGCTTCCCCGACGAGATGCCGTTCAGCGGCGACATGTACTTCCTTTGGCTCGCGTTCAACCTCGGACCGACGCTCGCGTGGATAGGCGACTCCTTCTACGTGTGGAAGGACAACCCGGACTCGATAACCAGGAGGAGCCCATGGCACAGGGTCGAATCGTACGGCATGCTGCTGAGGAACTACCAGCTCCTGCATGACGAGCTTGGGCGAAGGGGCAGGAGCGACCTGCAGTCGACGCTCGTCGCGGCGGTGTTCGCCATGATGTACTCGCATGCCCACGACGACGCGTACCAGTCTGGTCCAGAGGGGTCCGTCGCCGCGATGCGAGAGGCCATGCGCTCGTTCGCCACGGCACACAGGGACGAGTACGACGAGCTGACGACCGAGGAGAAGGCGCGTGCGCTCTCGTCGCGCAGGGGACCGACGAGGCTCGGCATGCCGGACGTCGCGAGATTGGACGAATGGGTGGTGGAAACTTGCGAACGCTAGTGATAGGGCACGGCGTCGTCGGCGGCAACGTCGCGACCGACCTCGCGGCAATCGAGCCGGACGTGTACGACAAGTACAAGGGCATCGACGGACGCGTCGGTCGCTACGACGTGGCGTTCGTGTGCGTCGACACGCCCCTCGTGGGCGGAAGGCTCGACACCGCCGAGGTTGACTCGGCGATACGCGAGAACGACGCCGAGGTGTTCGTGGTGAAGTCCACGGTGAACGTCGGTGACACGGACGCGCTGCGCGAGGAGACGGGGAAGAGGATCGTGTTCAGCCCAGAGTACTACGGAAGCACGCCCCATTCCAAGAACTACGACTTCGACTTCACCATACTGGGCGGCCCGCGCGAGGACTGCGTGCCGGTCATACAGCTGCTGCAGCGCGTCTACGACGGGAGGCACCGCTTCGCGATGACAGACGCGAGGACGGCCGAGCTGGCGAAACTGATGGAGAACTCCTGGCTGGCCGCCAGGGTGAGCTTCTGCAACCAGTTCCTCGACATAGCCGACCAGTGCGGCGTCTGCTACGAGGAGCTTCGGGAGCTGTTCGTGCTCGACCCGAGGGTCAACCCCGCCCACACCTTCGTGCAAAGAGGCTCGAGAGGATGGGATTCCCATTGCCTCAACAAGGACGTGCCCGCCGTCGCCAACGCATTCGACGCCCCGCTCTTGGACGCCGTCATCGCCTTCAACGATGGGCGTATGCATAAACAGTGACAGAATATGCAAAACCATGCAACAGAACACCAGTTTGATGCTAAGATAGGTATCAGGCGGCTAGGGTAGCTCCCGAACGGACGTTCCCGCCCAACGTTCTGCCGCCGCACCTGTCTTGGGCATGGCCGGGAGGCGGTGGTCGCATGGAGTTCACTGATGAAGAGCTTGCCAACGAGGAGTGGCGGCCTGTCGTCGGCTGGGAAGGTTATTACGAGGTCTCATCGCTTGGTCGCGTGAAGCGGTTGGAGAGGACGATTCAGAAACCAGGAGGCGGAACGAAGATTTTGCGAGAGAGGCTGGTGGCTACCAAGCCGAATAAAGTTGGGTTTGTCGAAACCGTGTTGAGTGCCGGATCCAGGCGTTCTTCGAAAAAAGTTCATCATCTCGTAGCGACTGCGTTCATCCCGAACAAGGCAAACTACCGATTCGTCGCACACTTGAATGGAATCGGCCATGACAATCGATCCAATAATTTGGCGTGGGTCAAAGATCCACGCGATGCGAAGACGACCACTCGTTCTATGGAGATTGATTACGACGAACAACGTAGGAGCATTCTCGACGGACACACGCTACCAGAAGAGGAGTGGCGTGACATAGTAGGTTACGAAGGTTTATATCTCGTGAGCAACTTCGGTCGCGTATTCAGCACTCCAAGGCCGAGAGCAAAGGCTGGGTTGTTAAGCCCTGCGACTTCGACAAACGGATATCAGCACGTCACACTTTATAAGGACGGGAATATACGGCTTGCAGATGTGCATCGACTCGTTGCGGAAACGTTTCTCAGCAACGATGAAGGTTTGCCTGTCATAAACCATAAAGACGAGGATCCAACGAACAATTTTTGCGACAACCTTGAGTGGTGTACACACAGATATAACTCCAACTATGGCACCTCCATCACGAGAAGAGTTGCCAATACGGATTTCAGCAAAATATCAGACGTGCGTAAGAAGCCGGTAATCCAGCTCGACATCGATGGAAATGTTGTCAGACGCTGGGAAGGAATCATAGACGTGTGGCGAGAGCTTGGTTACTCAAGATCATCTATCAGCTTTGCATGCAATCGCAAGCCTGGAAGAGAAATCGCCTACGGCTATCGTTGGGACTTCGAGGGGGTTGACTATGGCAAGACGGCTTGACATCTGCATCCCTCACTGGGACGAGACGCCTGACATCATGGAGCCGATGCTGGACTCGCTGAAGGTGCAGCAAGGCGTCGATCTGTCACAGGTGGGAGTCATCATAGCGTTCGACGGGCCAGACGCGACCGAGCTTCCGCTCGACGAGTGGCGAGAGAGGTACCCGTTCGCGATAGAGGACGTGCACCCCGAGAAGGGCGGCGTGTCGAACACGAGGGACGCGGCCATGATGCACAGCTCTGCGGAGTACATTTCCTACTCAGACGCCGACGACATGTATTCCGACGTGTGCGGACTCAACATCGTGTTCAGGGAGATGGACAAGATGGCAACCGCGCAGGAGCTTCAGATGCATGGAGTAAACCCGAAGGACGCAAGGCCAGGGTTCGACGTCCTTATCTCCTGCTTCAGGGAGGAGACGAAGGACCCGAAGACCGGCGAGCTGACGTACATCAACCATGACAACAACACGACATTCTGCCACGGTGTGTATCTCAACAGGCAGTTCCTGATAGACAACGACATTCACTACAACAAAAAATTAACAATTCACGAAGATTCCTACCATCAGGTCCTATGTCGGGAACTTGCCGAGCCGTACAGGGCGCGCTATTGCCCGATGCCATTCTACCTGTGGAAGTGGCGGGACAACAGCATCTGCAGGCGTGACAAGAAGTACATCCTCAAGACGTTCAACTGCATGATCGACAGCAACTCGGAGCTTATTGACGCGTTCGTGAAGAGGGGACTGTTCGAGAAGGCGAACTACTATTGCGTCATGCTCTGCTGGGACGCATTCTTCACCATGTGCAAGAGGGAGTGGGTCGACCAAGAGAACCAGGAGTACCGGACCGCGACCGAGCGTCACTTCGCCCAGTACTTCCGCAAGCACAGGTCGAAGTGGGAGGCAGTGCCTGAGACCGAGAAGCTCGTGATATCGCAGGGAATCAGGCAGAGGTCGATTCAGGAGGGCATGCTGATGGAGGCCCTCACGATTGACCAGTGGCTCGACCGCATCCTCGAACTCTACCCGGAGTAGCCTAGCCACCGAACGCGCGTTCGTGGTATAATGCAGGACATGGGACACCTGTCTGCAAACGTCCCGCAATGACACCATCCAGAGCCGTCCGAGAGGGCGGCTCTTCTCATGCCTGCAGTCGCCGCGACAGCGGCCATTCTCGTCAAGGAGGACAGCCTTGGGAATCGCGAACAGTCCGCCCGTATCCTCCACAACGCAAAGAGGAAGGAGGACATCATGCCCAAGCTGGTGACGACAGAGGACCTGAAGGCCACGCTGACTGAGTACACGGAACGCGCCGACCTCAGGTGGCTCAAGATATCCGACGCGGGCCAGCTCATAGACGACGAGCTGTCCCTCAGGGGACTGACACAAGAGGACGTCGAGGAGATACTCCGCGAGATGTCCGATGACGACGAATAACCAACCAAGGTAACCAAGGCTCCCACACGGGGGCCTTTTCCATTCAGGAGAAAGGACGGATCATGGCAGATCCCACAACCCGCTTCGTAACAAAGGCCAACGCGAAGGCGATCGTACAGGGCCTCAAGTCCGTGTACACCAACCAGAACGCCATCGCGAAGTTCAAGGTCGGCAACACCACCTACACCGCCGACGAGGCCCAGGACCTCATCGAGCTCATCGCCGGCACCAACGTCGGCATCGCCATCGACAACGACAAGATCACGTTCTCCGCGACCGACACCACCTACAGCGCCGCCACCCCCTCCACCTCCGGCGTGGGCGGCACCGACGGCCTGCTCACCGCAGCCGACAAGGAGAAGCTGAACGGCATCGACGCAGGCGCCGAGGTCAACCAGAACGCCTTCTCCAACATCACCGTCGGCTCCGACACCATCGCCGCAGACGCAAAGACCGACACCATCGAGTTCATCGGCGGCACCAACGTCACCATCACGACGGATGCCAGCGGCAACATCACCTTCGCCGCCGCCGACACGACCTACACCCTCGTGCAGGACCAGAACGACGGCCACACCTTCACCTTCACGCCGTCCAACGGCCAGCCCGTGACCATCACCATCCCCGACTCCGACACCACCTATGACGCGGTCGACGCCAACGGCACCGACCCCGGCCTCATGACCGTGGCCGACAAGGTCAAGCTCGACGGCGTCGAGGCTGACGCGGACGTCAACATCATCGAGGGCGTCAAGGTCAACGGCACCTCGCTGTCCCCGACCAACAAGATCGTCGACGTCACCGTCACCGCCGGTGACACGGGCGTCGGCACCATCAAGGTCAACGGCACCCAGATGGCCGTCCACGGCCTCGGCGGCGCGGCGGGCGAGGACGTCTCCACCGGCATCGCCGACGGTGACTCCGGCCTCGTGACCGGCGACCAGGTCTACGACTACGTCGCTGGCGTCGTGGCCTCCGCCTACAAGGCCGCTGGCTCCCTGGCCCCCAACGCCGTCGCGAGCTCGCTGCTCGTCGCCGCAAACGAGGGCAAGGTCTACAACCTGTCCGGCGACCTGACGCTCGACTCCACCAGCGCCGCGCTGTTCGTCGACGGCGCAGCAGACGACGTCATCGAGGCCGGCACCAACATCGTCATCGTCGACGCTGGCTCGAGCACCTTCAAGTTCGACAAGCTCGCGGGCTTCGTCGACCTCTCGCCCTACGTCGAGAGCGCCGACCTCGGCGGCCTGACCGCGGCCGAGATCCAAGAGATCCTCGCCGAGGCCTAGTCCAGGTCACCATGACGGCATCGGGTGGCGCCGCAATGGCGCCACCCTCCGTCGGGACGCGCTCTCGTGGCAGAACGTGACCCGACGGAACCAAGGAAAGGAGCATGGCGATGGCATCGAAGAGATTCGCCGACCTCGCGAACCTCAAGACCCTGTTCGCGGGACTCAAGGGCAAGTACGAGCCGAAGGACTCCACCATCGTCAAGGACGCGAGCTACGTCCACACCGACGAGAACTACAGCACGACCGACAAGTCGAAGCTCGACGGCATCACATCCATCACGAACAGCGAGCTCGAAGAGCTCCTGAAGTAGAAGGGAAGAGAAAATGTCCTATCTTGACAACGACGGCGTCCTTTATCTGTGGGGCAAGATCAAGGCGGCGTTCGCAGGCAAGGGTGACGCAATCTCGAGCATCACTCGCTCCGGCACAACCTTCACCGCCACGAAGGCAGACGGCACGTCCTTCACGTTCACCCAGCAGGACAACAGCGTGGCGAAGACCACGACCACCCCGAAGGCCAACGGCACGGCTGCGGTCGGCTCCGAGACCAAGTACGCGGCGGGCGACCACGTACATCCCACGGACACCACCCGCGCGGCGGCGTCCGACCTGACGGACCACACGGGAAACACCACCGTCCACATCACGGCTTCCGAGCGCTCCGCGTGGAACGCCAAGACCTCGAACGCGGGCACCGTCACAAGTGTCGGCACGGGCATCGGCCTGACGGGCGGGGCCATCACGGGCAGCGGCACCATCAAGGCAAAGCTCAAGAGCGAGACGGCACATACGGCCTCCTCCGCGACCCCCACGAACACGAGTGGCAGGCAGTACGCCGTCGGCACCGACAAGGACGGGTACCTCTCGGTCAACGTCCCGTGGGAGGACACCAAGGCGCTCGGCTCGATGACCGGCACGCTCGGCGTATCGCAGGGCGGCACTGGATCCACGACAGCCGAAGGCGCCCTTACGAACCTCGGGGCCGCCGCCGCAAGCCACTCCCACTCCGCCGACGACATCACGTCTGGCACGCTCTCCGCAGACCGCATCCCCTCCCTCAACACCTCCAAGCTCACCGCAGGAACGCTCGGCGTGGCACGCGGCGGCACGGGCGCCTCGACCCTCGGTGCTGGCGTCGTGTACCACTCCGCGAGCGGAACTGGCGCCCTCTCCATCGCGACGGCGGCGAACCTCGTGAGTGCCATCGGCACCACGGCGGTCAACCGCGCGACCGCCGACTCGAGCGGCAACAACATCGCCGACACCTACGCCAAAAAGACGGAGATTGCCGGCGTGTACAAGTACAAGGGAAGCGTCGCGTCCGCCTCGAACCTCCCGTCGTCCCCGAGCACTGGCGACGTGTACAACATCGAGGCATCCAGCACGTACGGCGCGGCTGGCGCGAACGTCGCGTGGAACGGCACCGCGTGGGACAGCCTCGGCGAAATCTTCTCCATCGCGGCGATAACGAACGCAGAGATCGACGCCATCTGCGTGTAAGGAGGTCATATGTCTTGGGTCAACAACAACGGCCTGTCATATTTCTGGTCCAAGTGCAAGGCCGCGTTCGCCGCGGCGGGCCACTCCCATTCGGCGGCGACTCAGTCCGCGGCCGGATATATGTCCGCGGCAGACAAGAAGAAGCTCGACGGCGTCGCCACCGGTGCAACCGCCAACGCGGGAACCGTCACCAGCGTGGCGACTGGTGCCGGCCTGACGGGCGGAACGATTACCGGATCGGGCACGGTAAAGGCGAAGCTCAAGTCCGAGACCGCCCACAGCGCAAGTTCTGCGACCCCGACGAACACGGCTGACAGACAGTATCCCGTGGGTGTCGACGCCGATGGGTACCTGTCCGTGAACGTCCCGTGGGTTGGCAGCGTGTCTCCTGCCGCGCTCACAAGCACAGAGATAGGCGACGCGGTCGCAGCCGCGCTGGAGTAGACGAAAGGACAGTGAGAAGATTATGGGATTCCTTGACGCGACTGGCGTAACCACACTCGTGACACAGCTCAAGGGCGTGTTCTCCGCGCTCGCGCACAAGCACTCGGCGTCCGACGTGACGAGCGGCACACTACCAGTCAATCGCGGCGGCACGGGCAAGGGGACGCACACCAGCAACTCGGTGCTCACAGGCAACGGCACCTCGGCGGTCAACAACGTGTCGACCGCATCCGGCGCACTATATGCCACGTCATCGAACGGCGCGCCACAGTTCGGCACGCTCCCCGTGGGACAGGGCGGAACCGGCAAGGCCACCCACACCAGCAACGCCCTGTTGACCGGCAACGGCACGAGCGCGGTGAAGAACGTCGCCACAGCCAATGGCGCCCTCTACGCCACCTCTGCGAATGGCGCCGCGCAGTTCGGGACGCTTCCCGTCGCGCAGGGAGGCACGGGGGCCGCGACGCACACCAGCAACTCGATACTGACCGGCAACGGCACGAGCGCGGTGAAGAACGTCGCCACAGCCAATGGCGCCCTCTACGCCACCTCTGCGAATGGCGCCGCGCAGTTCGGTACCCTGCCGGTGGCACAGGGCGGCACGGGCGGCACGACTGCAGCGGACGCGCGCGACAACCTCGACGCCGCAGAGGACGGCGGCGCGAGCACGTACACGACGCTCTATGACGCGGAGCAGGCGATAACTGACGTAGCAGCCGCAGTCGGAGACGTCGACGTGACGACTGACGGCGACTTGCAGTCACAAGTGAGCACCCTCCGGGATTCGGTGGGCTATTGGAAGATAATTCGCGCGGGTTGGATAGACCTGGGTCATGCGTCTAGCGCAAACATCGACTACACAGTTCACTGCAGTTTTTCCTCACCTGTCACCACCGGTCAGCGGGATATGATGAGAGTGTTCGTCTGTCCAGATTCTTACTCCAACGGCTTCACTGTCGCGGTCACAAACCTGACTGTGAACGGATTTGACGTCGTATGCAACGCACTCGACACGTGGGGACATGCAGGCGTATACATGGCGATAACGCATGTTACGCAGTGACAGCCATGCCTTTGAAGTACCGCAATCCAACATTCGGTGGGCAAGGTAACATGGCAGGTACTCAATACTGATAGTTACAGCATAGCTGCTGAATCAACTTACGAAGTGACGCTGCCGCTCACTGGATACGACAAACCGCCGTTGGCCATCGGTCTTACAGGGATGAACTGCATAACGCAAATACGGGGGGCAGTTACCGCGACTTCCGTCTCGCTTCGACTGTGGAACTATAACAGCACTATGCAAAACTGCATAGGCTCGGTAGCTTTGATTCCGTCCGTGTGAATTCGCGTCAAATAACATTCGGTGGACACGCTAGTCAAGGTTACTACGATTACTGGTACCACTGACGTTAATGGTAATCTTGGCACATATGGCATAGCAGATTTCAATCAGGCAAATCGTGTTGTTATCGATGCCGTTGTGATGTCCGAACAATGGGCCGTCGCTATCCCTTGGAGTCACAACAATGGCACTAAATCTTGGCGTTTCAAGATTATTCATACCGACGGAGAGTGGCATATCGTTGCAAACGAGCAAGTAAGCGTATGCGTTCGATATTTAGATTTTACTGTTTGATAGGAAAGACTCAGTATTCGGTGACCCGCTTTGGTAGAAGTGGAGTTACTTCTGTTCTCTTTGAGTCAAACGGTCTGACAGACCAGTGGCATTCGCCAATCACATTATGGTATGACTACGCCGATGGAAGGAAATTCCATCTTGCAGTCGAGAATTCCAATGGGACGATCAACTTGGTGTTTAGGAGCATTGCAGCGAACGGTACTGTACTCAGAGAAGATCGCATGGCATTGAACAGGACCATATGACATTCGGTGGCCAAGTCCGGCCATGCAAGCGGAGATGCAAACTACTACACTGTAGAGGGGCGATGGTTCGTCGATTTGGCAACAAGACCGATGACGAACATGCCAAGTGGTACCTATGCATGGGGAACGCTTAGCGTGTTAACGCCGAGTCACGTGTTTGGCAACACTTTATTCTGCGGTGTGCAGCTATTTGCCGCTGGTGGTCATCTGTACTTCCGTGAAGCCATGGACGGCGTCTGGAGCAGTTGGCGAGAGCTGTAGCGTCACGATATGTCAAAAACGGCGTTGTACCGGCATAGGTAGCAGCTTCCGTTTTGCAGAAGCGCGCCGGTGGTACTGTCAACGGTGAACTCGATTACGAGCATCCCGCCCCTGCGATGCACGAGGTAGAAGGTCATGCCCTTCCACCCGCTGGAAGTGAAGACCTCTGCTTCGGTTATAGATGCTGGGACGTAACTTGAACCCTCACTGCTTACGCTCAAGAGATTCGCGATTGACACGAACGACCATCCGTCAACCTTCCAACCGATGTTCCAACCGCTGTAATTCGCTTTTGACACCGAATGTTAGATCACAGCTGTACCCTCGAATAACCGCCACCCTTGCACGGAGTTGGTAGCGCCAAAATGACCTATCCAGAATTTTCCATCCCATATGGACGTGCATCTTACGTATCCTCCATTTGAGTTCATTGTCTTAATCACCTCTATGTTGACCTGCTGTGCAGGTAGTCCAGTCATGCCATTGTATTCGTAGTCTACGTATATCGACCGAGCAGGTAGCGCTGCAATCAATTGGTTGACGCTACAACCAAAGGAGAGGCCCAGTTCGGCACGGTTGTTATATACGTGCCAACCAGCCACCGAATCTCACGCCACTAGCGCGGGCGTTTGCGGCCTTGCCAGTCGCGTATCTGGCGCGGCACGGAGTACCAAGTCGGCGAATCGGCGGATGTTCACGCGGAATACGTCGATGGAGCGACTTACGTATCTCTCGTAGCACATGGAAATGTCCGTGTGCCCGAGCATCATGGCTACGACCTCAATTGGCAGTCCGGCGCGGACGGCGATGGTTGCGAACGAATGCCTGAGCTGCATCATGGTCAGCCCAGCAAACCCGTTGCGACGGCACCATGAGCGGAAGCGGCGAGAGATGGCGTCTGGCCGCATGTCGCACAGCAGTTCGTCCGCACGTGCGCGGCGCTCCCGCTTGATGGCACGGAGCCTTTCGACGGCGAAGCGCGGCAAGACCACCTCGCGCGTCGATTTGGGCGTCTTGGTGCCCCAGACGTACACGCGACCGCCAACGACGTGTCTGCCCTTGTCGATGCGCACGACACCCGATCGCAGGTCGATGTCGCCCCAAGTAAGTGCCACCGCCTCGCATCGGCGTAGGCCGAGGCACGCCTGACACCACACGACGGCCTCCCACGGCTCGCCCTTGCAAGCGTAGAGCATGCGGTTGAGCTGCTTGTCATCGAGCACGGTGGCGGCGCGGCGCTTCGGCTTCGGTACCTCGACGCCAACGGTGCAATCTGGCATGACCACGAGCCGCTTGGCAATCGCCCAGCGGACCATCTGGCGCAGGGTCTTGTACGCCTTCTCCGCGCCCTTGCCCTCGGGAAAGGAGTCAACCCATGACTGCACCTGCTCGTAAGTCACCGACTCGACCTCCATCTGCCCCCAGCGCGGCATGAGGTGCGTGCGGATGGCGGACGTGTAGCCCTCCAGTGTGTTGGCTCGCACAGCCTTCCGACCGTCGCGCTTGTCCGCAAGATACAGCTTTGAAAGCTCGCTAAACAGCATCTTTTCCTCCCAAAATCCCAGTCTCAACATGTCATCTACCAGCGTGCCACGTCTGGGATTTCTCACGCGACACTTGGCGTCTGTTGGGCTGACTAACGGTTGAGGAGCCCGTGGGGGACTGCCTCGCGTGGCTTGATGAATGATGCATTGAGCGAACGACGATCTTGGCTACGCGACCTTGAGCGCCACACGGGATGCGAGAGTGCCCGTGTCTGATTCGATAATCTCAGACACGTACTCGTCCAGCTCCATGTCTCCAAGGTTGGGCTTGATGTGGTTGTTCCAGCACACCTCGTAGGATGACAAGGTGGTTACCCTCAGCCTCTTGACGCAACGAGGCCGCCAGACCTCGTCATGGAAGTCCCTGACTTTCATACAACCGCTCCGTTCGGTCGTCTCCGTGATATGTGGCGCGGCAGGGACGCACGGAGTTACGCCCTCTTCGGGAGCTACCCTAGCCGCACACTCAAACGTACCACGACGAACGTTGCCGATAAGTCCGATGTCAGGCGTGTGGCGTCGAATCGCCCGTATACGGCGCGCATACGCGGCGTCATGTGGTATAATGACGTGTGTGGGATAGCTGTCCCAAAACACAGAGCGCATAGCACGCGGGGGCCTGACGGAGGATTGCCGGGGCCCCCGAATCACATGCGTGAGGCAATCATGAGAAGGAGGAAGCGACATGGCCTACACAGGCATAGAGGACTTCGTGACAAAGGCCGTCCTCAACGCCATCGACAAGAGCGAGGGCGCAACGCTCGACGAGCACGCACGGCTCATCGGCGTCGTGGTCGCCATGGGGGACAGGCTCACCGTGGAGCAGGTCGCCGCCATCACCGAGGCGATACCGTACGAGGGCGCGGTGCCGGAGTGGCACGAGCCAACGACGAGCGACGGGCTCACCCTGGATGACCTAAGCGAGGGCATCGCCGAGCTGGGGGAGGTCACGAGCGGCATAGCGGGCGACGTAGAGGACCTCACGGAGGGCGATGCCC
>Ga0265298_10004582_pt1 | contig 17619 bp, 11 predicted proteins | sample AusTroGonzalo_MG_3_FD_193486 | JGI IMG/M metagenome (GOLD analysis project Ga0265298, IMG submission 193486) | Bovine rumen microbial communities from tropical cattle in Woodstock, Queensland, Australia - Gonzalo_01 | ecosystem: Host-associated > Mammals > Digestive system > Stomach > Rumen ... | reverse complement strand
TAGGTCTCGCTATAGTCCAGGCCCAAGGCCTTTCCGTGCTCAGCTATCTCCTTCTTGCTCAGGTAGGTGTAGGGCGCATAGACCGTGATGTTCTCGTAGGTTCCCTCCGACATGGCCTCCGACATAGCCTTGACGAAACCAGGGCGGCAGTCGGGATAGATGCTGTGGTCGCCGGCATGGTTGGCAATCATCACGCGTTTCAGCCCGTTGCTTTCCGCGATGCCACAGGCGATGGCCAGCATGATACCGTTGCGGAAAGGCACCACCGTCGATTTCATGTTCTCATCGTCATAGTTGCCTTCGGGGATGTCGGCGGCAGTCATCAGCAGGGCACTCTTGAAGTAGCGGTGCATGAATTCCAAAGGAATGACGATGTGCTTGATTCCCAGTCGTTGGCAATGTGTGACGGCGCAGACACGCTCGCGGCCGTTTTGGGTGGAGCCGTAGTCGAAGGTGATTGCCATGGCGATTTCGTCCTTGTATTCGTAGAGCATCGTCGTGGAGTCCATGCCGCCGGAGATGATGATTACCGCGTCTTTCATTGGGATTTCAAAATTTCAAATTTCAAGATTTCAAGATTTGTCGTAGAGACGCAAATCGAAGATTCGACGGAGTCAATGCCTTGCGTCTCAAAACAATCAATTATTATGAAAATTAGCCAAAAGGCGTTGTTTCACCATATCCTGGTGCTCGGCATCGCCGTAATTGGCAAAGGGTTTGATGGAAATTCCCCCACGTGGATTGAACACCCCTATGACCTCCAAATACTTGGGATCCATCAGTTTGACCAAATCCTTCATGATCATGTTCACGCAGTCCTCGTGGAAGTCGCCGTGGTTGCGGAAACTGAAGAGATAGAGTTTCAGGCTCTTGCTCTCCACCATCAACGTGCGCGGGATATAATTAATAATAAGGTGTCCGAAGTCGGGCTGGCCGGTCTTGGGGCACAATGAAGTGAACTCAGGACAGTCCAAAGTCACAAGGTACTCGTTTTCAGGATGTTTGTTCTCGAACACCTCCAACACCTCGGGCGAATATTCGTGGCTGTACTTGGTGTTTTGATTACCCAACAGCGTCACGCCTTGCAATTCTTGTTCGTTTCTTGACATGGGGTTGAATTTTGCGGCAAAATTACAAAAAATAGTAGAGACGCGCCATGGCACGTCCCTACATTCCTATCAAATTGGTTTTCAGCATCCCTGCGTAGCCCGCTCCAACCGCTTCATGATCGAGAAAATGAACACGGCGGACAGGAGACAGAGCACGACCAGCACGCCCCAGACCATCCAGAGCGGCATACCTGTGCCCCAAATGCGTGCGATGACGCTGGTAAGGTAGTTGCCGATGGCGGTCACGCAGAACCACATGCCCATCATCATACCTTTATACTTAGGCGGAGCCACCTTGGTAACAAAAGAGATGCCGATGGGACTCAGCAGCAACTCCGCAAAGGTCAGAACGAAATAAGTGCTAATCAACCAGTTGGGCGAAACCAATGTGCTGCTCACGCCACCTTGCGCTTTCAGTTCGGCGGGACTGGCCAAGGGGAAGGAACAAATCACCAGGATGAGGAAGCCTAAAGCAGCCACAATCATACCCATGCCAATCTTGCGCGGCGAGGAAGGCTCTTTGCCTTTCTTTGCCAAGGCACCGAAGACGGCCATCGAGACAGGCGTCAGGGCGACCACGAAGAACGGGTTGAACTGCTGGAACTGCTGCGGCAGAATGCTGATGGGGTCAGGCATGACGCGATAGAATGTCCAGGCCATAATCCACAGGAAGGCCGTCACGCCACAGAGGATGCCACGGTTCAAGGGCTTGGTGGCTTGTGCAGCCCCGAACATCGTGTAAATCGAGATGGCGACCATCGTCAGCGACCAAATATTGAATCCGAAGCGAGTAAAGCCACTTACAGTGCTTTGTGTGTAGTCGCGGGCAAAATAGGTCAGGCAGAGACCAGCCTGCTGGAACGACATCCAGAAGAAGATGACAACGGCGAAGACCATCACCAAAGCCGTGATGCGTTCGCGGGTCTGCTCCTTGGAGAGTTCCACCACATTCACCGTGGTGCTTTCCATCGTCTTGGCTTGCTTGGTGTTCACGTCGGCGTGCTGGAACCACTTGCGGCAGCTCAGATAAATAGCCATAGAAAGAATCAACGAGAGGCAAGCCACGCCGAAGCCATAGTTGTAAGCACCCGACAAAGCGTCGATGTAGTTATTTGCGAAGGCCGTCAGATTGTTGATGTCGCCACCTTGCTGCACCGCCAAAGCCTCAAATGTCGAAAGTGCCTCGGGTGTGATGGTGCCATCTAAATATTGGTGCGCCAAGGAAGGAATCTGCGGCACGTAGCTGAAGCCCGCTTTGCCAAGGAACAAGTCCGTGACCTTGGTGGCGGTGATGGGCGCAAACATCGAGCCGATGTTGATGGCCATGTAGAACAGGCTGAAACCGTTGTCGCGGAAAGCGCTGTATTTGGCTTCGTCGTAAAGGTTGCCCACCATCACTTGCAGGTTGCCTTTGAACAAGCCAGTTCCGATGGCAATCAAAGCCAGTGCAGAAAACATGGTGACTTTGGCCGTGGTGCTTGCCATCGGCACCGCCAACAGCAAGTAGCCGAGGAACATGACCACGATGCCCGACTTCACCATCTTGCCGTAACCGAAACGGTCGGCCAGCATACCGCCAATGAGGGGCATGAAATAGACGCATCCGAGGAAGATGCCGTAGATGTTGCCCGCCTGCGCCTCGTTGTAGCCGAATTTGGCCTGCAGGAAGAGTACGAAGATGGCCAGCATGGTATAGTAGCCGAAGCGTTCGCCCGTGTTGGCCAATGCGAGGGCGTAAAGCCCTTTAGGGTGTCCCTTAAACATAGTTATCAGTTGTTAGTTGTTTAGTTGTTCAGTTATACGATAAAGGCTTGCTTGCGCAAGCCCTTATCGCATTGAGATTTAGAGGTTTATTCAGTCACTCTTTCAAGCCACTTCACCATGCCGAACATGACCGTCATGGAGACGAGGCAGATGAGTAGGAACACGCCCCAGCACTTCCAGATGGGCCATGCATTGAGCATGATGGGACCCACGAAGATGAAGAGGTTGCCGATAGCCGTGGCACCGAGCCACAAGCCTTGGCAGAGACCCACCATGTGGCGCGGAGCCACCTTCGAGACGAAGGACAGACCCAGCGGCGAGATGAACAGTTCAGCCACAGTCAGGAAGAAATAGGTGACAATCATCACCCACGGAGCGGCCTTGGCAAGACCAGCGGCGGCCATCGTTGCGGCATCCATGGCACGGAACTCGTCGCCCGAAGGATAGTGCTTCACGATGGAGAAAATCATCAGGAAGAGGTAGGCGCAGCCGGCAAGCCCCATACCGTATGCAATCTTGCGAGGTGTCGAAACAGCCTTGCCCTTGCTGGCCAAAACTGCAAAGATGCCCATGACCAACGGGGTGAGGATAATCACAAACAAGGGGTTCAAAGCCTGCCAGATTTCAGGAGCGATGCTCGACGAATCCACGAAGTCGCGGGCGAACACCGACAGCGACTGACCGTTCTGGTGGAACGACAGCCAGAAGAACACGGCAATGCCCAACACGGCGAACAAAGCGGCCATACGCTGCTTGATTTCCTTGGCCATGGCAGCCTTTTCCTCGGCAGTGTAGCCAGCAATTTCGGCGGCCATCTTCTTGGCGGGTTGCGGGAATTGTTTCTTTTGTGTGAAGAAGATAATCAGCGAAATCAGCATGGCGGCCACCGACACGAAGAACGAGAAGTGAACGCCTTGGTTGAAGGTCAGAATATAATCGGAGCAGAACTGCACCAAATTGTCACCGTAGTTGGCAGTGGGAAGCACGGAGTTGGCCATCGTTTCGGTGAACTTCTGCGTTACGGTGCCATCAGCAAGATATTGGTGGCACAGAGCCGACATGTCAGCGTTATAGACAAAGTTGTGAGCTTTTAGCCACCATTCGCGCAGCATGGGAGCCACGAAGGGGGCAATCACACCACCGATGTTGATGAACACATAGAAAATTTGGAAACCGCTGTCGCGCTTGTCCTTGGCCACAGCCAAAGCCTCGGGACCTTTCTTAGCAGCCTCGGCCTCAAAATTGTCGTACATCTGTCCGACCAAAGCCTGCAAGTTACCCTTGAACAGACCATTACCGAAAGCGATGCAGAGCAAGGCGAAGCAAGTGAAGACGAGGATACCCATCCATTTTCCGTTACCGTCAGCGATGATGCCGTTGGCGTCCTGGCTGAACAACGGGATAGCCATGCCCACATATCCGAGAGCCATGATAATCAAGCCCCATTGGATGGTGCGGTGGTAGTTCTGTGTGCGGTCGGCGATGATACCGCCCACCAGACTCAGCACATAAATGCCGAAGTAGAACACCGAGTAGATGATGCCGGCGGTGGCATCGGGCAATCCGAACTTCGACACGATGAACAGCAACAGGATGGCGTTCATGATGTAGTAGCCGAAACGCTCGCCCATGTTACTTAAAGCGGCTGCAATCAAGCCTTTGGGATGTTCACTTTTGGCTTTCTTTAGATAGAAAACCAGGAACGGGATGACCACTGCAAGGATGCAGATGAAGATCACCATTGTGACGTTGGTTTGTAATAATACCATAATGTTATGAATTTGATGATTTTAGAGATTTTCAATTTTTCCAACAGCGGACAAAGATAGGGAAAAATGTGTTGCGTTTGCAAAATCAAAGAAAAAAGTCCGAGCATAGTCGAAAAATCCGTACTTTTGCGCTTCATTTTTACGACTATGGAAATCAGCAGCAAATACAGCCCTTCGGAAGTTGAAGGCAAATGGTACGAGCATTGGATGGACAAGAACTACTTCCACTCGACCCCCGACGAACGCGAACCCTATACCATCGTGATCCCACCGCCGAATGTGACCGGCGTGCTTCACATGGGCCACATGATGAACAACACGATTCAGGATATCCTTATCCGCCGCGCCCGTATGCAGGGCAAGAACGCCTGCTGGGTGCCCGGTACCGATCACGCCTCCATCGCCACTGAAGCCAAGGTGGTGAACAAGCTGGCGCAGCAAGGCATCAAGAAGACGGACATCGGTCGCGAGGAGTTCCTCAAGCACGCTTGGGACTGGACCCACGAGCATGGTGGCATCATTCTCAAGCAGTTGCGCCGCCTCGGTTGCTCCTGCGACTGGGAACGCACCTCGTTCACCATGGACGACATCCGCTCGAAGAGCGTCATCCGCGCCTTCGTCGACCTCTACAACAAAGGCCTGATTTACCGTGGTGTACGTATGGTCAACTGGGATCCCAAGGCTTTGACTGCCCTGAGTGACGAGGAAGTGGTATTCAAAGACGAGCACAGCAAGCTGTTCTACCTCCGTTATTACCTCCACGAGGACGATGGCACGGGTGCCACGGGTGTTGAAGGCGAGATTATTCATACTGACGAAAAAGGTCGCCGCTATGCAGTGGTGGCCACCACACGCCCCGAGACCATCATGGGCGACACCGCCATGTGCATCAACCCCGCCGACCCGAAGAACCAATGGCTGCGTGGCAAGAAAGTTGTGGTGCCGTTAGTCAACCGCGTCATCCCCGTCATTGAAGACGATTATGTCGACATCGAGTTCGGCACGGGTTGCTTGAAGGTCACCCCTGCCCACGATGTGAATGACTACATGCTGGGTGAGAAGCACAACCTCCAAAGCATCAACATTTTCAACGATGACGCTACCATCAGCGAGGCTGCAGGCATTTATGTCGGAATGACCCGTGAAGATGTGCGCAAGCAAATTATCATCGACATGAAAGAAGCTGGTCTGTTGGAGAAGATCGAGGACTATAATAATAAGGTGGGTTACTCCGAGCGCACCAATGTGCCGATTGAGCCAAAACTCTCGATGCAGTGGTTCCTCAAGATGGAACACCTCGCCGACATCGCGCTGAAGCCCGTTTTGAACGGTGACATCAAGTTCTATCCCGCGAAATATGTCAACCTCTACCGTCACTGGTTAGAAAACATCAAGGACTGGTGCATCAGCCGCCAGCTGTGGTGGGGTCATCAGATTCCGGCCTACTACCTGCCCGAAGGTGGCTTTGTGGTGGCCGAAACGCCCGAAGAGGCCTTGAAGCTCGCCATTGAGAAGACTGGCAACAACAACTTGACGATGAAAGACTTGCGCCAAGATGATGATGCTTTGGATACTTGGTTCAGCTCCTGGTTGTGGCCTTTGTCGCTCTTTAACGGCATCCTCGACCCAGACAACGCCGAGTTCAAGTATTACTATCCCACCAACGACCTCATCACCGCCCCCGACATCATCTTCTTCTGGGTGGCTCGTATGATCATGGCTGGTGAGGAATACCAGAACGAAGTGCCGTTTAAGAATGTTTATTTCACGGGTATCGTGAGAGACAAGTTGGGTCGCAAGATGTCCAAGTCGTTGGGCAACTCCCCCGACCCGATTGAGTTGATCGACAAGTTCGGTGCCGATGGCGTGCGCATGGGTATGATGCTCAGCGCCCCTGCTGGTAACGACATCCTCTTCGACGAGTCGCTGTGCGAGCAAGGCCGTAATTTCTGCAACAAGATTTGGAATGCCCTCCGTTTGGTGAAAGGCTGGAATGTGGATGAAAACGCCGCCCAACCCGAAGCTGCCAAGATGGCCGTGAAGTGGTTTGAGGCGCGCTTCAACCAAGTTTTAGCCGAGACCAACGACAACATCGACAAGTATCGCTTGAGCGATGCTTTGATGGCCATCTACAAGCTTACTTGGGACGACTTCTGCTCATGGTACTTAGAGATGGTGAAGGCTCCGCAAGGTCAGGGCATCGACCCTGTGACCTACGCCGCCACCATCCAGTTCTTCGAGCATTTGATGCTGATGCTGCATCCCTTCATGCCGTTCATCACCGAGGAAATCTGGCACGCCATTGCCGAGCGCAAGGATGGTGACGATATTATCATCGCGCAACAGCCTAAGGCACAAGAAGTAAACAAAGAAACTATTGATCAATATGCTTTTGCGCAGGAACTTGTGAATAATATTCGCGCAGAACGTTCAAAACTTAGTCTGCCATTCCGTGAAAAAATTGAAATTGAAATTGACGATTCTGAGAATGAAGGATGGAGAGAGATTCTTTGTGTAGTTGACAAGCTTTGTAATATCTCCTATAAATTTGGGAAAGATGAAAGAATTGGCTATACATTTATGGCCTTTGCCACTCCGATAGGAATCGTCAATGACAGTTTTGATGCAGATGCAGAAATCAAGAAATTAGAAGAAGAGTTAAAATACTATCAAGGATTCTTGATGAGTGTGACAAACAAACTTGCTAATGAGCGTTTTGTCAATGGTGCGCCGGCTGCCGTTGTCGAAAAAGAACGAAAAAAGAAAACCGATACAGAATCCAAAATAGCGATTATCGAGCAACAATTGGCCAGTTTGAGAAAATAACACAATCAATTGAGTTGATATAGAAGTGATTATTCTTACGAGCGAACTTTGTTATTTCGTTGACAAAGTTCGCTCTGTTTTTTTCATCCATATTGTTTTTTGCTTGTAGATTTACCAAAAGAATAATATTTTTGCAAACGCATTCTAAATCTCTACACCTATGAGAAACGTTGTATTCTGTTTGTTTGCTTTGGTTTTTATTATAAGTTGTGATAGACACAAGGACTATGATGTTACTACCAATTCTATAGAAAAAGACACATTGATTTCTGATAGTTCAATAGTTAATGACATCCCAGAAAAGATTGGGATTAAAATGAATAAAACCGGCGGTGTATATGAAATACCTTGCCTTGTAAATGGGGTAAAAATGAATTTCATTTTTGATACAGGGGCAAGCGATGTGTGTATTTCATTAACGGAAGCTCTATTCTTATACAAAAATGGTTACATTGAAGATGGAGACATTGGAGATAGAAGCTATTCACAAGTAGCAGATGGAGGTATAGTTGAAAATACAAAGCTTCACATTAAAACCATTGAAATCGCTGGCATTGAGATTACCGATGTTGACGCAATCGTTGTTAAAAGCATTTCTGCACCGTTGCTATTAGGTCAATCTGCCATTCAAAAAATAGGCAGGATAGAAATAAATGGTGATTCATTGTTCATTACAGGTGTTCCTAAAGAAAAAAACCAAAAAGAAAAAGTCATTAAAGAAAAAGTCATTAATAATATCCCCATTCCTCCCTCAAACCCACAAGTCACATGGTGGGATAAAGTTATTGCATGGTTTGGCAATGAGAAAAAAGTAAACGAGTATGTCAATCATGCCAATAACTCTTGGGATAATGATATGGATGAATTGGCTCTTTTGTACTGTAATAAAGCAATAGAGTGTAACAAAAGGAGTTGGAAACCATATGCATTAAAAGGCCATATATTTTACGCTAACGAATCCTATGTAGACGCCATCGAATGTTATAATAAAATGCTAAAGTACAACAAGAGACGAGAAAGTTTCCCTTTAGACAATGGTGATACAATTAGATTCATACGATGTATGGAAAGATTATCATGGGCAAATGCTATAATAGGGCATTATGACGAAGCTTTGAGGGTAGGGCAGACTATATTAGAGAGCAATCCTAATAACACCCAAGCAATTAACACCATCTCATACGTATATCTTAAAAAAGGTAAGTATGACCAAGCAGAACGGTGGGCAAAAAAGCTTTTGGATGTAGATAAAAAGAAAGCTTATTTTAGGTTAGCGTATCTATATAATGAACAAGGAAGATATGCTGAAGCAATTAAGTATTACGAAAAATGTATAGAAGTAGATTCAAAGAGCGATGCATCAATGAACAACCTAAGCGTCATACTTCTTGAACACTATAGAAATACGCGTTATTATGAAGCTGTAGAATTAAAAAAACAGGCTGCCAGATTAGGGAACAAGTTTAGCATTGATTGGTTGAAAGACAATAAGATTGATTGGTAATACTATTGTCATGGCCTTAATTGATAACTTGATGCTTCTGTAATTCCTTTCAAACTATCACCACCACGCTGAAATGCTTTAAGGAAATGCGAAAAAGGGGATTGATTTGAGGCAATTATAGTCCTTGCCTCGAAAGTAAATAATCATAGAGCATTGACGGAGAGAGTACAAGAGGATGCTCAAGCTCTGCTTCTATGAAATCTTTGTCTCCTGAAAGGATTATGTCTGCATTATGGAAAAGGGCATCACTCAAAACGGGGATGTCTTTGGCATCACGCAGATTACCAGTTTGTGTCGGAGAACTCCCACAAAACACAAAAGGCAGTGTATGGTATAACGAATAAACCTTTTCTGACTTTTCTTTCCATTTCATTTCGAGTATTGCCTTAAACTCAGCATCCACATAATCAGATACTAAGAGTTCGTGGCTGCTCTCAAAAAGCATATTCATCAAGGCTCCTGCTTTGCCGCCAAAGATAAATGCCGACACTAACACATTTGTGTCTATCAATATGCGCATGTGGCAACCCTTTCACGCCTGAATCCAGCCAAATCCTTTAGCATCTCATCTTCAGTAGCCCAGCCTTTATCCTCAGCGAACATGTCTTGTATTTTTCCAAGCACAGCCTTAGCCGAAATGCCCTTCTCATTAGCCGTTTCATTCTGCTGCTTGAGTCGCATTAGCTTTAGCAAGTACTCCATCACATAAAGTTGTTCAGCGAACGACAAACCTTCTAACTGGTTTTCAAATGTTTTCATCTCTAATGCTGACATGGTTTCCTCTTTTTTGTTCTTAAAATGCAAAAATACATATCTTTTGTCACATATGCATCATGTTTGAACAAATCATGCAAAAAAAAACGGGTTTCATCCTTTGTCTGAAAATAATATTTTGGATAATTCAAAATACTTTCTTATTTTTGCCACACATTTATGCCTATTGATTATTAAACAACTATTAAACATTTGTATCTATGAGCAATACAGCCGATAAAGTAATCAACATCGCATTAGCCGAAGAAGGCTATTTGGAAAAATCCGAAAGTGCCGTTCAAGACAACGACCAAGTGCTTGACTCCAAGGAAGAGGGTGCAGGCAGTGATAATTATACGAAGTACGGACGTGATATGCACGAGTTGTTTCCGAAGGTGATGCCTTTCCCTTCTGCGTGGTGCGACTGCTTCACCGACTGGTGTTTTTATAAGGCATACGGCGTGGCCAATGCCAAAGCTCTCTTGGCAGGTGATTTTTGTGCCCTCACGAGGAACTCCGCGCAGTTGTACAAAAACAAAAACGCATGGTTCACCTCCAATCCGCAGCCTGGCGACCAGATTTTTTTCAAGAACTCCGATGGAAAAATCTGTCATACGGGACTGGTTTACAAGGTCGCCAACGGATATGTATATACCATTGAGGGAAACACTTCTTCCGCAGCAGGGATGGTGGCCAACGGCGGTTGTGTGCGCAAGAAAAGCTATTCGCTCTCATACCAATATATTGCTGGATATGGCCGTCCCAAATATGATGCGAGTCCCGATGCACCCGACACCATGATTACAGAAGAGAAGAATGAGTGGCAGAATTTGGTAGTTGACTTGCAGAAGGCTTTGAATGCGGAGTACGATGCCAACTTGACAGTCAGCGGTATTGCGGACGAGAGTACACTATTAGCCACTCCGACTTTGAATACGCGAGTGCGTTCTACAAAACCCAAAACGGTGACGGCGCTTCAGAACCTGTTGACTTATTGGGACTATAAATGCTTGCCAGATGGGGACTTTTACACTGCCACTGAAAAAATGGTCAAATCATTTCAAAGGGAAAAGGTTGGGCTACCCAATCCCGACGGGGAATTTACCGCCCAGAGAAATAGTTGGAAAGTACTACTTAAGTTGAAGTAAATCAGGTCGTCAGATCTATTTAATTACGCCGTTTACCACTCGTGGTAAATGCCTTCCACTTCAACTGAAGAAGTGGTGCTGAACCATCCAATAGCGTCGCAGTTGGAGAATAGGTTGGATAGAACGGCAGGGAATGCGCCCATGATAGGATTGACTCCTACGGCAAGTTTTTGGTTGATAAGGAAATACATGTAGTCTTTTGTGAGGCTGATGAGTTTCAGTTTCACGACATCACCTTCATGCAGATAGGATTTGTTCATTATGCCCACGGGAATTTCGATATTGTCCTGAAGCATCTCTGGCCCGTTGAAATAATAGCCCGCATAGCCTTGCATGGCAAACAGTTCGAAGAGTTTTGACGGACGGTTCTTGAAACGTGCCCCATTGAGGTAAAGTTCTACATTATAAATGATGTTCTCATCGTTAAGGGTTTGAAAATAAGGACAGATGCATACTGCTGCCGATTCATCAACGAGAGGGAGACCCTGCTCGTTGAGCAAGGGCAGTAGGCCGAGCGAGTCGATTTGACTAACGTTGTTGGGCATCTTGGAGTCGGCATACATACGGATGGGGCGATTGTATATCATGTTTTCCTCGACGTTCACTTCCAGATGGTACCAGCGGTTTATCGTGCCTGCTATGGAGTCGGTGAAGTAATGGCCTGGATTGTTGGGATCTTCGTTAAGGTAATATATCGTATCACCAGGGAAATCTTGGTAACTCTGGCTTTCAATGATATATACTTCGGCACCCGTAATCATCTTTGTTTCATGGGAATACAGCTCCGAAGAATAGCGCAATATTACTTCGTGTCGTTTGTATTCATTGGTGAAAGTGCCTTCTACGACGGGGACAATCTTTTGTGTGGGCGGGTCGATGGAGATGGCTTCTGTACAAGCCACAATGGTCAGCAGGGGAAGGCTAACTATCGAAAAGGCAATGCGTTTTACTATTTTCTTGAAATGGCTCATTGGGGTGATGTTTAGTGATTATCCATGAAAACAGTTTCTATTGAGGTTACCGAGGAGGCCATGAACCAGCCTACAGCTTTGTCGGTGGGTTGTATGTTGGTGGTCACATTGGCAGGTGCGCCCATCATGGGATTGCTGCCTGTCGACATTATGACACTATAGTAAAAATAAAGGTAGTCGGCGGGGATGCTTTGCAGTCCTGCGCGGATACGGTCGCCCACTTTCAGGTCGCTTTTATGGAAATAATAAATGGGGATTTCCTTATTTTGTGCCTGCATTTCGGGACCGTTGATGTAATAGCCGGCATAACCGCCTACAGGAATCATCGCTTGTTGCCTGAGTGAGTCGGTGAGAAGCGTGTCGTTCTTGTAAATCAGGGGCATGTAGGTGATGCCAGGGTCCGGCAGGCTTTGGAAATAGGGATAGACCCATTCGATTGTGTCGCCAAAGAAGACCGTTGGTATGCTGTCGTTGCCGCCGTTGTATGGCTTGATGACAATGCTGTCGATGTGGTCGATATTGTCAGACAACATGCTTTCCGAGAAAAGGTGGATGGGTTCGTCGTCGGTTGCAGGTATTTCAATGCAAAGGCGATAAAGTGTGTTGCGCTTTCCTGCTACAAATTCGGTAAGATAATGCCCGCGATTTTCCATATCTTCGTGATACACAATGGTATCTACGCCGTCAGTGACATAAACGGTGGCTCCCGTCACCATGCGGATTTCGTCGTGGTTGTAGAAATCGGCGGTGTAGCTTAAAATGGCTTCATGCTGCTTCATCTCGTCGGAGAAATAGGCCTCCACGCCAATCATAGTATCGCCTTCTTCCACTTCGATGGTAATCTCTTCGGTACACGAAGCAGTGAGAAACAATCCCAAAATGAGCCATATCTTGTGCCAGCATTTCATCGTGTTCAGAATTTGAAGTTGTACGAAATAGAGGGCACGACAGAGAAGAGGTACATGTTCTTGGTGATCATGCCGCCTTGGTCGTCGGTGTCGAAAATGATGGCCCAAGTGTTGTGGCGGGCGTAGGCGTTGTAGACCGAAACATTGATGTCATGATGCCAACGTTTGCTGTTGTCTAATTTGCCAAGCTTGCAGGAGAACGACAGGTCAAGGCGGTGGTAGTCAGGATAGCGGCTCTCGTTGCGGCGACCGTTGTATACAGCATAAGTCTGTCCGTTGATGGTGTATTGTCCGCAAGGGAAAGTGACGGGCTGACCGGTATTGTAAATCCAGTTGGCGGCCAAGGTGATACGTGGAGTCACCTCGTAGTTGGCCACAATCGCGATGTTGTGAGGCCGATCGTAGGGCGAGCGGTATTCTTGACTATAGCTGATGCCCTTGATGGTACGGAAAGTGCGAGAGTACGTGTAGGAAATCCAACCAGTGAACTTACCAACGTTCTTTCTGATGAGGAACTCCGCACCGTAGCTCCGACCCTTGCCGGCGCGCACTTCGCCGTCAATCAGCAGGGAACCGTATGTGATGGCATTGTCCTTGAAGTCGATGACGTTTTGCATGTTCTTGTAATACACTTCCACCGAGGTTTCAATGCCGTCGTTCATGAAGTTGCGGAAATAGCCGAGTGCGAATTGGTCGCATTTCTGCGGCTTGATGTTGGGACTAACGGGGAACCACACGTCAAAGGGCAGACCACCCGTCGCTGAAGAGGCCACTTGAGCATATTGTACCGTGCGAGAATAAGAAGCTTTGATCGACGATTTCTCGTCGATGCGGTACATGGCTGCTGCGCGTGGCTCCGGATGGAATTGGGTGTTGAACACTTCGCCTGGGCCATAATGGATGGTATCGGTGGCGATGTAGATGTACGGGTCCATGACGTAGAAATCCTCTTCGCCGATATTTTGGAAGCACGACAGGCGTACACCTGCGCGGAAAGTCAGACGTGGGGTAGGAGTGAAGTCGTGCGTGATGTATAAGGCGTGTTCCAAAGCCTTGCGGGTGATTTTTTGTGTTGAGTCCACCTGCAGGTATTGGGCCAAGGCACCGCCACGGTCGAAAATCTGACCCTGCAAATAGGATTGGAAACCTGTCGACAGGCCGAATTTGGTCATGTGGCGGTCGTTCCACACCATGGCAAAGTCGTAATTAAGGCTGATGGCATCGGTGCCAGCCTTGATGGTGAAGTCGTATGGGCTGTAGTTGAGGTCAATGCCATAGCGGTAACGTGACCCGATGAGCGAAAGGTTAGAGGTGAGTCGGTCGTTGAAGATGTGGTTCCAACGGATGGTGCCGCTGCTGTTGCCGTAGCCAAGGCCAATCATTTTCTGCATGGAGAACTCGTCGTGGCCGTGGTAGGCAGAAATGAAAAGACGGTTTTTCTTGTTCAGGACTTGGGTTATCTTGGCGTTTAGGTCGTAGAAATAAATGCTGGACTCGTTCAATTCCTTGATAAAGGGTAGCACCATGCCAGCGTATGTGGTGCGCCCCGCCACCATGACTGAGGTCTTATGGTCGAAGAGAGGTGCCTCAAGCATCAGTCGGCTGGTGACGAGGCCAATGCCGCCTTGCATGCCAAAACGTTTAGGCACTTCGTCTTTCACTGTCACGTCAAGCACCGAGGCCAGACGACCACCGAAGTTAGCAGGGATGTCGCCTTTATACAAAGTGGCGTCTTTCACCACGTCGTTGTTGAACACGGAGAAGAAACCGAGGAAGTGTGAGGCGTTGTAAATGGGCGCGTCGTCTAAAAGAATGAGGTTCTGGTCGGTGGCGCCACCGCGTACACTGAAGCCAGAGGAACCTTCCGAAGCCGCCTGAACGCCTGGCAGCAGTTGTATCGACTTGATGACGTCCACTTCACCCATCAGTGCTGGAATCTTCTTGATGGTAATCATGTCGAGGGTCTGCACACTCATCGCCATGGCGGTCACGTTTCGGTCTTTGCGCTCGCTGGTGACTTCCACTTCGGAGAGCGTTTCTGTCTCGGAATGCAGTTTCAGGTTGAGGGTTTGTGGTTTGGCCGTGACGTTGACTTTTTTCTCCAAAGTGCTGTAGCCTACATACGAAACGCGCAAATGATGTTCGCCTACGGGCAAATCCAGTTCATAATGGCCCCGCTCATTGGTGGTGGTACCTTGCTTCAGTTGCTCCACATAGATGGAAACGCCCACCAAAGATTCATTGGTTTCGGCATCTTTGACGGTGCCGGAAATATGGCCTTTTTGTTGTGCTAAAGTGCTAAAACACAATCCGATAAGGCATATAAAACACAAAAATAGTTTTCGCTTCATTTTCGAAAAGTTGAAAATCCGGTGCAAAGATACAAAACTATGCGGATTGGGCACAGGATTTATATCCCAACCTCTCCATTTTCTCAACTTGCAACGAAGCCTGCCCAAACTCTTCCGTGACTTTGCCCAAAAGCAAATACACGCCATCACCTTGGAAGGGATAGCTTTTGAAAACTTGCGGGAAAAGCACCGTATCAAAGGCTTCGCCCGTGGCATCGACGAAGGTGGCGAGAGCCATGGGGTCGCCTTTGCAGGTGCGGAAGTTCTTTACTGTCACTAGTTTGCCAAGCATCCTGTAGCGTTGCCCCACGAAGTTCAGCATTTGGCAAGCCATCAACTCGCCTCGGAAATTGGTTTTGAGCAAATCGAACCAAGTGAGGGAAACAGGAAAACCGTAAAGTTCCATCTCGTCGTAAGCGTTTTGCAAAGCGTTAGTCTTGAAATCGGGGAACTCAAAATGTTGGTTTTCAAGTTGGAAAAGCGTTTCAGGCTGTTCTTTTTTGCCATCACTCTTGCCAAGATGCGCCAGCCATAGCAGTTCGGCTTTCGGCTTTTTAGTGAAGTCGAATGCGCCACCGCGAATGAGCAAAACTAGTTGTTCAATCTTGAAAGACACTCGTGAAACGAAGTCCTCGAGGCTTGCAAAAGGCCCACGCGCCGTGCGTTCGGCAAGAAAACGCTCCGCGAAACCTTGCTCTAATCCTTGCAAATGCACAAAACCCATGAAAATCGTCCTGCCGTTCAAAGTAGTAAGATAATCGCTGCGGTTGACGCATGGCAGGTGGATTTTCGCGCCCATGCGTCGCGCCTCGTTGAAGTAGAACCAAGTCTGGTAAAACCCGCCAAAATTGTTAATCACAGCCACCTGAAACTCAAGTGGATAGTGGCTTTTCAGATAGAGGCTTTGGTAACTCTCCACCGCATAGGATGCCGAATGTGCCTTGGAAAACGAATATCCCGAAAACGACTCAATCTGCCGCCAAAGTTCGTGCACAAGGTCATCGGGATAGCCCTTGGCCTTGCAGTTGTCGAAGAAGCGTTTCGTAACCTGCTCAAACTCAAACTTATCGCGCATCTTGTGGCCCATCATGCGGCGCAACACATCGGCCTCGGCCAAGTCCAAGCCCGCAAAATAATGCCCGACTTTGAGCACATCCTCCTGATAAATCATCACACCGTAAGTCTCGGCCAAAAGTTCTTTCAAAACGGGATGCTTATAATCCACAGTATCAGGATGATGGAATCGGTTGATGTATTCGCGCATCATCCCTGAGTGAGCCACGCCCGGGCGGATGATGGAACTGGCCGCGACCAAGGTCTTGTAGTCGGAACAGCGCAGTTTACGCAGCAGCCCGCGCATCCCCGGACTCTCGATGTAAAAGCAGCCGCAAGTTTCGGCCTTGAGCAGTTGGCGGCGAATCAATTCATCTTGTTTCAGCGCGTTAATTTGGTGAATGTCAATGTGAACGCCACGACTACGCTCCACCATCTCCACTGCCTCACGGATGTGGGCAATGCCCCGCTGACTCAAAATGTCGATTTTCTCAAAGCCTAATTTTTCAGCGGAATACATGTCGTATTGCGTGGTCGGGAAGCCTTTGGGTGGCAGGTCTAAGGCGGCAAAATTGGTAATTGGCTCTTCTGTAATCAGCACGCCGCCGGCATGGATGGAGCGTTGGCGCGGGAAGTCGCGGATGCGCTCGGCGATGGCGAGGATGTTGCGCCCGATTTCGCTTTGTTGCGCAAATGTCGCCGGATTGCGCTCCATCTGGTCGATTTCTCCTTTGGGCAGGCCGAACACTTTGCCCAACTCGCGGCAAATGGAACTTTCCTGAAAAGTGACCGTTGCGCCGAGCAAAGCCACATGGTCAGGGCCGTATTTGTCGAAAATGTATTGGATGACCTTGTCGCGGTCGCGCCACGAGAAATCGAGGTCGAAGTCGGGCGGACTGCTGCGCATGGGGTTGAGGAAACGTTCGAAGTACAAATCCAATTCGATTGGATCCACATCGGTGATTTTCAAGCAATAAGCGACCACACTATTGGCTCCGCTGCCTCGCCCGACATGATAGAAGCCCTGCTTGATGGCAAAGCGCACGATGTCCCAAGCGATGAGGAAATAGGCGCAGAATCCCATCCTCTCGATGATGTCCAACTCCTTCTCGATGCGGCGGTAGGCGTTCTTGTCGTGCAGACCGTAGCGGTATGCCATGCCGTCGAAAGCCAGTTTGCGTAGCAGTTCGCGATCGTCATAGACATTGCCCGTGTAGGTGCGCTTGTTTTTCACGCTATTGTCCAAGTTGATTTCACATTCGTCCAAGATACGCTCCGCATTTTCAATGAGTTGCGGATAAAGCGCAAAGGTCGTTTTCAGCCTTTCATAAGATAGCAAAATCTCATCAGGAGCGGCACAAGCGGCAGGTTCCAAGCGCGAAATCAACACATTTTCATCTATGGCGCACATGCATTGATGCAGTTGAAAATCATCGGCTTCGGCAAAGGTTACGGGCTGCATG
>Ga0265298_10004581_pt1 | contig 17621 bp, 13 predicted proteins | sample AusTroGonzalo_MG_3_FD_193486 | JGI IMG/M metagenome (GOLD analysis project Ga0265298, IMG submission 193486) | Bovine rumen microbial communities from tropical cattle in Woodstock, Queensland, Australia - Gonzalo_01 | ecosystem: Host-associated > Mammals > Digestive system > Stomach > Rumen ... | reverse complement strand
TAGGTACCGAATTGATATCGGTGCTTTTCAAATAATATGTCAGGTATTCAGTATAGGCGATAATATCACTGCGGGTCAGTTTTTCAAGATCCTCATCATTCAAAAAAATCAATTCTTTCTGAGAAAAAGTGATACGTTCTTCTTTCAGAAAATGAAAAAAAGTACTCAGATCGATGGCATAAGCCAGTCGGGTCAATGTACTGGTCGAAATAGCTATTGATCGAAGGAAGTCTGAGCATGCCTGTGGAAGATTGCGTGTAATCTCACGTATTTGAAGAATACGTTTTGCATCAGCTTCTTCACGATATTGGTTAATACGTTCTGTCATATTTAATTGCCTCCGGTAATACATAAACAGTTAAAACCAAAAAGTCATAAACTATTCGTAAAACTATGGTTTAGCGAATAGTTATAATATTTCATAGCATAAATCTTTTATTTGAGAAAGTCAATAGATTAGATTATTCTTCTCCCTTCAGATGCACAGTCTGATATTGATGACCTGTTGCAGGAATAAAGAGATTCAGGATATCTTTTGTGTGTATTTTCAGGCTCGAAGTACATACACACGGGTGACATCCTATATACTCCCCTTTCAGTACATCTTCATCAATCAGCAACCGAACAACATTCTCATGATCATTCATTAACCCCATAATACTGACGGAGCCCGGTTCAATATCCAGGTATTTAAGCATATCTTCCCTCTCTGCAAAAGACAGACGTGAAGAATTGATTTGTGCCGATAATTCCTTTGTTCTGAATTTTTTATTTCCAGGCATCATCAGTAAATAAAACGAGGTTCTTTGTCTGTTGCATAGAAAAAGATTTTTACAAATCAATACTCCCAGCACCGAATCAATCCTGTTGCAGGCATTCATATTATTTGCCGGTTCATGATCTGTACGATAATACTCTATACCGAGATTATCCAAAAAATCATAGGTTTTTATTTCACGGTTCAATCGATCCCGATTATCCTTGGGTCTGCCTAAAAACAATTGCATTTTGTTTCCTTCTTTGATCAAAAATGATCCTGTATAAATACCGGTTTTTTAATGAATACCTGTTCAAGCGATGAACGATTAGAATTAATGATTACATCATTTCTGTATTCTGCATCACGAAAGTCAACTGAACCGCAAGCCAGTTGGCCGAGAGTATGGACAGAAATTATCAAATCCGGAGAAATATCAGTTGTTTTAATACCGTTTTCTGTTAGTTCCCATGTGTTATTATTTTCATGAATAAGATCATCAATAACCCTGATAACCAGATGGGTATTTTCAGGAATACGTACCAGGCGAAGCAACTCTTTTGCGTTAATTACGCGGATCATATAGCATTGTTCAGTTGTTTTCTGAATATCATATGCTTGATTACTGTGTATGATTGAATATAGCTCCATTGTTGCAGGTAAAGGAAGTTTAATAGTACCATAATCAGCTGTAAAACGAGATAAGAACCCAAGAACAGCTTCAAAACCTGCACGTTTCAGCCAGGCTACATCTTCAATTTGAAGGATAGCAGCAGGATCGTGGCGGACATCCTGAAATATAATATAGGCAATCGGTTTTTTGTCCTGATAAAGCATGTAAGCAAATTTTCTGTCTTTATAATACACTCCTTTCAGGTGATCGGCCATTTGATTGTCATCACGTATAAAGGAGAGATTAAATGATTGTGCAAAATGATTATAAAGTTCAGTCCATTCAGAAACTGAAGATTCTGCATCCCATAGCTTAGCTTCACCATTAAATGAATAATCCCTGAGAACAGATGGCGTAAATGTATAGATACTTCTTGGGCATACAGTTTCATAGCCAAATTTTCTATAAAATGCATGACTGAACGGATACAGTGTGGAGATTATTTCACCTTCAGCATAAGCCTTTGGAAGAAGATGCTGGAATATTGCTCTGACAGCGCCTGTGTTCCGGTATTCAGGAAGTGTTGAAACACCGCCTATTCCTCCGTTGCTTATTTTTTTTCCGTCCAAATAGGAATAAAAAGAATGATTGATAATATGAGCCATCAGTTTTCCATTTGCATCAAAAGCACCCCAATGCGGATAAGTTTCAGCCGTGCATTGTTCACGGGAGAGAACCGGATCATCCATACGCATATGAAATGAAATTGTAGAAATAAGACGAGCCTGGAATTTCTCTTCATCATTTTCAAGAAGACGGATTTCCATGTTTTAATTATTCCCTTCTTCCGGTTCCGTATTTAACTTTTTATATTCATCAATCGCGGCGCGTGCAAGTTCGTCACAGCGATTATTCTGAGGGTGATCTGAATGGCCTTTAACTTTTATAAAGCGTACAGTATGCTTTTGTGTCTGAGCAAACAGAATAAACCAAAGATCCTGATTTTCAACTTTACTGCCGTTGCTTGTCTTCCATCCGTTTTTTTTCCAGTTTTCAATCCAGCGATCATTAAAAGCCTGAACAAGATAATTACTGTCAGAATACAAATTCACAAAACAAGGTTCTTTCAGTGCGCCCAGACCGCTGATTGCAGCAAAAAGCTCCATACGGTTATTGGTTGTTCCCGCCATATAGCCACTTAATTCTTTTTGATGACCGCAGTATTCAAGAATCACTGCCCAACCGCCCGGACCCGGATTGCCGCTGCATGCTCCATCTGTATAAATATTTACAGTTTTTTTGCTGTTGTCCATGAACTTACCTCGATGATTATGACTGGGATAATTCCCTGTTTTTGCGAGCGCAGGCCTCCATTGCATTCATTATGGATGCTCTGAAACCATGTCTCTCGAGTTCTTCTACGGCTTCAATTGTTGTACCGCCGGGAGAGCAAACTGCATCTTTTAAAGCAGCAGGATGTGTTCCTGAAGAAAGGACCATCAATGCGCTTCCCAAAACACTCTGAGCAGCCATTTCGTATGCATAAACTCTTGGAATACCTTCTTTTACAGCGGCGTCAGCCATAGCTTCAATCAATATATAAACATAAGCAGGACTGCTGCCACTTACAGCAACGACTCCATCAAAAAGCCTTTCGGGCAATACTTTTGTTTTTCCGACTGAGTCAAAAATACCTTTCGCGTAATTAAAATCATCCTTGGAGAAAGTCGTATCATCACATATGGCGGTCATTCCCTCGCCAACAAGAGCGGGGGTATTGGGCATTACGCGAAGATACGTGGAATTTGTTCCGTAAAGTGCATTTTTCAGCATGCTGACCGTCCAGCCTGCGGCTATGCTTAATATCGCTTTCCCGTTCAGTACAGGGCGGATTTCATCTATCACATCTTTTACATAGATCGGTTTGATTGCCAGAATGATCATATCTGCTTTTTCTGCCACTTCGAGACAATCTGATGCAATCATCACGCCGGGAATATCTTCCTTTAATTCCTTCATTCTGCGGCTGCTTGTGTCATATGCGATAATCTGTTCAGGTTTAACATAATCAGCATCAGCGATACCACGAAGAATTGCTGATCCCATATTACCTGTCCCAATCATACCGATGATATTTATCATATTGAATCCTCCAAGAATATCGTTTTCAAAATTATAGCAGAAATAAAGCCGCCTGCAAAGATACAGGCGGTTATATTCGGTATTACAGGATATATTTATGAATATCTATCGGTTTGTTCTCCCCTTTTAGGTGCTCAAGTACATAATTTTTGTCAATGATCAATTCAAAAGGAGGCATGTTTTCATCACCAGCGTTGAACAGGACATCTTCCAGTAATTGTTCAAAAATTGCGTGAAGCCTTCTTGCTCCGATATCTTCAGAATTCTCATTGGCATTGCATGCGGCCTCAGCAATAGCTGAGAGTGCGCTGTCATCAAAGGAAATCATAACCTTATCAACTGAAAGTAATGCTTGATACTGTTTGGTCAGTGCATTTTCAGGTACTGTCATAATTTGCTTGAAATCATCTTGAGTCAGACTCTTCAGTCTTACATGAACCGGAAACCGACCCTGAAGTTCCGGTATCAAATCTGTCACCCGGCTGACATGAAAAGCACCAGCAGCTATAAACAGCATATAGTCAGTCCGGACAGGTCCGTATTTAGTACTGACTGTACATCCCTCAACGATAGGCAGGATATCTCTCTGAACACCTTCCCTGCTGACATCAGGACCGTGTGATCCTGAACTGCTTGCAATCTTGTCAATCTCATCAATAAATACAATGCCTGCCTGTTCTGTGCGTTGAACTGCTTCTTCCTGAACAGCATCATCATCGATTAATTTTGCAGCTTCCTGGTCAATAAGGATCTTTCGCGCTTCACTGACTTTCACATGTCGCATTCTGGTCCTTTTGGGCATCATATTACCCATCATATCGCCAAGGCTGATACTGCTGCCTCCGAGCTCAAGCGTAGGCGCTTCTTCTTCAACTTCCAGTTCAAGTTCCTGATCTTCGATTTCTCCGCGTAATAGTTGCTGACGAATATCTTCTTTTTTCCTGGCGACAGCCATTTCTTCATCTCTGTCCGGCTGCTGTTCTTTCTGCTTTCCGATCAAAAAATCAAATGGATTATTTATCATGTTTTTTTTGTTGCCATGGGACAGAAGATCGCATAATCTTTCCTCAGCCAGTACTTTTGCCCTTGGCAGAACGCGTTCTTCATGTTCTTTTCGGATCATTCTGACTGCGTTTTCAGTTAAATCGCGTATGATACTTTCTACGTCCCTTCCGACATAACCTACTTCCGTAAACTTTGTGGCTTCCACTTTAACAAACGGCGCACTGACCAGTTTAGAGAGTCTGCGCGCAATCTCAGTCTTTCCAACGCCGGTTGGTCCGATCATCAGTATATTTTTAGGGATAATCTCATCACGAAGTTCGTCTTTCACTTTGCTGCGGCGGTAACGGTTTCTCAGTGCAATAGCAACCGCTTTCTTAGCATCATCCTGACCAACGATAAATCGATCAAGCTCATGTACTATCTGCCTTGGTGTCAATAAATGATCATTCATTTTTTTTCCTCCAGTTACAGGGTTTCTACAACGATATTGTCATTGGTATAAACACATATACTTGCTGCAATCTGAAGTGCTTTTTCAGCAATTTGAACAGCTTCAAGATCTGTGTTCTGGAAAAGGGCCCTGGCGGCAGCCAGTGCATAATTCCCCCCGGATCCGATTGCAGCAATACCTTCGTCCGGATCAATTACTTCACCAGTGCCGCTCAGGATAAGTAAATGCTCTTTATTTGCAGCAATCATCATAGATTCAAGCTGCCGCATTGTTTGGTCACCACGCCACGTCTGTGCAAGTGCAACAGCTGCTTTCTCAAGATTTCCGGAGCATTGCTGAAGTTTTTCCTCAAACTTTTCACAAAGCGTAAATGCATCCGCTACACTGCCTGCAAAGCCAACAATGACCTCTCCGTTATATAATCTGCGAACTTTTCTGGCTGTAGTCTTAAAGATAGTATGTTCCCCCATTGTGACCTGTCCGTCTCCGGCAATCGCAATTTGTTCTCCCCTTCTGACGGCACAGATTGTAGTACCTTTAAAAGGACTTGCCATCGTTTTTTTCTCCTTTCAGGTTCATATTCTTGATATATGATATGGCTCTTTCTGAAATAGCCTCATATCTTTCCCGCTTTTTACGAATTGGTTTTTCTCCCGGCACAACAGGGAGCGGATCAATAAGCCCGAAACTGCAGTTCATGGGTTGGAAATTATCATTATGAACTGATACATGTTTACCCAAAGAACCAAGTGCGGTATAAGAAGGAAAATCAGGCGGTTTCTTCCCTGTCAGCTGGAAAGCGAGGGAAATACCTGCAACCAGTCCGCTTGCTGCACTTTCAACATATCCTTCAACACCGGTCATTTGCCCTGCAAAATAACACATTTCACGAGAAATCATTTCAAAACGATTGTTCAGAAATCCGGGACTGTTGATAAAAGTATTCCTATGCATGACACCATAGCGTGCATATTCAGCGTTTTCAAGCCCGGGAATCAAACCAAAAACACGTTTTTGCTCACCAAATTTCAATCTTGTCTGAAAACCGACAAGATTATACATTGTGTCTTCAGAGTTATCCTGACGAAGCTGAACAACGGCAAAAGGTTCTTTTCCGGTGCGAGGATCAATGAGACCGACGGGCTTCATCGGACCAAAGGCAGGAACCATTATTCCACGTTTTGCCATGCTTTCGATCGGCATACATCCTTCAAAAACTTTTTTTTCTTCAAAGCCATGAATTTCGGCTGTTTCAGCATTGATTAACTCATGAATGAAATTTGTGTATTCTTGTTCAGTAAGCGGCGAATTAAGATAATCGCACCCACGGTTATATCGGCTGAGACGGAAAAGCTTGTTTAAATCCAGGCTGTCTTTCATTACAATAGGAGCAGCCGCATCATAAAAATGAAGATTGGAAAACCCCGGTAGTTTTTGAATGGATTCAGCCATTTTATCGCTGGTTAACGGTCCTGTAGCAATGATAACCGGACCATCCGGAACTGTATCTGCCTCTTGACGAATCAATGAAATATAAGGATTGCTGAGAATCTTCTCAGTAACATTTTCGGAAAAACCTTTACGATCAACAGCAAGAGCTCCTCCTGCAGGAACACGGGTCTCATCTGCGCATTGAATAATCAGGGATCCTGCTTGCCTCATTTCTTCTTTCAGGAGTCCGACAGCATTGCTTAAAAGTTCACCTCGGAAACTGTTGGAACATACGAGTTCTGCCAATTGATCAGAATGATGGGCTGGGGTGTATCTGATAGGTTTCATTTCTATGAGATGGACATGGATACCGAACTGTGCAAGCTGCCATGCTGCTTCACAGCCGGCAAGCCCGGCACCGATGACAACAGCTCCATGTTCATTCATTTTCGTTTTCGGCCTCTTTTCTTAATACAGAGGATTTATAACGGCAGTTTTCATTCGTACACAGGTTGATTGTTTCGCCTTTATTATTTTTCTTTTCAACCATATATGTACCGCATTTAGGGCATCTTTCAGATGCCGGTTTATCCCAACTTATAAAATCACACTCAGGATATCCTTCACAGCCATAAAACTTTCTGTTTTTTCGGCTTGTCTTTTCAAGAAGTCGTTTTCCGCATTTCGGGCAGGTTGAATTGATGTAATTCAGAATCGGCATTGTATTTCTGCAATCGGGGAAATTTGGGCATGCCAGGAATCGGCCATATTTTCCGATTTTGTAAACCAACAATGCGCCACATTTATCACATTGAACATTGCTGACATCATCCTTGACCTCGATTTTTTCAATTTCATTCTCTGCTACTGATAACGTTTTTTCAAAATCCGGGTAAAATTCCCTGATGATCTGCTTCCAGTCTTCAATACCTTCTTCGACTTTATCAAGCCTTTCTTCCATAATGGCGGTGAATTCGGTATTAACAATATTGCTGAAATATTTTTCCATCATTTCAGTGACCATAATACCTAATTCTGTTGGGAAAAGACGCTTCTTCTCGCGCGAAACATAGCCGCGTGAAATAATGGTTGTAATAGTCGGAGCATAAGTTGACGGGCGACCGATTCCATTTTCTTCAAGCGTTCGGACGAGACTGGCTTCAGTATACCTGCTTGGTGGCTGCGTGAAATGCTGTTCACTGCTGATATCAGCGATGCTTACGGGCTGACCTTCTTTCAATGAAGGCAACGTCATTTCAACGTTATCCTGCATTTCGTCAGTCCCTTCTTCGTACAGAACCGTAAAACCGTTAAAGATCTTATGTTCGCCGTAAAAACGCAGTCCAATATGCTGATCGCTGATTTCAGCAGACATTGTTTCATAAATCGCAGGTGCCATTTGGCTTGCTACAAAACGATTGTAAATCAGACGATAGAGCATAAACTGTTCCCGGCTCAGAGAACTTCTGATGGATTCAGGTGTACGATTTACATCCGTTGGTCTGATTGCTTCATGGGCATCCTGCGCGTTCTTCCTGCCTTTGAATTCATTTGCCTGTTCGGGCAAAAATTCTTTTCCATATTTTGCGGGAATGAAAGCACGGAGTGCATTCAGTGATTCATCACTGATACGGACGCTGTCAGTCCTAATATAGGTCACTAAACCCTGAGCGCCTTCTCCTTCTATATCAATCCCTTCATAAAGCTGTTGAACTACCTGCATGGTTTTTGCAGTTGTAAAACTGAGTTTTCTGCCTGCTTCCTGCTGAAGACTGGAGGTAGTAAAGGGAGGAGCAGGCTGCCTTTTTCTTTCTTTGATACGAATATCATGAATCTGAAAATCTCCCTTTGAGATCATTTTGCATATCGTTTCAGATTCTTCTTTATTTCGGATGATTATTTTTTTTTCATCTAATGTGGCAAATTTGGAAGAAAAAGAAATTGGTTTTTTACCATTTTCCACTTTACATTGTACATTAATATCCCAGTATTCTTCGGGAATAAAGCTTTCAATTTCCCGCTCACGGTCAACAACCATACGTGTTGCGACACTCTGTACTCTTCCGGCAGAAAGTCCCTTTTTAACTTTACCCCAAAGGAGAGGGCTGATTTTGTATCCGACAAGACGATCCAAGGCTCTACGCGCCTGTTGCGCGTCAATCCTGCCCATATCAAGTTTACGCGGATTCCTGATCGCATTTTGGACCGCTTTTTTTGTTACTTCATTAAACTCTATTCGGCATGGCGAGCTTTCATTGACACCAAGCACATGAAATAAATGCCAGCTGATTGCTTCTCCTTCTCTGTCAGGGTCAGTAGCAAAAAAAACCTGAGACGAATTTTTAGCCTCTTTGCGAATTCGGCTGAGGATGTCTCCCCTTCCGCGTATTGTAATATATTTCAGATCAAAATCATTATCTATATCAATCCCAAGTTGACTCTTTGGAAGATCACATACATGCCCTTGTGATGCTTCCACTCTATAACCTTTACCAAGGTATTTTTGAATCGTTTTTGCTTTCGCAGGAGATTCAACAATGATCAGTTTCTGTTTGGGTGCCATAACAAAATATCCTCCAGATTGTTTTATCTCTTAAGCTGATACTGTTTACCAGGCATGACTTCTATAATACCGTTAATCTGCAGAACAGTCAGTGTCCCCATTAGTTTGGAAGGTTCAAGTCCACTGACTGAAGAAAGTTTTTCAAAGCCGAGTATTCCGGGCTTCAGGGCGTTGATAACAGCAGAGGCCTCTGGTGTCATCGTAATACCGCAGGCTGAACAATCGCTATTTTGCCCTACAGGTGAAGGATTGTCAAGCCAATGGAGATCTTCAAGTATGTCTTCAGCGCTTGTAAAATATATTCCGCCTTCGCGAAGCAATTGATGATTTCCCTCATAATACTCTGATGAAGGATCACCGGGATAAACAAAAATATCTTTTCCCTGCTCCAGCGCATGCTGTACAGATGTCATACTTCCGCTGCGGATCTTTGCTTCCATCATAATCAAAGCATCAGCAAGTCCTGTTATAATTCGATTTCGTACAGGAAAATGCCAACCAGTAGGTTTTTCACCAGGTGGGTATTCACTCAGCAAGAGACCACCCTGTATGATAATCTGATCGCGGAGAGCTGTATTTACTGCCGGATAGACCATATCAAGGCCGCATCCCATTACTGCAATTGTCGGACTCCCGCCATCAAGACATCCCGTATGAGCACATGTGTCTATTCCGGTGGCAAGTCCGCTGATGATTGAAATATGATGCGAACTTAATTCTCTGGTCAGTTTCCGGGTTGCTTTCTGTCCGCTGTACGAAGCGGCACGGCTGCCTACAACAGCTATCACTCTGTTTTCAAGAGATGAAATAGTTCCCTGATAAAACAGAATGGCTGGCGGATCAGGAATCTGCTTCAATCTGCCAGGATAAAGATCATCATTATAATGAAATGCCTGAATTTCATTATTTTTCATAATCCTGATGAAATTCATCAATTTTTCACTATCGGCATTTCTCTCAAGCAGAATCCTGAATCTGGGAGACAGTATTTCACTAAAATCAACTGAATTTTGCTGAAAAGCCTGATAGCAACTAGCTGGATCATGAAAAATATCCAGGAGATAACGAAGTTTACCGGGCGGCAGACCTGCGGAAGCAAGCCAGGCACAGTATGCATTTTGCTCTGAGGTCAGTGCCATATGATTCATCTCCAATACTTCTGGTCAAGTTCACGGTATTGAATCGCTTCAGCTATATGTCCGGAATTGATATGGCTGTTACCTTCCAGGTCTGCGATGGTCCTTGCAACCTTCAGGATTCGCTGATATGCGCGCATGCTCAGGTGCAGAGTTTCAACAGCGGCATTCAGCAGTCTTGTTGCTTCATCATCTGGAGTACAGTATCTTTGAACGTCAGCATTTGTCAATTGAGCGTTACAATGCTTTCCTGTTCCGAAATATCGTTCAAGCTGTATATTTCTGGCCTTTCGAACACGAGCTGCTACGGCAGCTGATGATTCTGATACTCCTGAATCATTGATTTCATTGACAGGAACAGAATCCACCTCAATCTGCAGATCAATTCTATCCAGAAGAGGACCAGAAATCCGGTCAAGATATTTCCTGATTTCCTGAGGGGTGCATCGGCATGTCCTGCGGGTGCTTCCGAAAAAACCGCATGGACAGGGATTCATAGCAGCAATTAACATAAACGAAGACTGATAGCGCATTTGTTTTCTGACTCTTGTCACATTAACAAACCCGTCTTCAAGAGGCTGACGCAGTGCTTCCAAAGAGGCACGCGGGAATTCAGGCAGTTCATCAAGGAAAAGAACGCCATTATTTGCCAGTGAAACTTCACCGGGTTGTGCATTTTGCCCACCGCCGACCAACGATGATACAGATGCATTGTGATGCGGTGAACGGAATGGCCGTATCACCATGAGACCGCTATCCGGAGACAGTTTTCCACTTATGGAATGAATGCGTGTTGTTTCAAGCGATTCTTCAAAACTCATCGGAGGCAGTATACTGGGAATACAGCGGGCAAGCATTGTTTTTCCGCTGCCGGGAACTCCGACCATTAACATATTATGACCGCCCGCGGCAGCAACTTCTATAGCTCTTCTGGCTCCTTTTTGGCCTTTGATCATGGACATATCTACAGTTGTAACGGTTTCACACTTGAGTTTTTCGTAAGATATCTGTTCCTGCGGAGGTATTTTTACTGTTCCTTCACAGTAATCAACCACTTGTTTCAAATGGTTTACCGGGAGAATGCGGATTCCTTGTATGCATGATACTTCCCTGGCGTTTTTCTCAGGAAGAATCACTTCATGAATGCCATTCTCTTTGGCACAGATAACCATTGGTAAAGCACCATTGATAGGCTGAACACAGCCATCAAGGCTCAATTCACCGAAAAATGCTGTATGGGTCAGATCCTGTTCCGGATTCGGTGCAATTTGCCCCATTGATATCATCACTCCAACTGCGATCGGAAGATCAAAGGATGGCCCTTCTTTTTTTATATCAGCCGGGGCAAGATTCACTGTGATTCTTTTGGGTATTATGCTTTTCCCACTGTTAATAATTGCGGCATGGATTCTGTTTTTACTTTCTCTGACAGATGTGTCAGGAAGCCCGATAATATCTATAGCTGGAATACCATTCATTGAAAACACTTCTACATGTACCGGATAACCGTTTACTCCATCAACACCGAAACTGAGTGTTTTTGACATTATATCTTCCATATCATTTAACCTCCTCAGTACCAGATTTTCAGGAGACCTTTACCTATATTCAGCCATGAAGAAGGTACATTGATACCGCTCGCATAGGGGAATAAAATGATAAAAAAGATGAAAGCAAGTAACATAAGAACGATTCCTGAATAACGGACAATTTTCTTGTTTTGACCATTGGCATCATAGACATAGCAAATAGCGAGCATAAGGAAAGGAAGGCTCGCAAAGTAATGATATATATATGTTCCTCTTGGGACGAGAACCCAGGGTAAGTATTGCGCAAAAAAACCGATCAGTATAAATCGAAGAGAATGATCAGGAGTGGATGGGCAAAGATGCCAGATCATGTCAGAACCATTCTTCTTATACCTTCGAATGATAACAACTCGGTAAAGGCAAAATACAAGAGCAGCAAGCCCGCCATACCAGATAACGGGATTTCCAAAGCAGAAAATGCTGTGATGAACAGGAAAATCAGAGGGGATATACTGTTGAGAAGCATAATACATCGGCTTGCCGATTATCGGCCATTCCCACCATGGAGAATAAAACGGATGATCCATACCAAGGTTTTTTGTGCTGTGATAATTGAACATGCCGATCTGACTGCGCAATATTTCATGAAAATAATCGCCTAAAGAATGAATTTGTTTTGATTTATAAGCCAGATATGGAATATAGCTGGCCAGATAAATGATTGCTGGTATTATCACAAAAAAGAGAATGCACCAGATGCAGTAATATACGAATTTTCGCCATACAGCCTTCTTTTTTTCCGGATGTATTGAAATAATATGAAAACAATGCCAGAAGAAAAGAACAGCCAGGCCAATACCAGCATAGATGCCAATCCATTTACTTGCAATTGCAAGTCCCATAAACAATCCGGAAAAACAAAGGCTGCAAAGTGAAGATGCTTTATTCTCCAGTACATAGTCTGTCTGCATAAAACGAAGCATGAAGAAATATGCAAAGATAATAAACAGTACAGGGAAACTATCTATTGTTGCAATTTGTGTCTGAGTCAAATGCATACAGTCAAGCGCCATCAGTATGCAAGAAAATGACGCAATATAAGTTTTCTTCGTAAGCTGTTTTCCAAGGAGATACATTCCCGGAAGCATCAGTATGCCGGCAATGGCACCTGCAAAGCGCCAACCAAAAGGAGTCATACCAAAGATTAGGATAAAAGCACTCATCAGTACTTTCCCCAATGGCGGATGACTTGTTTCATAAGGAACGCTTCCCTGTATAAACTCATATGCAGTCCTGGCATGATAAATCTCATCAAAATATGTGCTGTTCCACCAGCTAGGCTGAGCAGGAGCGCTTTTCGTTGTATTGTCTTCAGGGAGAGCAGGAGTTTTTTCCAGGGTGTCCTGTTCGTCTAAAAGTGCTGCCGGATCCGAAAAGAGTTCGGATTCCGATTCTTCGCCGTATCTTGCTATGATAACCGCAGGAAGAATACTGCCCGATTTATTGCGGAAAAGGATTTCGTTCAGCTTTAATCCAAGCTGACATGCATTCAGTTTTATATACCTTCCCGAAAAACGAATGATATGGTTGTAATCAGAATTGAAATATGTCCTTTCTCCATATCCGTCTTCAAAAGATTCTGTTGCATATTTCCATTTCCAGCATTGTCCCTGATCCATCTGAGCCCATACATTCTTACCCCAGGTTTTGCCATCATCACTGGCTGATAATGAAAAATCGTTTCGGCTGACTTGGGCAAAGTAAAGTATTTCAAAATCTTCATAGATATCACCCAAATCAAAAACGACCTGTTCGTCAACGCTGCTTGATGTCCAGACTGTCTGAGGTGCTTTTGTACTTCCCAGCGTCAAAAGGGTGATTACGGAATATATAGCAGTAATGACTGTCAATATAATAGTATCATAGCGATTCCAATGCAGTTTTCTGTCATGTTTCCATACTCTTTCAGATACATTTGTGTATTCAAGAATGGTAGCGGAATGAGAAGAATTCATCATTTCCAAATTCAGCCAAACAGCATATACTGCGCCTGCACAGTTAAGGATGCTGATGATGTCAGCAAGCCAAACTGTATCCTGATTCAGATGGCCCATCTGTGAACCGAGCCGGATACTGTTATCCAGTACAATTCCTTCATTCAGAAAAAGAGTCAGTGAAAAAAGGAGCAGCAGATAGATGATTCTGCGGTCACGGAGGACTGTCCAGGCTGCAGCAAGAAGAAGAAGCGCCGGGAAAACATAGCGTTCATGCATTTTGATGCCAAAGACATAGAGAAGAATGAAAAGCAGACTGCCCAAATATGCAAGTAATTCTATTTTCCCTGTTCGAACACACGAGCTGAGAACAATCACAAAAGCAAATAACATAGCTGCTCCGCCGATAACAGCCCATGATGCACTCAGAACAGCACAGAGAATAAAACCAAGAACAAAAACGAAACTGATGATTGTTTCAATTTTATGCAATGGTTGATTTTTGAATTTTTTATTCCAGTACAGTCCATAAGCAGCAGTAAATAAAGCAAGCAGAATAGGTGCCATATAAACAGCGGTTTTACCAATGGCTGACCAATTACCGCCAAGCAAATAATAAAAATTTGCAGTATTGACTGTGGCATAGGGATAAGATGAAAGCGTGCGAATATAAAGCTGGATCAGCCAGTCCCATGACTGATTGATACTGAAAGGAATTATACCGATCAGCATAGTCAAAATACTGATCCCTGTCCCATATAGGATGTTTTTGCGTTGCTTTGGTGTTTTGATCCAGGCCATAATGATAAAAATTAAACCAAGGGGACCAAGCATCAAAGCCTGTGGTTTTACCAATACACTGATCATATATACCGGTAACGCGATAATCCATTTTTCTTTCATGGCAGACAATGCGACAATCAGCAGCAGGAGGCAAAGAACACTGTCCATCTGTCCCCATGCAGCGCTGTTCATGATTGTTGCAGGGTTGAAAGCCATAAGGGTAATAAATACAAAGCTGACGCGTGCATTGATATGCTGTTTGACTGATGTGCGATAAATTAACAAACAAGCTATAATATCGCAAAGCGACGGAACAAATCTAAATACAACTTGCGAAATGTTTTCACCGCCGCCAATCAACGAAACAATGCTGGAATTCAAACCAAGAACATATGTATAGAGCGGAGGGTAATCACAAAAATTCGTAACTTCATAAAACCGGGAAGGACCAACAGATGCCATCGTATAGCCCCAGCTGTTGAAGCAATTAACATCTACCATATAACCTATGACCTGATAACTGATGAAAAGTCGCAAGAGAAAAGCTGAAATGAGCATCAGGAAAACAAGGACGTTGTTAACGGGCTTAGGGTCTAAATCAGTGTTTTTCCGTTTGTTGAATATTCTTATAAGAAACAGCGAGAAAAGTGTATAAGCAATGCCTGTTGCCATCATCCATGGCCAAGAGGCTCCCGAAGAAGAACCGTCAATGTCATCTATTTCATCTTCATATTTTTCCTGTGAATCAGTAAACCACAAATCGGCAATTATATTTCCGGGTAAACTGGTGACTTTTACCAGTGAGAGATCTGAAAATGATGCAGTTCCCTTACTTTCACCGCTATAGCCGCCAAGGCGCGCAAATACAGTAATATAATGCTGATCAGGTCCTGTTTCACCATAGTATTCAATATACTTCCATTTTCCGTTTGTATCATAACATTTTTCGCTGAATGCATATACTCCTTCAACGCTGAGATTAGCACCTTGCCCTCCCTCAACATGATCCGCAAGGATATATCCGCTCAGCCGATACAAAGATTCCGGTTCGACTTCAACCATTTGGGCAAATCGGGCATCGTTGCTGCCAATATTATGGATCTCAGCTGCAAAATGGTGTTCATTGTTTTCTTCATGCAGGCTGAACGTTGAGTATCCAGGTTCCAGAATATAAGCATCTGTATACCAGTCGGAAGGGAGACCGTCTTCATTTGATGCATGAAAATCCCCATTGATAAGCAGATTATCTTCAGCTAGTGAAAAGCACGGGATGGACAGTAAAAAAATGGTTGCCCATATAAGTATTATTGTCAGCCGTCGAGCCATTCTGCAGTATCCTTCTTTCTTTATATAAAAAACATCCTACCGGGCTGAAAAGCATCAGGAACATACAGGATCTGTTCCCCGGACACTTCAGCGATATCAAAACGCACAGGTCGATCGAGCCATTTTTTATGGCTCAGGTAAAGAAATGCAGCTCTGGCAATACGTTGCTGTTTTTTTCTGTCTACTGCAAGCATACCTGTTCCAGGAACAGCATGAAGCCGTGTTTTAACTTCTATAAAAGCAATCGTTTTGCCGTCCAGCATAATCAGATCTATTTCTCCTGCTTTTGTACGATAACGGTTTTCAAGCAACCGCATCCCTTTATTTCTGATCAGCCATTCAGTCGCCTGCAGCTCCCCTTGAATACCAGTCTGATATGTTTTCTTCATAAAAAATGTCCGATAAAGGTCCTTCTGTGAATCGGGCAGGGACCAAATTTGCGCAAAGCATCAATATGTTCTTTCGTTCCATACCCTTTATTTCTGATAAAACCATATTGCGGATAGATTTGATGGAGCTGTGCCATCTGTCTGTCTCTTGTCACCTTTGCAACAATACTTGCTGCAGCAATGGAATAAGACACAGCGTCACCCTTAATAATAGAAATTTCTTTTCCGTTAAGACCAAGCCCCGTTACTGCATCTATCAAAAAAACATCAGCAGGAACCGTATCTGCAGCGATTCTCATGGATTTTCGTGTGGCTTCAAGAATGTTGATTCGATCAATTTCTTCGGGAGATATTTGGCCAATTCCGATATATAAGGCAGTTTTTTTAATTTGCTCATATACTTTTTCTCTTCTGCTTTCGCTCAGTTTTTTGCTGTCATCGATCCATGGGATCACAGGTGATTCCGGCATTACAACACAAGCTGATACAACATTCCCGGCGAGAGGTCCGCGGCCCACTTCATCCATTCCAGCCACAACAATGCTGCCTTGTTGTTTATATTTCAAATCATAAGCAAATAATTCCGCAATTCTCTTTTCCCTGTCAATCATGTATTGGATTCTCCTCGTTCTTCTGCTGGCCCGGAGGCGTTTCCAGTGTTATTCTGCCGAGCTTTCCTGCTCTGAATTCATCCAGAACAATACTGCAACAACGATCATAATCATATTGAGCTCCTTTCAATAGCCATCCTCTTCCTGTACATACAGCATCCAGGAGTTCAATTCCTTTAAGTGTTGTGTCCTGAATATGAAAACGGTCCCTGATTCTATCGGGAATGATAACACACAGTTCTTCAAGCAGATGGATGGTCAAATCTGACTTATCAACAATATCATCCTTGATTGAACCGATATAGCATAGCCTTTTTGCAGCAGTCTGATCTTCCAGACGGGGCCAGAGTAGTCCGGGTGTATCCAGTAATTCAAGATATGGGGAAATCCGGACCCACTGATTGCTTTTTGTAATACCCGGACGATCTCCTGTCTGCGTAATTGACCGGCCGTACAATCGATTGATCAGAGTACTTTTCCCCACATTTGGTATCCCGACAATCATAGCTCTTACTATTTTTCTGATACCTTTTTCCTGATAGCGGTCAACAATAGCTTTCGTTTTTTTATCGATTAAAGCTACAGTTTCTTTCCCATTTATTTTTTTGGCGTTGGTCAGATGGGCAGCCATGCCCTGAGAACGAAAAAAACGAATCCAGCTTTGGTTCATTTCATTATCAGCCAAATCGGACTTGTTTAAAAACAATAGATGACTCTTGCCGGATATCATGTTTATCAATTCCGGGTTTCTGCTTGAATACGGAAGTCTGGCATCACATAGTTCAATGATAAGGTCTACCTTTTTCATCTGGTCTGACAACAGACGTTTGGCTTTTGCCATATGGCCCGGATACCAGTTGATTATTGACTGATTGTCTTTCATATTCAGTT
>Ga0265298_10004580_pt1 | contig 17621 bp, 24 predicted proteins | sample AusTroGonzalo_MG_3_FD_193486 | JGI IMG/M metagenome (GOLD analysis project Ga0265298, IMG submission 193486) | Bovine rumen microbial communities from tropical cattle in Woodstock, Queensland, Australia - Gonzalo_01 | ecosystem: Host-associated > Mammals > Digestive system > Stomach > Rumen ... | reverse complement strand
CTACATCCAAAGCAGGCATTGATCACCTGCAAATAGGCCATCAAGCAACAATAAAATAGATTAAAAATGAAAAAAGAGATACAACCCCAAGAGACCAAACGGGCGTTTGCCTTTGAAATGTGGATGAAGTCGCCGATGCCTATGGTGACGCTCACCAAAACCTTTGACGTGAGCCGTATCTATAAGACTTCAAAGCGAAAAAACCTGAAATTCAACATGTTGCTATGCTGGTGCATCGGCAAGGCGGCCAGTGGGATGGAGGAATTCTACCTATTACCCGAACAGGGCAAAATGTACCGCTACGACCGTCTGGCTCTTAACGTAATTGTGGACAACAAAGAGGGCGGCATCAACTCGTGTGACATTCCATTTTCTGAAGATTTGCAGCAGTTCAACCGCAACTACCTGGAGTTGACCTCCAAAGCGGCGTCGGAATGCACGAGCAGCTTCCTTGAGGATTACATCATTGTCGGGACGTCGGCGATGGTTCAAACGGAGCTCGACTGTTTCGTCAACCAGTACACCGAAAAATTCCTCAACCCGTTGGTGATGTGGGGCAAATACCGCAAAAGCTGGTTCAAGGCACTGTTGCCGGTCTCGTTTCAGTTCCACCACGTGCAGATGGACGGCGGCGACGCAGCGCGGTTTCTGGAGAGGTTGCAGCAAACCATCCTCTCTCTATGAAGTTTCTAAAACAATACCATTTTAGCTTTGACCTTTGGGGACTCCTCCTCTTCCTGTTAGTGATGCTCCCGAACTTCATCTGGTTTGCCGTCACCGCACCAAACGACATATTAAGGGCAGAATCGGTCACGCCGGTGGTGGATGTCATTGCTTCCATTTGCCAAGTTCTGACTGTCGCGTGCCTCTGCTTTCTCATCAACGAAGCAAGGGGCAAGCTGCGGTTCTCGCCGTTAGTCATTGCCGCAGTCGTCTGTGTTGCAGTCTATTACCTCGGCTGGGTATTGTACTATTCCGGCATCGCCAACTCTTGGATCATTCTCTTGCTGACCCTCCCGCCCTGTTTGGCGTTCATCCTTTTCGCCGCCGACCGTAAAAACCTCCCCGCGGTGTTGTTCGCATCGGCGTTTGCGGTAGGGCATTTGGTTTTTGGGGTGGTGAATTTTGTGATTTGACGAGAAAACGATACTTTTCTTTGAATGAAAAATCAATAATTATATCGATACAATAGAAAACCTTAAAACTTTATTTCATGAAAGAAATATCTCCTGAAGAGTTGTATGAATTGTATGAGGACACTTTACGTCAATGTGGCAGCCATATATTCAATTATCCTGTTGATCTTATTGAGATGATGGTTTTTGAGGATTTTAATATCGGTGCTACCAGTTTTTTACATGATAGTTCTCTAAACAGGCTCCTTGACAATCATCTTATAAACGAAAAACAATATGATTTAAGTAGAAAAATTCGAGCATTATTTTTTGAAATAGAGGACTGCGGAGAATTGACAACGGAGTGTTTAATGGGACGAACAAAAAAATGGCAAGATTTGATTTCCCTTGTTGACGAAGCTATTCAATTATTGTAATTTGATAATGAAAAGGATTTGTTTCTACAAATAGTCTTGCAATGTTGTATAAAAAAAGTTTGTCAATGCGTTGAAATGGGTTATTGCTACTTTTTGTCAAAAATGTTTGTTTTTTGACAAAAATGATGTAATTATACCGCAGATTATTGAATGGAAAAGCATGTGGACATTCACGGTCCCGTCTGTAAGGTGATTTACCGCAGAAGAGTACCTAACAAGAGAATGCATCTCAAAAATGAGAGCTTACATCGTGTTTTGTTTTGAGATTTTTTCTCAAAACAAAACACGATGTAATATTTTTTATATATTTGCAGTTGGAACAATTAAACAATTCAAATATTGTAATTAATTATGTTACTTGAATTTACAGTAGAAAATTATCGTTCCTTTTACACAAGAAGGACGCTTTCCCTGCAAGCTCAAAAACTGAGTGAAGCGGCAAAAGACAATGTGGCTCATGAGTTATCGTACAACATATTAAAAACATTTGCCGTTTATGGTGCAAACTCAAGTGGCAAATCAAATTTAATTGATGCTATGCTAACCATGGGGTTTTGTGTACTCACCTCAGTGAAATTAAACCCCAAAGAAACGTTGTATTATGATCCGTTTTTACTGTTGAAGGGCAATGCCGCCCCCACTATGTTTGAAATTTCCTTTATCAAAGGCGACCATTGTTATCGTTATGGTTTTTCCTACACAAAGACAGTGATTGTTGACGAATGGCTATTCCGGAAAACCACACCTCGATCAAAGGAACATGCACTTTTTATCAGAAACGAGGAAGGAATCGCTTTTGATGATTCAACATTTCCTGAAGGTGTTGGATTAGAAACAAAGGTACATGATAACCGACTTTTTCTTTCGTTATGTGCTCAATTAGGGGGTGAAATTTCAAGTCAAGTGATTTCGTGGTTTGAATGGGATTTCGAGGTGGCTTCCGGTCTTAACAATCAAGATTACCGTCTATTTTCAAAAAGGCAGTTTCATGAAAGACGAAGCTCAAGTCGCAAAGCATTGGATTTCTTCAAAACCCTCCAATTGGGTTTTAATGAATTACAGACCTACGAAGAATTGGAAGCAATACCCAAAGACACTCCCAAAGAGAATATGCCACCGCTTTCCATAGTAATCACTGGCAAAAAGCACATTGAAATAGAGTCTGTACATAACTTGTACAACCCCAAAGGTGTTGTTTGCGGTTCAGTCAACTTCCCATTCGACGATAAAGAGTCGGCAGGTACTCGCAAATTATTTGACTTGTCCGGTCCGATTTTTGAGACGTTGGAGAACGGTAAAGTTCTTGTGATTGACGAACTGGATGCAAAAATGCATCCCTTGATCTCACAACAGATCATCCGTTTGTTCAACAATCCAACTACAAACCCACATAATGCGCAGTTGATTTTCACAACCCACGACACTCATCTGCTGTCAACAAAGATGCTCAGGCGCGATCAGATTTGGTTTACAGAGAAGAATGAGACTGAGCAGACTGATCTCTACTGCTTGACGGACATTGTATTGCCAGACGGGACCAAGCCGCGCAATGATGCCAACTATGAGAAAAACTATATCGCCGGACGGTATGGTGCTATTCCTTACATTGTGAACGAGTAATAACAAGTCGATATGCCTGCAAACAGAATCAAATTGGAACCAGCTCTTGAAAGACGTTACGCACAACGGACAAAAAGACGAAAATCGCGACAAGTGATATGCAGAATCCTCATCGTATGTGAAGGCACTAAAACAGAGCCTAACTATTTCGAGGCATTTAAAACCATCAATAGAGGTACCATCATTTACGATATTGACGTGAGAGGATTAGGGCAGAATACGATGGACGTCGTTGACAAAGCTATTGAACTTAAGCAGAAGGGCGATTACGACAGGGTGTGGGCAGTTTTTGACAAAGATTCATTTTCGGATAATAGATTCAACGGGGCGATTATCAAGGCTGCGGCTCACGGCATTGATTGTGCATGGAGTAATGAGGCTTTTGAGCTATGGTATCTGTATCATTTTGTCAATAGGGTGACTGCGATGAGTCGCACCGAATATCAAAGGGCTATTTCCGATGCTGTCAACAAGTCTCCTAACTATAAGCTCAAGAAGCAGTATCAGTATGCCAAAAACGATAAATGTAACTATCAGATTATGAACACATACGGTTCAATGGAACACGCCATTCGATTTGCAGAAGCCAAGAGCCAGGAATACAACAACCAACGCTATGCTACACACAATCCCTGCACCAAGGTATTTAAACTGGTGAAACAGTTAATTGGGAAAGACGATGTTTTTAATGAAGAATTAAAACATAAAATTGACAACAATTAATCTCAGAAAACCTTTACACAAAAATATAAAAGTCGTAATTCACAGACACTGAATCTTCTAACATACCCGTTTACTTTTACACCGGAAAATACAACTTACCTCTAGCATCCGGGTCGTAAAAACACGAATTCATCTTCGTAGCTCTCAATTAACGGCTTTTTACAGAACGATTTATATATGAACATCCTCATCCTTTCCGGCAGTCCGCGCAAGAACGGCAACACAGATTTGTTAGTAGAAGCCTTTTCCAAAGGCGCTTCAGAGAAACATCACGTGGAGGTCGTTTCGGTACACGACTTTCGTGTGCATCCGTGCATGGGGTGCAATGCGTGTTTCACGAGCGAGGGCAACACCTGTGTGCAGAAAGACGATATGCCGCTCATCTATAGGAAGTTGGCAAACGCCGATATGCTCGTGATTGCCTCGCCGGTCTATTTCTACGGCTTGAGTGCGCAGCTGAAGGCCGTCATCGACCGCTGCCACAACCCCATCCGCGACACCTTCCACATCCAGAAGGCCGCTCTCCTTTTGGTCGGTGCCGCCTCGCTGCCCGAACTGTTCGATAGCATCCTCACCCAATACCGGCTCTGCCTTAACTTCTTCCACATCGAAGACGCGGGTCACGTGCTCGTACGCGGCGCGAAGGAGAAGGTCGGGGTTCAGGGTACGAAGGCGCTGGAGGAGGCGGAGGAGTTGGGAAGGGCGCTGTAGTTGGATATTGTAACCCGCTGGGCTTCATTGACAAAGCATCTCAGGATCACAGCCGAGCACGCGCGACAGAGCAAACACCGTTTGCGCTTCGGCTTTTCGGATGTCTTGGTCCTCTTGCTCGTAAGCTTGGATCATGCGCAGGGAAACGCCCGACAGATAGGCCAGCTCTCTTTGCGTGAGTCGTAGCTGCTTTCGGGTGGTTTTCAGTACGTTACGGCGTTTTGACAAGTGTCTTTCGATGATAGTATCAGCACTTTCAACGAATTTCGATATGTCAGCTTCGTGCAAAGTGGGATAGAGAGATAGTACAATATTGATATCCAATCCGTTACGTTGGATAAATGAGAACGAATAAGCCCTTGTCCATTGGTAATAGGCCAAAGCCCATCCTGCCCAATATTCTGGAGTGCGATCTAACGGACAGTAAATTGTTTCAGGGATTTGGATGTCGGAAGATCTCGTCAAAACAATGTGCATCAGTTCCATTCCCGACAACCCGGAAACGTAGCGGGGATTGCCAGTCTCCATTTGCGCGGCGACCCCACAGGCCAGATACATTTCGTAAAAGACGGGTAGCTCGCAATGCGCGACATGGACGGCACAGTCGAGCATGGTGCCCATGTTGTGCATGGCATCCTCAAGGTATAATCGGTTATAGGCGGGGGTCTTCATTGGTCCAGTTTTGTCTCAGAATGTCAATCATATAGATAGCGTCAGCAGCGGCAGCCGTTGACTTTTGGCTTTGAAAATCCTCGCGTGCCTGACGGTCGCGCACCATCCGTTTGGGATAATATTGACTGCTGTCCACGGGAATGCTTTCCATGAATGTCAATTGGGAGAAAGCCTTTTCGCTTTTCAGTACTACCTGCTCGCCCAGATTTCCTAACATCATTGCCTTCCGCAACTGCTCCAACGAGATGGTATTGTTCAGAAAGGCGTTGGCAAAAGCGAAATAGGAGTCATCAGCGCGATAACCGATGATCAGGTCATAATGCTCGTATTTAGGCAGAAAGTTGTTCAGCAGGTAATCTCGCGCCTCCAAAGGCAGCCCTTGTGACAGCACAAAAGTTCTGTTTTTCAGCAAAATCGAAAGCCAATTCAGGATGTGATAGGGCTTTGTGTTCAAATGAAGTATGCATAATCCCTCAAGATTGAGCTCATAGTGATTGGCAAAGCCATCGCTCTTTTCGGTACTGGCCCACTCTTTCGCAAGTTCCAAACTTTCAGTGCAATAGAATCCCAACCCATAGTCATTCTTTGGGTTTCCGATACCGAGCGCAGGTCGTTCCACCACCTTCGTCGAGCCATGATATATTGTCAAATTTTTCATAAAACTATCGTTATAACGAGAGTTTGCAAAAATACATTTTTTTTGACATGTTACGTTTGATAAATTAAAACTGGTGCGTTAACTTTTCATACCAAAACCAAACAATAATCCTCACCCCGTCACGTTTACACTATCGTTTGAAACCGTTTTTCTATGAACAATACTCTACGCATTATACTGAAAGTCCTGATGATCAATCCATTTCTTCTGCCAACAGCCAATGGCTAACAGCTAACAGCTAACAGCCAAAGTCAAAGTCAAAGTCAATAGTCAATAGTCAAAGTCAAAGTTTAAGTTTAAAAATATGACCGAATTCAACAACTTAAAAGGTCTCCGCCACAGCGAGCAGCTGGTGGTGGAGCATAAAGACACTGCCGCCGTGTATGGCTCCGGCGCATTGGAAGTGTTTGCCACACCCGCTATGATTGCCCTGATGGAGAAAACCTGCCTCATGGGCGTGTGCGACAAAATCGGTGAAGGCAACACTACCGTTGGCATTGCCGTCAATATCAAACACTTGAAAGCCAGTCCGGTAGGTGCCACCATCCGTTGCGAGGCCGAACTCGTGGAGGTGGACCGCCGCCGTTTGGTCTTCAAAGTGCAGTGCTTCGAAGGGGAAACGCTCGTCGGTGAGGGCATCCACGAACGGTTTGTCGTGGACAGCGCGAAGTTCATGGCGAAGCTGGGTTAAATCAGATTATTGCGTACTTTTGCCGCCGATTTTTCAAAAGGTAATAGTATGCGAAAACATTGGATTGACAATTTGCGCTGGGTGACGGTGCTGCTGGTGCTGCTCTATCACGTCATCTATTTTTATAACAACAAAGGCGTGTTCGGCGGCGTAGGCGGTTTCGGCGACGGACCGCAGTATCAAGATGTGCTGATGTACATCCTCTATCCGTGGTTTATGCCACTGCTGTTCCTCCTGGCGGGCATCAGCGCACGTTACTCGCTGGATCGGCATTCAGGAAAAGAGTGGTTCCAATCGCGTACACGCAAACTATTGGTACCCAGTACGATCGGTCTATTCGTATTCCAGTGGATGACTGGATATTTCAACACTTTAGTCGCTCGACAAACCGAGTTAGCTTCCCTCAAGCAGCCAGCCTTGTATTTCCTTTGGGTAATCAGCGGCACCGGACCGCTGTGGTTCATCCAAGATCTGTGGCTGTTTTCGTTGTTATTGCTGCTTATTCGCAAAATCACCAATTCTGCAAATTCATGTAAATCAAACACTTTGCAATCTGTTGATTCCGATTCCCCAAAATCTTCCATTTTCAATGCTCCGTTCTCTATTATTTGGATTGTTTTGCTCGGCATCCTCTTCTGGCTCGGCGAGCAACCCTCATCCGCAACCCGCGTCCCGAATCCGCCGACGGCCTCTACAATCTCTACAAACCGCTCTTCTATCTGATTCCTTTCCTAATGGGCTACTTCATCTTCTCGCGCAACGAGGTGCAGGAAACGGTAAAGAAGTTTTGGATTCCGTTGATGGCAGGAGCCGTCATCTCTGGCTTAATCCTCGTTATCACCACGTTTGGAGAGAACAACACCACTCCGGAGTACCTTGCTAGTCCGCTTAACTGTCTCTACGGCTGGCTGATGTGTCTCGCGATGATGGGTTGGTTCAACGCCCGTTTCGACTGCACCAACGCCTTTGCCGGCTACATGACCCGCTCCAGTTTCGGCTTCTATATTGTTCATTACCTGATTATTGCCAGCATCGGCTCCATGATGTTTTACTACACCCAACTGCCGCCCATAGCCATGTACCTCATCCTGACAGTAGCTGTCTTCACCCTCTCGCCTTTGCTTTACGAAGGCTTGCGGAGAATCCCGTTTATCCGGTGGTGCGTATTTGGGGAGAAGAAAAAAAAATAATTGTGTACTTTTGCCGCCGTATTAATACGCTAAATTATGGAATTTCACATTTACGGCGAACCTAACAACCCTACCCTCCTGCTGCTTCCCGGCTTGGGCGTGTCGCACGAGATTTTCTTTCCTTTGGTGGAACTTCTGAAAGAAAAGTTCTACATCGTGGCCGCCGAGATTGACGGTTTTCTGATCGGGAAGCCTTCGCGCTTCACCTCCGTGGATGACCAAGCAGCACAGGTTAATCGTTACGTGCAAGAACACTTTGACGGAAAACTGGATGTGGCCTACGGGCTGTCGTTGGGCGGAAAGATTCTCTCGCGAATGATGGAACGCAACGAGATCTCTGTCAGTCATGCCATTATGGACGCTGCACCGCTGTTGGCACTGCCGAGATGGAGCGTGGGACCGTTGCGCTACTACCAGGCCTTCAACGTTTGGACTTGTTACCACTGTACCGGTTTCTGGCGTTGGTTGTTCCACTCGCACTATTTCGATGTGCTGCTCGACGAGGTGAAGAAGGTGTTCCCTTCGGACAGAACCCGCGCCGTGCGAGAAGGCTACAAGTCCGTCTATACCAACACATTGGAATCCATCAGCGGTCCCGATATCCACTATTGGTACGGCACCAAGGAGGCCTTCGCCGCCAAACCGCAGGCCAAGCACCTATTGTCGATCTGTCCTAGTGCCCATGTGGAGATCTTTGACAAGATGAACCACGGACAGCTGTTGGTGGATCATCCGGAAATTGTGGCCAAGAGAATTGAAGAATTGTCGTTGTAGAGACGCAAAATTTTGCGTCTCTACAGGAGATTATCTGTAAGAATTTGTAATCTAAAAACGTAATAAAATGAAAAACATCAACCTATTGCTGGTCCTTGCGACCGTGACGCTGACCGCCGTCTCTTGCGGTTCAAAGAAAGAAGCCCCGAAAGAGGAAGCCCCGAAGATGCTGGTGCTCTACTACTCCCAAACCGGCAACACCAAAGCCGTGGCGGAAGAGATTGCCACGAAGCTGGACGCCGACATCGAGGAAATCACCATGGTGAATCCTTACGACACGGGGTTCAAGGCAACCATTGATCGCTGCTTGCAAGAGCGCGAGCAGGGGATCATCCCTGACATTCAGCCGGTTAAGGCAACTGTTGCCGACTACGACATCATTTTCCTCGGTTTCCCCGTTTGGTTCGGCACCTACGCGCCGCCCGTCGCCAACTACCTCAACCAAGTTGACTTGAGCGGCAAGAAGGTTGTGCCATTCTGCACTTTCGGAAGCGGCGGTCTGGAGTCCAGCGTGAAGGACTTGGTGCAGGCCGAGCCCAATGCGGAAGTGATGCCCGGTTACGGAGTTCGCGCCGCCCGTATGGAGGCAATGCCCAAGGAGGTGGATCAGTTCCTGAAAGCCAACGGCTATCTCGAAGGCGAATTCGTGAAGTTGGAGGAATTCCCTGCCCAACACGAAGTTAGCGAAGAGGAAGCGGCCATTTTCGATGCTGCCGTGGATGGTTATCCGATGCTCCACGCCAAAGCCAAAACAGTTGCAACCCGCACCCTTCCCAACGGCATGGAGTACCTCTTCACCGCTGAGGATCTTCCTCGTGAGAATAAACCGAATATGCCGCCCGCTGGCGAGTTGAAGGTCTATGTGACCGTTGAGAACGGCCAAACTCCCGTGTTTACCAAAGTGATTCGCTAAGATGAACAAACTGAAAGAAACTTTCGGTTATGCCCTCGGCTTCGTGCTGTTTGTGGTGCTGATTCCCGTGATCATGTGGCTCTGTTCTGGTCGGCCCGCCACGGACGTCAACACCGCACAAGTCATCATCACGTTCATTCTCGCTGTAGTAGGCTTGGCATTAAGCATTTGGGCCATCGTCTACATGCGCCGCGTGGGCGACGGCAACCCGATGGATGCCTTCGGTCACGAGGTCGCCCCGCGCACCAAACACCTGATGACCGACGGTCCCTACCACCTCAGCCGCAACCCGATGCTCACCGGCATATTTGTCTATCTGATAGGCTGTTGCATCTGGCTCTGGACCTGGCAGTCAGCGGTCGTCTTCATAGTCTTCGTCGCCATCATGCTCGTCCAAGTCCGCACCGAAGAATCCCGCCTCCGCCGCGACTTCGGGGAGGAGTATGAGGAGTATTGTAGGAAGGTGGGGAGGTTTTGGCCGGGTAATTGGAAGTGATTTCTTCTTTTCCAAACGTATGAAACGGCTATCATCCATCCTCTACCTATTGTGTCTTTCCGTGACTATCGTCCATGCGCAACGCTACTGGCCGGTTTCTTGTTCTGAATCAGGTTTGAAGGGAAAGGTGCATGAAGTGGTCACGATGACGTACTTTCCCGAAGATTCCACCGGACTTGGTTTGAAGATGGTGGTTGAAACCCGTTTGTTCTCACCCGAAGGATTTCTCACTAACATTTTTGAGTCAAATCCTGGAAACGACTACTCCACAGAATTTGTATATAATGGTGAAATACTGACAGATGCATTTTTTTATGCAGATGCAAAATATCACTACCAATATTATTATTCCTCAGATGGCAAGCCGTCCCTGATTGTCGTTTCTGCCATTCAAGGCGAAACTATTTGGCCCAATGACACCATAAGTGTTTCATACGAAAATGGAAAACTTGTTTTTAACGATGCTGAAACTCCCCCACTCGATTCTTTTACCCAAAGTATCATCTTAACCGATAATGAATTAGAGTCAGAGTATGACGAGTTTGGCAATTGGATCTATTGTAAACGGAGTAAATATGTGCAAACTAGGCATATTGTTTATTGGTAATAACAAACAATGATTTTCGAAATGAACACTAGAATTTCCGCCCCCGACACCATCGCCTACCTCGAATCCCTCCGCAACGAGAAACAACGCTCCGTGCTGATGCGGTTTTTCAAGACGGAGCCGGGACAGTATGGCGAGGGAGATGAGTTCCTGGGGCTGAAGGTGCCGCAGACCCGCGAGGTGGTGAAGGCTGTCGCGAAGGATTTCCCGCTTGAGGAGGTACCTGAGCTGCTGATGTCGAAGTGGCATGAGGTGCGGCTCTGCGGTCTGCTGATCCTCGTCTCAAAGTTCGAGAAATTGGCCACGAAACGGTTGGCGAACAATGCGGAAGCGGCACACCGGCGGGACGAAATCCTCACCATGTATCTACAATACGCCGAACAGGCCAACAACTGGGATCTGGTCGATTTATCCACTCATAAAATATTGGGCAACTGGCTGTTACTGCCCACTTTTCTCGTCGGTGACGAATTGGCAATGCACGAGGACTTCAAAGTGAAAGTGATGGACGAGCTGGCTGCCAGTCCTTGCCTCTGGAAGCAGCGCATGAGCATGGTCTGCACGTGGAAAACCCTGCAACAGGGCGACTATTGGTGGTGCCTGCGCTATGCGGAAGTACACCTGCACCACCCGCACGACCTGATGCAGAAGGCGGTCGGCTGGATGCTCCGCGAAATGGGCAAACGCATCTGCATGGATATGCTGCGCGAGTTCCTACAGCTGCACGCGCACGAAATGCCCCGCACTGCCCTTCGCTACGCCATCGAACAGATGGACGAGGAGGAACGGAAGATATGGTTAAATATTTAAATTTCAGGATGTTATATAAAATCACACATATAATTATGGCTATTGGCTTTTAGCTATTAGCCATTGGCTTTTTAAAAGCTAACAGCTAACAGCTAACAGCCAAAAGCCAACAGCTAATAGCCAACAGTTAAAAGCTAAGAAAACTATTCGTTTACAAACGCCGCGAACTTCTCCGCTTGCGCTTTCAACTGCGCCACCTGCTCGTCGGTGAGGTTGAATTCGCCTTTGGTCCAGGCTTCTACCCCGAGGGCAATGCCCGTCTGCGGTTCCTTCATCACCTGCATCTTCATGAACTCCAACAGGTCGTTCAGTTTGGCGCGACACGAAGCAGTTTGGTTGTTGCCGCCGGCACCGCTAGCGGTCACCTTCTTGCCAGCTGCAGCCGTAGGATTGGTGAAATTGCTGATGTCCATCGGACGGGAGAGCCAATCCAGCAGATTCTTGAGCAGACCAGGGTAGCTGAAGTTGTACTCGGGCGTGAAAATCCAGATGCCGTCGGCGGAGAGGACCTCTTTCCGCACACGCGCCACAGGAGCGGGCGTATTCGCTTCCAAGTCCTGATTCATCAACGGAACATCTTCAAAATCAAGATATTGAATATTGAACTGACCTTCCAGCATTTTCTCGGCCAAACCGGCCAGCTGACGGTTAAACGACTGTTTGCGCAGGGAACCCACGATAAAGAGGATATTTTTCATAACATTGACTTTTAATTGATTCTGCAAAAGTACAAAAATTGTACTTTTGCCCCTCGAAAAAATTGCGTTTTCAAAAAACAATGAAGAAACAGGAGAAATTCTCGATTGCGAAGCGGCTGAAAAGCTTTACCTACGCGTTCAACGGGCTGAAAGTGCTCTTTCAGGAGGAACACAACAGCCGGATACATCTATTCGCGACCGTCTGCGTCATCATCGCAGGCGTGCTGCTCAAGCTGGCGTTGCTGGAATGGGTGGCCGTTGCGTTTGCCGTCGGACTGGTGTTTAGTGGCGAAATCTTCAATTCGGCCGTCGAAGACCTCTCCGATGTGGTCTGCCCCGAACGCGACGACCGCATCAAAAAGGTCAAAGACCTGGCCGCCGCCGCCGTTCTGGTGAACGCCATCACCGCCGCCGCCATCGGACTGATAGTTTTCCTCCCGAAAATCTTCCAACTATTCAGTTGATAGCCATTATCGAAAAATCTTATTTTTGCCGCCAGAAATTAATAAAACATTTCGATATGAAACAGATCTTTATTATGCTGTCCCTGTGTGTCTTACTCTTTGGATGCACAAAAGATTGGGGAATCCCCACAACACGAAACTATCCCATCAACGCTCCCTACAGCGGCCTTGACGTAAGCAACGCCTTTCAAGTTACCGTGAGCGACCAAATAACGGATGTGGTCGTTACGGTGGGCGATCTTGCCCATGAGAATGTTGATGTAAAAGTGATTAACGGCACATTGCACATCGGTTTCAAGCCAATGACGTTCAACAACTATAACGGCGTGGCCACCGCAGTTATCCCTGCCTCTGTCCTTCGCGACCTCGAGCTTAGCGGTGCATCGTCGTTCACGGGCGACCTCAGCGGTGACGATGTGGACATCGACCTTTCAGGAGCCTCTATCTACAGAGGAAATGTCATAACCAACGATCTTGACCTCGACCTCTCTGGCGCATCCACCTATATCGGAACCATCGACGTTGACAAGTTAGATGCCGACCTTTCCGGTGCTTCTACCGTCACAGTTGGAGGTTATGGCCAAAGCTTAATGAAGATCAATCTCAGCGGCGGCAGCCAACTGAATGCAGCCAACTTTGAGGTTCCTGTGGTTAATGGAAGTATGAGCGGCGGCAGTTTCGCCGATGTCAACTGCTGCACCAGTCTGAACGTGAGTCTCAGCGGCGGCAGCACGCTTATTTACGGAACCCTCTTCGAAGACTGTCACCCCGTCGTCAACTGTCCTACCTCCGGCGGTTCCATGGTCAAGCCACGCGGATAACCATTGTTTTCGTGCGGATTCATGTCTCGGGAAAAAGAGATTTATAAAGTAACTCTGGTAGGGTCTGTGGGCAATGTTGTCCTGATGACCTTCAAGCTTATTGCAGGAACTTTGGGACACAGCGCGGCAATGTTGGCCGATGCCACGCATTCGCTGTCCGATTTCCTCACCGACTTGCTGGTGCTGGTTTTCGTGAACATCAGCTCAAAACCTCAGGATAAATCACACGACTACGGTCACGGAAAATTCGAGACCTTGGCCACGTTTTTCATCGGACTGGCATTGGTGGCGGCTGCCACAGGCATCATTGTGTCAGGCTCGATAAAACTGGCGGACTGGCTAAATGGTGCGCAAATCGAAGCGCCCGGCAAAATCGCCTTATGGGCGGCATTGATCTCCATTGTGGTAAAGGAAGGACTTTACCAATACACGTCACGAAAAGGGAAATCCTTGGATTCCCAAGCAGTAGTGGCCAACGCTTGGCATCACCGCAGCGATGCCTTTTCGTCCATCGGCGCGGCCATCGGCATCGGCGGTGCCATCCTGCTTGGCGACCGATGGACCGTGCTGGATCCATTAGCCTCCATCGTGGTGGGCGCCATGCTGGTGAAAGTGGCATGGGATGTGTTACGTAACAGCGCCAATGAACTCACGGAATGTTCTCTGCCAGAAGAAACCGAGCACGAAATCGAAGAAATCATCACCTCTTTCCCGGATGTCACGGAGCCGCATAACCTGCGCACGCGACGCATCGGCAACCGCATAGCCATTGAAGCGCACATACGCATGGACGGCGAATTGTCCCTGAACAAGGTTCACGAACGCGCCAGCGACATCGAACGGAAACTTAAAGAGCGGTTTGGCAAAGAGACGCATGTCACCCTGCACACCGAACCGAAGAAAGCGCATTAACGAGTCTTCCCCTTCGTACGCTCCTCCAGCGCACGGCACTCTTCAAGCAGATTCCAGATGCCATCCTCGCTGAGCACCCCGCGTTTCAAGTCGGAAGGCAGAAGACCAGCCTCGTCAGCGGCAAAATCCGCTTTCCAATCCTCACTTTCCAGATAATCACTCAATTGCCGGATATCCTCCTGCAAAGATTCATAGGCGTCTATCGCTGCTTCCAGCTCCCGAACGGCGGCAGAAACGCGGTCAAAGCGTTTTTCCATCTGCTCAATTCGGTCTATATTTCGCATCAAGTAATGTTTTTCGAAAATCTCGCGCAGGACACGCTCATCTTCCATTATTTGGCGCAACTTTTCAAGACGTTCCGCGTTGGGAGAATTGTCAAACCAAAGGTGCAGATAGCCGTTTCGTCCATATTTCTCATGCAAATGCTGCAGCGTTCTTTCATAATGCAATTCCTTGTCGAGTTCAGGATAGTGCTCCAACCCGTATTGTACGGTACGGCGAATGATGGTGTCGGGATCGATGAAGCGGTCGGCCTCCGCCACAATACGGCCATAGAGGGTACGCGGCTCGTGGTCGGAAGAGGCACGGTGGTCTTCCACGGCCTCGGCCATCGTCTGCAACTGACTTTCCGAAAACCATTTCCGCAATTCGACATCTGCCAACAGCATTTGTGCCGACACCAAATGATGCCGTTCCCTTCCCTCACAAAGTCCCACATCGTGGTAGGCGGCTATGGCAAACACCATGTCTGCCTCCACCTCCAACTGCGCTGCCAACGCCATACTCTGTCGGATCACCATTTGCACATGATCCCTTTGGTGAGCCTTGTCAAAATGATCATATAAGGGAAGGATATTTCGCTCAATGTAATCCACAAGTTCCTGATTAACTGTATTTATCATGGTAGTATTCGTTATTTGGAACGTACTATACTTTAATCGTATGTATCATAAAATCAATTATGGGGTGCAAAAATACGAAATAAACGTTTAGCAAATTTGTAACCTTTTCGTATTTTTGCATCCTTATTTTAGAGGCACGATTTGATGAAGAAAGAAGCATTCTGGGCGGAGCAGTATCGGCGGCACATCGGGAAGATGGTGGGCGCGTGCTACCGGTATGTCGCAGACTGGGATCTCGCTGAGGACTTGGCGCAGGATGCTTTCCTTGCCGCGATGGAGAAAGCCAGTACCTTCCATGCTTTCGGCAGTTTTGAGGGCTGGCTAAAGAAAATCGCCATCAACCAAGCGCTGATGCACCTGCGCGACTGTCCGGAAATGGTGGAGTGGGATGAGAACCTTCACGGTCAGGAAGCGGAGGAAGAGGCCGACGAGCAAGCCGTTCAGCAGACGGAGTTCTCGCAGGAGGAGCTGTTGGAGACCATCGGGAAGTTGCCCGTCAAGCAGCGAGCGGTCTTCAACCTCTACGCGGTGGAGCACTACTCCCACTCGAAAATCGCCGAAACACTCGGCATCTCCGTCGCCAACTCCAAAGTGCTGCTCACCCGCGCGAGGGCCGAGTTGCAACAACGGCTGAAGGTGCTGGCAAGGAAACGAGAGTTAGTAGTTAGCAGTTGAGACTCACGCCAAAAGCCAATAAATATTAGGAGATAATTAGAAACATCAAACAATAACATTATGAAAAAAGCAACAAAATTCGCAGCAGTGATTCTGCTGACATTGCTGGCAACCGCCTGCGACCCTGGCTACACGGAAGACGTGGTCATCCGTAACGCATCAGGTCACTATGTCACCATTATTCCGCTGCATCCGGAGACTAATGACACCGTAACGGCCACCGCAGGGGAAACCTACACGCTTGCCCCTAATGAGGAAGTCGTCATTGGGCAGCTGGGCGGCATTGGCAGTGCCAGTTTCGAAGAGGGCGTGAACTATTTCAAGACTTTTTACGGCGATTCGGTGAAACTGGGCTTTGGAGGTTTCGGAGAGGACGGACTTTGGCGCGAGAAGACCTATTATACATGGGAAACCGATGGTATCAGCCCCTACAATTTCCTATCCTCGAACTACACCTATGAAGAGAAGCGGAACACCGGGCGTGTTTTTCATGACATGCCCTATTACGGAAAGCTCACGTTCATCATCACGAACGAGCATTACGAGGAGGCGAGCATACCATGAAGGTCCACTCCGGTAGGTGTGCGGACATCAGACAAAAATATTGAGTAATACCAAAAATTATAGCATTATGAAACAAACAGTGAAATTTATAGCAGTGATTCTGCTGGCATTGCTGGCCACCGCCTGCAACAAACCCGAAAAACAAGAACTCTCCGGCACATGGCAATGGAAATCGACCACAGGCGGAATAGGCGGCTGGTGCTACACACCTGAGAGCGAAGGCTTCGAAGCCAAGTTCGTCTTCAAAGGCAGCCAATTCACCTTCTACAAAGATGGGAAAAAGGTTACTTCGGGTACGTATAGTATTGATTACATTGAAGATGAACCATTAATCAACAAAAGCGTGGCAGATAAGTCCTTCTATTCAAATTTCAGATTCCACATTTCAATAGCACAGATCGAGAAGATATCGAAGGCTACCAATGGGAAAATCAGCTTCTTTATGGATCCAAGGGGTGTCATCGGCAACATCAGCAATAGCGGGGCAGACGGACAAGTGCTCCATTTGTGCGACGATGCATGCGACGGATTCTGCAGTACCTTTGTAAAAAAGCAATAATATGAACAAGAGCAGAACAGACCTGGACCGCCTTTTCGAAAAAGGCATATCCGATGTGGCGCGTGAACCGCGGAAATCGCTGTCGGAAGCGGATATCGCCGCCGCCGCTGCCGCCTCGAAATCGGGCGCGGGTGTGTTCCTGCGCTCCCACACCAAAGAGATTCTGCTGGGTGCGATTTTCTTCGCGGTGGGCTGCCTCGTGATGATTGCCCTGCTGCGTTTTTACGATCCGAAACCGTCTGAACCGAAAACAGAGATGACGATCATCACCGAGGATACTGTTGCACTTTCGACAGAAACGCCCGTGACCGCTGTAGAGACGGTGTGCACACCTGCTCCACGGGCAAACAACCCAAGCACATCATCAGAGAATCCAAAATTTGGCACATCAAAGCCTGCATCCAATGTAACAAGTCAAACGTCTAACGTCTCACATCCTGCGTCTGACGCCCCAACTACCAACTCCCAACCCCTAACGCCTAACTCACCGGAGCCCGTCGTCATCAAGAAGACCATCGTTCAGCGCGACACGGTTGTCATCAACGAAACCGTCATCATTAAAGACACCACCTATGTTCCGTAAACTTCTTCTAATGATGGTTGCGATGA
>Ga0265298_10004579_pt1 | contig 17628 bp, 15 predicted proteins | sample AusTroGonzalo_MG_3_FD_193486 | JGI IMG/M metagenome (GOLD analysis project Ga0265298, IMG submission 193486) | Bovine rumen microbial communities from tropical cattle in Woodstock, Queensland, Australia - Gonzalo_01 | ecosystem: Host-associated > Mammals > Digestive system > Stomach > Rumen ... | reverse complement strand
TCCCTCGCTTCCTCCGGCGTTATATCCTCCGGTGTGTAAAGGTCCTCGCCTGCAAGGGCTACCTGGAGCAGGTTTGATCTTTTTCTGCCCTTGTAATCATTGATCGCCTGCCAGGCAATATCTATGGGGTCTGCCGCCGCTCTCCTGTGTGTCACGTTTTCCATTAACTCATTGTAAATGAAACTGCCGAAAAACATACTGAATATTGCGGCTGCCACCGCTCCGACAGCCTTATCCCTGTTCTGTCTGGGTATATCCATAAAAGCGTACTGGAACTGGTTCATTTGCTCTACCTGAAACATGGTTAATGCCCTTATAAGCGGGTTTTTCGCCTGAAACAGCGTCGGCATCATGCCCTTTGACCTGTCCACCATAACTCTTGCAACGTGATCGTCCGCTTCGGCAAGCGCCTGATCCTCGCTCATTCCCGCGTCAAGGTTCTGGTAATACCGCGCTCTTACAAGGCTTCTCGCCGTAAAACGATCTACCAGCTCCATAAGGAAAAAGCCCTTCTGCCGTATGTTTTGCATCTTCGTCATAACAAGGGGCTTTGTGCCGTATCTTCTGGTAAGGAAGTCCGACTTGTCTATCATTTCGTCGACATTCAGCCCGTTTTCCACTATCTCTTTGATCGCTTTCAGCTTATATTTAGGGTTCGTGTCGTCCTGGAACAGGGGGATAAGGTTCGTAGGCGCCGTGTTCACGTTAAAGCCTACTGTGTTGTTGGCAAAGTTTCTCATAACTTCTTCAGCGTGTCTCAGGGACATCCTGCCGAAAAGGCGTTCCATAGCTCTGTCCAAAAAGGACTGCTTGCCTGCAAGAAGGTTTGCCTCCTCCTGTGTCCATTGAACGAAATTAGACATTTTAGACAGGCTTTTTGCCCTTTCTTCCTCTATCTGGTTCTTTGCCTCATAATACTCCGGAACATTCATTTTTCCGCGTATTCTTGAATCCTGAACATCCCTCAGCTCGCTGTTTAACTGGCTCTCGCCGTACCTGTCCTCGACGGCTCTCTGAAGAGCTCGGAATCTCTGAATGTCGCCTGTGTGGTATATAATATCGCTTGCCACATTTACATATTTCTGGAATCCGCCTATTGCGTCATAAGTGGTCGTGTCTCCGGTCCTTCTCAGGATGTTCCCGAAATACTGTTTGCCTGGTTTGTTCTTTTCCGTTTTGCCCTGTAAGTTGGTCGGGAGCTGTGTCACATTCGGCTCATATCCCGCCGCCCTCATGAGTTTTTGCCACATATTTGTGTCTTCTTCGTTGAAATGAGGGAAATAGTCCTTGACCTCCATTGACGGCGTATACCCGTATTCCACGAGGACCGCATTAATGGAATCAAGGAGCCTTTTATATTCAGCGGAAATAACGTCCTTTGCATGGCGTATCTTGTCCGCGTCAATAGCGTTGCCCTGCTTGTCCGTAAGACTCTCCAGTTTTGCGTCGTTAATAAGCCCTTCTCCGTAAATCTGCAGAACTCCGCTCTCGTTGAAATCCCCGATAACGGCCACATTATCCTTGTTTGCAAATTCCAGATGATAAAGATGTTTCTTGTTCGTTTCTATCCCCAGATCGCCCACTCTGCGGAATACGGTGTTCCTCATTCTGTCCGCGTTCGCCGTGTTCTTTCCTATGGGGTCCGCAAAGTTCTCGTTGAACCACTTTGCCGTAGCAGGCATATCACGGAATATACTGTCAAACACCCTCTGAGGAGAAAGCAGGTAATAAGACAAGGGCGTTTTCAGATCTCTTGCGTTGTCAAACGCAGGCGCCGCCCTGTCCGCCAGTATTCCGGCCGCCGCCTTTAAAGCTCCGGACCGCTCCGCGTACTGAGACGTTGCCGCGTCGTATTCGACAAGAAAGGGTAAAAGCTCCGCTATAAGATTGTTGTTGACCCACCTCGGCACCGTTACGCTGTCTCCTGTGGGGAAAGTCGCCGCGTCGCCTCTTAATATCTGGCTTATTACGTTCTCCGTTACCTGAGCCCTTATGTTCTCGTCGGCTGTTCCGCTGACTTTCAGAATATCCTTTGAAAGCTCGTTAAGAGTGTTCCATTCGTCCTCTGTAAAAGTGCTCCTGCCCGTTCTCTTTTCTCTTTTGCGGATCGCATCTTCTTTCTCCTGAAAGTTTCTCTTTGCGCCTTCTGCCCTCTGGCCGATTGCCGTGTCCTCGTCAAGAGCCGCTTTGTCATTGTATACCTCGCTTCCCCAGAGCCCGTTTGCGCCTTTGCTGTAATTCTCTTTTATAAAGGCCTCTGCTCCTTCGGGGTTCTCGGAAAGCACCTGTTTTCTGTTTATCCTTGGTTCTGTCTGCGCCGGCCGTCCGGCTTCGTTTTCTGTGTATGTTTTGCCGCTCAGCTCGGTTAATGCCGCCCTGAGTGCGTTCTCCATTTTTCCCGCAACGGTCATTCCCTGTGCCTGTGGATAATTCTGTTTTGCCTTCTCCGCAAGATTCCACGCAAGATAATCCGCATAATCCTCCGGCTTCTGTGCAAAGGCTTCGGGGATCCCGTTTTTTTCTATCTCCTGATTTATCCAGCTCTCAACGCCCGCGTCAAGCTCGGTGCCTCTGTACGCGCCAAACTGCTCGCGGAACTTGTTTACGGCCAGCCGTGCTACTGCGTCTTCTCTTATCTTCGCCTGTCTTGCCTGTTCGTATTCCTCGGCGTTCTGAAGTATCTCCTGAGTGCTCGGTTCAGTAACAGTCTCCTGCGGATGTGTTCTTTCCCATTCCGCGTCATACTCTGCCTGTTCTCTGGCCGCTCTCTCCCAGAGCCTTTCAGGTTCAGGTTCTCCCGTTTCTGTGAGATTTTCTCCCGACTGCGTGATCGCTTCTTCCACTGCCGCTCTTGCTTCCTCGTCGGACATCCCCGTGTCCTCTTTCACAGCTTCTATAAGCTGTGCCCTCGTTTCTTCGTCAATATCCGTCAAGGTCCGAGCTTCCGGCTGAACTTCCGCCGTTTCTTCCGTTTCTGCTCTTTCAATGGCTTCCTGAACCACATTCAAAGCTTCCTCTTTGCTTATTCCGTTTTCTTCCGCTACGGCTTCGGCTATGGTGTCTATCATGGCATTCGTGTTCATCAGCCTGCCGATCCCTGCGCCTGCCGCGCCGATTCCTGCGCCGGATATTGCGCCGCCTGCGAACGCCAGCGCCGGACCTTTGATAACAAATTCCCAGACAGCCGCTTTCTTCGCTTCTTCGTCTGTCGCGCCTTCTGCCTTCATATCCCTTATGAACTGGTTCATTTCGGACTTGTCGCCCATAACGACGCGGTCTCCCAGAAGATTAAGGTATTCGGTGCCGACTTCTTCTAAGCCTTCCTCCACCGCCATTTTCCGGATAGCTTTTATCAGCGTTTCTTTGCCTTCCCCTGATGCCAGCTTCCCAAAACTCTCCAAAGGCACCTTTTCAAGGGCTATCTCTGCCGCCGCACTGATACAGCCTATCCATGCCGCCTGCTCCGGTGAAGCCCCTCTCTCTATTGCCTCGTATGCTCCGCCTGCTCCGGCGTTGCCGCCCATTACCGCAAGAGACGCCGCGCCTCCGCCTAAAGCCGCGCTTGCAAGGAAATTAATCGTGCTTAACGCTATCTCCGCCGCAAACTTGCCTTTTTCGGACTGTATGTCCTGAGTTATGCCCTCTGTCGCCGCCTCCTGTATTCGTGTGGGAAGGAAAGCCGCTCTGTTGTTGTCCGCCGGAACATATTCCTCATCGGGCCGCCTTGCGTTTTGTACTCCGCGGATCACCGTGTCCGCAAGTCCGGATGTCCCCAAAAGGCTTGCCGTCGCGTTCAGCCCTACTCCTGCTATTTTGTTTTCGTGGGCATAGTTTCTGAAAAACTCAGTCTCTTTTTCCGCTTTCCGCGCGTTTATGTCGCGTTCCAGAAGTTTTTCGTAAGCGTCCGCGGATTCCCATCCGTTTTTACCGAGGAGATATAAATAAGTGTTTTTCTCGTCCTCTGTGAAGTTTCCCAGCTTGAACCGCGTATTGAATGCGTCGTCCATGGGATTATTGCCGGAAGTGTTTATGTTTATGCCGAATCGGGGCTTGTTTTTTCCCGCCGTCATAGCGTCGTATATTCTCTGCCCTTTATCCACAAAAGCCGACTTCTCCGGATCCGCTCCCGCCTGTTTTGCCAGGGCGTTTTTAAGAGCGTTCTGTTTGCTGTAATACCGGTCTGTCTTAAACTGTGTGTATTCGTTTTTCAGGGCTTTCGTTTTCTCTTTGTCCTCCGCCGTCTTTGCATCGGCTATGGCGTTCTGGTAATACTGGTATGACCTTTTGCCCGAACTGCCTTCAAAGGCCGTGCTCCGTTTCGTCTGGGTCTTGTCGGCTTTCTTTGTTTCTCCGCTGAGCTTTGCTTTGGAAGCTCCGCTTTTTACGCCCTGCGTCACTGCGTCTATTACCGCCGCCGTTTTCGCTTTCCTGTCGGCAGTATTCGTCTGCGCGGACTGTACCTGTGCCGTTTCCTTTGCCTGTTCCTTGTGCGCATAATAAGGGTCTGCCGTTACCGTCTTTCCCTGCACCTGCGCTTTATGTGCATAATAGGGGTCGGTTATTACCGAAGCCGTTTTGTTCACTTCGTCTTTGTCTTTATTATTCTTCTTTTTGCCCGACGGCATAAGATTTACTAAAGGCATATTACCGCCTCCTTATCTCACAAGTTTGTCATATAAATTGCTTGCCTGTGTAGCGTTGAGCTGTCCGTGTTCGTAAAGAGAATCTATTACTTTCTCAATGGGATTTCCGTTTGTGCTTCCGGTGCTTCCGGTGCCGGCCGCTTTTTTAGCCGCCTGTTGCTGCGCTTTTGTCGTCCTTGCTTCGGTCTCACGCTCCGCGGCTCCCTTGATCGCATAATTCATGTTATCCATGTTGCTCAGACCCAGATTTCCTTTGTAATTGCTCCTGATATATCCTTCTGTCGTTGTTCCGGCCGCATTGGCCGCACGTGCTACCGCGTCATACCATTCGGGAGAATACATCTCATAATCCCCGATATTTCCGCTTCCTGAGCTTCCCGAACTGCCTGAATAGCTCCTTCCGGAACTTCTTCTGCCCGAAGATCCTCCCGAGCTTCCGCCGCCGCCGGAACTACCGCCCGTTAATGGGACAACGTAGTTACCGTCAATATCCCTGCCGAAATTCTCGAGGAGATATGTGTTATAGTCGTTGGCCGTCATTCCCAGGGCCGCAAGGTCGCTCTCCTGCGCAACGCCCAGTTTCAGCCTTGTAAGAGCCTGCTCATAGGCCGTGTTCTGAGCCGCTATGCTCCGCTCATAAGCCTGGTTCGCAAGCTGATCCTGATACTCTCTCAAGTAGTTATCCTGATTGATATAGTTGCTGTATGCGTTGCCGTACAGGGAATTATAGTTGTAATCCGTGTCCATGGCGTTCCCCATTATTCCCAGATAGGAATTGAGGGCGCTTCCGGCGTTAGAATATGCCGCGTTTGCGTTGTCCATTTCCGCCTGATAGATAGCGGAATTTATATTATCGTCAATGCTGCGTAAAGCATTTGCTCTCTCGTTATTGATGTTCCCGAGGTTGGTGTTGTAATTCGTTATAAGTCCGAGATTCGCCGTCTCCGTCGCTCCGCCGGTCAGTCCGCTTGCCGCAAGCATCTGGGGAAGTTTCTGCTGTCCCTGCATATATGTGATATACGCCTGTCTCGCGTTGTTGTCGTATACCTGCTGGGCGTCGGTTTTCTGACTGTTCAGCCTTGCGATCTGCTGTGTCGCCGCCGCGTTGTTTGCCGCTACGGCGTTTTTAAGCATCTGATTATAAGCGTTCTGCGAATAATCCAGCATCTGTGCGTATCTCTGCTGTGCCTGCTCCTGCTGTTCTTTGACTGTGTTCAAATATCCCGCGTAAAGATTATTGTTTACTCCGCTGTTGTTATTGTTTCCTGCCGAGGATAAAGCGATCTTCTGGCTGCCGTCCGCGCCTCCGGAATATCCGTAGGACGCTCTCACGGCCTCCGCGCCCTGGTGCGCCGCTTCCATAGCCGCCTTGTCGCCTGCCGCTTTGGCGGCGTTATAAGCCTGCTGGTACTGCGCTATCCTCTGATTGTCGAGATCCGTCATTTTGTCGTCACCTCCAAAAAAAACGGGGACCCGTCAAGAAGTCCCCGTCATTTTCTCGCTATTAAGGAAGCTCGATTGCAATAACCGTTAAGTCCGTGGAACCGTTGACAATAAGTTTGCCTTTGTTGGTGCCGCTTACGTTTACGAACTTTCCAGATTCTACTACGATTGCTTTGGGTGTTGCCGCAGTAATCGCGATTGTAAGGTCTGCTGTACCCTGAAGGCCGTTGCCTTTGAGGATCTTCGCGTTGATAGAGCCTGACGCCGCTTTGTTGTTGAGGATAAGAAGGATTCTGCCGTCCTCTTTTCCTGTATAGTCGATTGCCGCGCCGTCTGTTGCGCTTGTGCAGGCTGTCGCTGTGGGAACTGCTGTCGCTGCGTTATATGCAAGTGTTGCGTTTGTGATTGATACCTGTGCCATGTGTATTCACCTCCGATAAATTAAGAATTATGCGCCTTAATGCAGTAGCACTCTTTAGGGCGCACCATTTTGCCGCCGTAGGTGTCTAAACCTTTTACGGCGTCAGAGAATAATGTCTCGGGTCTGTAAGCCTCTGTCTCGTTGATACCATTGCAGAAAGCGTAAGCCTTTGATGTCTTAACGATTATGTAATCGTCTGTGCCGTCGTTGTAAATGTTATTTGTCATTTTAACTTTAGCGGAATTGTAAAGTCCTACAACGCCCTTTGCGATAAGATCGTCGTTGTCGGTCTTGAGTGCAACCAGTTTGTCTTTGAAAAGATTGTAAGCCCAGGGTGTAAGGTAAATTGTGACTTTATCCTTGTTGGAAACACCGTTGTTCCAGAGATATACGAATGCGTTGTCGATAGCTGTTTTCATGCCATCTGCTGTTGTGATGGATGTGGAAGCGGACGCGGATCCTGCGTTCTGTCCTAACTGCTGAGCGATAAAGCTGTCCTCAACCTCCGCAAGTCCTCTTGTTGCTTCTTCCATGTATGCGGGCATAAGTCCGTCGATAGCCTGTGCTTTGTCTACGTCGTCAACCTGGAAATTAAAGTATTTAGCCTGGTCGATTTTAAGATATACTGAAGAATCGGGAACTGTCTCGGGTGTTCCGATTGAAGATCCTGTGTATGTACCGATTGTGGGTTTGCCAACGCCTAAGATTTTGACTGTTTTTCCTCTGCCTGCGTCTCCCTCAAAACGGAAATCGCAGTCTTCTTTGAATACTGTGAATTTTTTTAATTCGTGTTCGATCTTTTTAGACCAAATAATTGGCTTAAAGTTTGCATAGCTCATGTATTGTCAACTCCTTTTATTTTGCTTTCAATTTCGTAAGGCTCTTTATGGCCTTTTCCAGTAATACGGGATCGTCAAGCTCTTTTCCGGTCAGATTGTCCAGCTCTTTGTTGGTGAAGTAATCTCTCTCCGTCTCCGTCTTAGCATTGACTTTCCCGATCTTGGGCGGTACGGTGGCTTCTTTCGACTGCCTTGTTTCCATAGCCGCCCTGAAAAGAGTTTCCCGAAGCTCGGGTTTAAGAAATTCCTGGGTGCCTGCGTATCTCTGCAGCGCCGTAAAATATTCGGGGTATTTCGCCCCGATATCGGCCATTGACTTAATGTCGGGGTCCAGCTTGGAAAAAACGCTTATGTCGTATTCCTCCATCCGCGCCGCTTCCCTGCCTCGAAGCTCCTGTATCTCGTTTACAAGTGCATCCTTCTGGAACTGCGCCTGCTGTGCGGAAAGCCTCTCGGCTCTTACATCCTCGACGGATCTTCCCTGCATGTGGGCAAGTGCCGAATCGATAACGTAATCGTCGGTATCGCCTCTGAATCCCATTTCACGAAGTACGCCTGTTGTGCGCTGTAACTGCGCCTGTATCTGCTGTGACCGCCTTTCGGCTTCTTCATACCTTCTGCGCATTTCCGCAAAGGCCGCATCCTGATTTCTTCTTTGTTCTCCCGTCGTGTCGGGTTCCGGACTGTTCACAGGTTCGGCGACCTCCTGTACTTCTGCGCCTTCTTCTTCTACATCAACGGGTTCATCCGTTACAGGGTCGGCGGGCTCCTGTCCTTCTGCGCCTAATGTGTAATCTTCATAGTCCATAAATCTGTAAAACTCCTTTCCGCCCTTGTTCGGGCATAAAAAACAGCCCTTTCGGGCTTTCTCACATTTTTGCAAATGCCATAAATGTCACTTGCAAATTATTAAAAAAATGCCTACATAGGCATTTGATTAATCGGCATATTCTATTGTACAGGCATTCCCTGCATGGGCATACCCTGTTCCGGTCCGGCTCCCTGTCCGGCTATCTGCTCAAGTATCATCTGCATCTGCTGATTCTGCTGTGAAAGCTGTTCTATCTGCGCCTGCATCTGCTGCATCTGTCCACGTCTCTCAATGATCCTTTCCAGCTTTCCTTTAGGCATTACGGAATCACTCTCAAGAGCTTCGACGTATTCGTCAAAAGTGATCGCCTGCATCTGGAAAAGGTTCTGTAAGCTCTGTTCCTGGGCGTACCTGTCGTAAGCGCTTCTCTTCGAAACGTCCACTCTGACATTAACATCCAGATTATTCAGCACTTCAGGAGGAATAAACTCCTCAACTTCCTCTCCCGTCTCCGGATCGTCTATAACTACCGTCAGGCCGTTGGGGTTATAGGCCCGCCACATGTCAAACCACAAATAGGCAAGGTCCTCAACGAACTGTGAATATCTCGCTACCTGCTCATTCAGGGGAAGGGCGCTCTGGTCCCTGACGGCTATAATAGCCGCGCCGCTGGCCTTTGTGGGGTCGATCGTACCTGTCGCCGCGTCACCTGCGCCCGCAAGCTCTCTCGTCTGTCCGATTATCTCGTCAGTAAGATTCTTTGCGTCGGGGCTTGTGTGAGCCGGCATAAGATATCCGATAATGGAATTTATACCCTGTCCCATTCCGTCTGTGAACCCTATCTTCGCGCCTGCTTTCAGGATGTCCCTCGGTTCCTGGATAGCCGACGCGTTGTAGGCTATTTTCGGGAACGCCGTATTTTTTATAGCGATCGCCCTTCTCGCAAGGGTCTTGTTTACGGTGAGCTGGTTGGGTATCATGTATTCCACTTCTCCACAGCCCCGCGAACTGTTCTTAACGCTCTCCCAGATAAGATTTACAACGGGGTATCTCGTCAGCCCGCCGTAATACTCGCCTTCGGGACCTCTTGCACGGATTACCGTGTCCGGCCTGTATATAAGATTCCGAACCGCCTTCAGCACGTGCACGAATCCTTCTTTGTCTTTGTACATGAAAAGCAGGCTTATGCACTTGCCGTCTTTCGGCGCGTAATTCTGCTCCTGCTTCTCGCCTAACTGTTCCTGATATTCCTCGTCGGAAACTATCATGTCGAGATCATCTTCCGGCACTCCGTTTTCAAGGGCTTCCGCTTTAACGTCCTTGATGAACTTTCTTTCTCTGATGATTATGTATTTCTGCGACTGAATGTCCTCCGACTTCTCGTCTGCGAACATGATATTAATGTTGTCTATAATCTGGCCTGCTTCCGTGTCGGATCCTTCTCCGAAAAATACATATCCCGCTCCGCAGATAGCCGCGTCCTTGTTGACCGCCCATGAAACCTGGTCCAGCTTGCCCTTCTCCCATTTCTTGGCGAAATAAGAGTTCAGCTTTTCGCAGGCCTCCGTGTTTACCCCGTTCCTGTCGTATTCCAGGGGATTATAAAAAGCCTGCCTGCCGTCCTGGCATACCGTTGAGACTTTGTATTTCACAATGGGCTTAATAAAGTTCGCAATAGGAAGATCCTCGTCCCCTGCGTTCACGCCGTGCCATTGATCCCCATTGTAGAACCGGAAAAAAGTGTCCGTCCTGTCCTGCAAGTCGATTTTGTGCTGGTATTCCTTTCCCAGCTCGTACTTCTTCCAGATCTCCCATGCTTCAAGCTGTTCCGTTTCCGTCTGGGAGTCCTGATTCTGTCTGTTTCTGTATTTTTCTTCTCTTATACTCGGCTTCATTCACGTCTCACTTCCTTCTGTCCCTGCGATGTCCCGTCGTATGCGTCTATATTCGCAAGTACATCATCATAATAGGGATTCTCATTAACATTGACTTCCGGTATATCGTTCCGAGCTCGGAACAATACAGGCTTTTCCGTCCCGCCCTTTTCTTCCTTTTTCGCAAGCAGATAGCCCGCTTCGTGGACTATGCCGCCAACTGCGAAACAAACTATCATAGCCGCGCAAATAATACCCAGCCTTATATACTCAGATAACAACGTCTTCACCTCCGATAAGTACGTTCACTTTCGGTTTCTCTGTCTCAAAATTAAAGACGGGCTTCGGCTTTTCTTTGGGCTTCGTAATATTGAATACCCTGGAATACCTTACCGCGTCTATACTGTGATCATTTACATCGGGGAATCTTGGTATAAAATTCCCTTCCTTGTCCTTTTTCAATTCGTAATGCAAAAACTCCCGCGCCGTGTTAGGGCATCTCACGGGGTCGATAACTATTTCGTTGAGATCCTGTAACCACTTTATTCCGTAGTCCCTGCTGTCCGGTCCTTTCTTGGCGCCTGTGCAGCGTATTCCGTAACTGTTCAGCTCAGATATGCTTTTCGGCTCCGCGCTGTCGCAGACAACAAGGTCATTGTCCGGATTCTCTTTCTTTATGAGCTCCGCAACGGTTGTATTGCTCATTCTTGTGGCGTGTATCTCGTAGAATATATAAAGAATACGCCTCGTCTTGTCGTAGTGATTGACTGTGTAATGCAGCGGATCGCTTGCAAAGCCCCAGTCCAGGCCTCTTGCGATATTGTCGAACTCCGCTATTTCTTTCGCAGAAATCGTCCTTGTCTTTACGTTCGAGAAGACTTCGCCGCCTGTGCCTGTTACTTCCCCTAAATATTCGTGGGCATAGCTTTCCGGCTTGCTTTCCCGTAATGCCTCGGCGTCTAATATGAACTGTTCGCCCAGCCATTGAACCGGAACCGTTAAATATGTGCTGTGGTGCACTATCCTCGAAGGCTCGTCCCTCATGCTTTCGGCGTTTATCCAGTTTTGCACTGATTTTGGCGGATTGTACGAGTAGAACACAAAGAACTTTTCCCCGCCTCTTAAAAGAGACTGATTGATAGTACGTATTTCTTCCATGCCGGCGAACTCGTCGCATTCCTCATACCATACATACTTGCAGTAACCCTTGGTAAACTTTGTTGACTTTATCTTTTTCGGGTCGTCGGCGCCTCTGAAGATTATCCTCTGTCCCGTCGGTATATATACCAGCTCCAGAGGGCTCAGCTTTTCCTTCCATAAGTGACTTACGCCTAAAGCCTCTATCGCCCACTGTAACTGCGAATAAACGCTGTCCTTTATGTTTACGCCTACCTTGCGCAATACTACCGCGTTTGCCGTCTTGTCCTTGATTATGCCCAGGATTATTTCTACGCTTACAAATGTTGATTTGCCGGATCCTCGTCCACCGTTCAGCATATAGTATGTGTGCCGTTCGTCCTTAACGTCCTTATGCAGTCCGTAAAATGACGGCGCTATGAGGTCTGTAAGCCGTTTCATTCGCCATCGCCGTCCTCTGGTATATCGTCTACTATCTGGACAAGCATATCGCCGTTAAGGTCTATTTTTGTGGTAAATAATCCGTGGATTTTTGCCAAAGTCTTGGCCGCCTCTATGCGTTCCTTTTCGTCGGGATCCTTTTCAAAGATTTCCGCCGCGGAATATCCCTGTCCCGTGCCTACAACTACAAGCTGTCCGGTCTTGTGATTTCCGCGCATTACAGAGGTCAAATATCTTAATATCTCGTTGGCGTCCGCTATGTCGTCGGCCCTTTGCTGTCCCAGCAGTTCAGCAATCCGCGCCTTTATTTCCGGTTTTTGCATTAAAGCGCCGGCGTTAACGTGTGCCGCGGCCGTATTCATATATCCCGCCGCTTTATACGCTGTCGTTGCGTTTCCGCCGTTCTTTATATACTCTATGCAGAATTTTTCCTGTCTGTCGTTCAGCTTTCCCATATTTTCACCGCCTTTATTTCCGGCAATACAAAAAGCCCTCGTGTGAGGGCCTCTTGCAAAATGTTGCCTTATTACTTATATGAGGAGGTTTATAGTAGTACGTATCAGCCGTATTCCGCCCTTTAAAGGGCTTTTCCCTTTTCCCGCGATTGTTCGGCCTCAAGGGATCGCGCCGCCTTAAAAGCGCCTTGTCGCCGCCCTGGCGGCCGTCCCCTGATTGCAACGTATATCTTGAAAGAAAAGAGATAGATATTTGAAAAACTTAAAGCATTTTTCAATTCCATAATAGCATGATTTCATTCTCATTTTTTCTCATGTTGATTTTAAAGCCGGCGCTCATGCGTTCAGAAGATTTTTTCAAGCGTTCAGAAGATTTTTTCAAGCGTTCAGAAGATTTTTTCAAGCGTTCGCAAGATTTTCCGGCGCTGTTTTTCAGATCCGGAAAAAATCAGATCCGCCGAAAATCATGTCAACACTTTTTTGAAAAAACTTTTTTCTTTTTTCAGATTTTCAAAAAAAGAATTTTCCGCGCAGCCCTGTGCAATATTGCTCTTTTTGTTATGAATTGTAATTAACCAAAATTATTATTGCAATCCCATAATTCACCGAAAATATTTCTGTCAAATCGAATTATATCAATAAATATTTCTGTTATTACAAAATATTCCGCAAATATTCAGCCTTACCGGATCCGATCCTTTTCCCCGTAATATCTCACAAAATCCCGCCGGAACATTCCGGAAATTCCCTGGATCCTTTTCCGATTTGACATTTTGCACAAAAATATTTTTTTATTTTGGTACTTATTACTATTGAAATATGAACATATATATAGTATCATATAATCAGAAAGAAAAAAGAAAGCACTTTGAAAACTGAATAAGAGATCCGCACTCACGAGCAGCGCGCGAGCGACCAACGCCGACGCATTCAGCGACCACCGGCGCGCCAGGACCGCAAAACTCTGAAAACCGTTGAGATACCTCAAATGTATTCATGGGGCGCGGATAGATCCCACCAGCACAAGAACAAAATCAGCACAAAAAAGCGTTAATATATCAGCACACAAACCCAAAACAACAACAAATCAGCACAAAAAACCCAGAACAACAACAACAAATCAGCACAGAAAGGAAATGATCACATGAAAAAGACAAGCAGCACAAAAAATTTTAGCAAAAAATCAGCACAAGAACGCAAGGCCGAAATGGACCACATCACAGAAATGCTTGAAAACGGCGTTAAAGCCGTATTTACAAGCGACGAATTTATGAAATATCTCGATTTTTGCTCAAGACTTTACCGTTACAGCGCAAACAATCAGCTTTTAATCAGAATGCAAATGCCGGACGCCAGCCTTGTTCAATCCTACACAAAATGGAAAGAATGCAGCCGTTTTGTAAAAAAAGGCGAGCATGGCCTCAAGATATTAGCGCCGATAGTGAAAAAGCACTATAAAACAGATGAAAACGGCGAGTTCATCACCGACGAAAACGGAAACAAGATCCCCGAAGATGAAACGCCCTTTTTAGCAGGCTTTAAACTTGTTCCTACATTCGACGTAAGCCAGACCGACGGCGAACCCTTGCCGGAAATATGCCACGAATTGACCGGCGACGTCGAGAACGTCGACAAATGGATCCACGCGCTGAAAACTTTTATAAATATCCCCGTTGACTACGAAGATATACAAGGCGGCGCGAAAGGCTATTACAGCCTCACAGAAAACCGGATAGCAATAAAAACCGGATTAAGCGACTTACAGACAATAAAGACCTTGATCCACGAATGCGCCCACGCAACGCTGCACACCCTGGACAAGGCCGGCGAAAAGACCCGCGAACAGCAGGAAACAGAGGCCGAGGCCGTAGCATACGTAGTATCAAAACACTATGGCATTGATACATCGGATTATTCCTTTGGATATCTTGCCTCTTGGGCCACCGATAAGGAAACGCCCGAACTCACAGCTTGCCTCGAAACTATCCGCACAACAGCGGCCAAATTCATTGACGGCCTGGACGAAATCTTTGAAAAGGATCCCGAACCCTCACCAGAGGGCGACGGACCCGAAAAGACAAACGCCGAAAAGATCGCGGCTATTGACGAAAAGATCCAGAACACACCGGTTAAGCTTGCAAAAGCTGAACAGCCGGAAGAAAAGACCCTCAGTATAGCGGACTGCACCGGCGATAAAGTTTACTTGGACTTTTCCTATTGTCACGGCGGATTAAAAGGCCGGTGGCAAGTCAATATGTCAGAGCTTTTCCCTCTTGGCCAGAAAGCTTTTAAGATGATCCTCTCCGATATGCTTACCGCGCCCAACAGCGAAAAGATCATAACAAAAGTCAACCGCTACCTGAACGCAACAAAAATCTACAACAGCCAGAGCTATAACAAGGCTAAAATGAAAATGCTTGACGGCAACATTAAACAGTTAGCAGCAATCGCATAAGCAAGGGGCCCGATCCCCTTGCAATTATCCCAAAACAACGAACAAGAAAGGAAGCGAAAGCATGATTAAGATCATAGCCTTATTAGCGATAACAATCACCTTGCAAAGCATAAGCATAGATAGTATATTACGGCGCATATTGCCGAAATTTTAGTAGAAAGGAAGTTTTAAATGGCAGACTTTGCAGAATACGTCAGAGAACGTAATAAGACCCTTTACGACTACATCTCATTAAGGATCCTGAAAGGCGACCGCTCCATCATAAAGGCGGCCGCCGAATCAGAGGGAAGATCCATAAACGAGTATATAGTCAACGCAATCAATGAACATGAGCAGCATAAATCAGCGGACTACACACCGGTCCGCCACAAACTTGAAAAAAAGAGACCGTGAGTTTATCTCACGGCCTTTTTTTTATTTTTCTCCCGATACAACGGCTTTAACACCACCTCATCAAAGGCTTGCAGCGCCGCATGATAAAGCCGGTATGTATGGGCCTCCGAATAATGCAGATCGGCGGCTATTTTCGTCATAGGCCAGTCCTTGACGTAGAATAAAGTCAAAATCTGCACATGATATTTGTCGGAAAGCCTGAATATCTCGTTAATGATCCGGTCCCGCGCCTCTACAAGCTCCGTTTTGCACCTTGTGAGCTCGTCCTCCGTATTGAGATATTTTATCACCTCGTTGCTTATTGCGTCTATATTAACGCCCGTCTGCACCCTCTCAAGCTGAGCCTGACAATGTATTCCGAGCGTTTCCTTAAGCTCCCTTATCTCGTCCTCTTTTATCTTGACTTTGACCCTGAAAAGCTCCACCTGCGACAGATACTTGTCCGCCCTCCGCTCCATGTCCTTTCCGTTCCAGTTAATCATAATACCACCGCCTTAAAAGGGCATATCGTCGTCATCGTCATCGGCCGTGACAAAAAGCTCCGGTCCCTCCGAGCTGTCGGCGGCCTTTGCCCTTTCGCCCAGGGGAAAATACTGCCTCTCAACGGTTATCTCCGTCGTATACCGTTTTTCTCCCGATTTGGTCTCATAATTGTTATTTGTAAGCCGTCCCAGTACAATGATCCCTTTGCCCTTACTGAAATATTCCGCCACAAAATCTGCCGCCTGGTTAAAGGCAACACACGAAAAAAAGTCTGCCTCTTTCGGCCTGAACTCACGGGGCACCGCTATCCTGTATCTGCATACCCTTGCGCCGCTGTCAGTTATTCTTACCTCCGGTTCATTCGTCAAACGTCCCATTAAAAAAACTTTATTCACTTATTCCGCCTCCTTCAAAATCTGTTCCCAGGGCTTTCCCGTCATAGCCTCCGTTACCATTCGCGATATCCTGTCACCGTTCAGATCTACGTCAATTACATTCCCGTTTTTGCATTCAACTTTGACTGTCTTTTTTGCGGCGTCAGCCGGAACAGCTATATCATTATCATTATCATTTACATTATCATTTTCATTTTCATTTACATTATCATTTTCATTAGGTTGTTTTTTGGTTGTTTTTTGGTTGTTTTCAAAATCAACCGTTGGTTGTTTTTCGGTTGTTTTCTTCTTCTTTGCCGCGTTCTTGTTTCCTTTGGGAGCTCCGCCTTTCAGACTGTTTTCGTAGCGCCTCTGGTTAGCGTCTAACTGCGGCTTTATGAGCTTGAACAGCGAACTTTGAAAACCGGACAGATCTATCGCCCTGCCGTATAGGGCATAGCTGCACACCGCCCTCATAAGCTGTCCGAAATCCGGATCGCCCAGCTCCTCCGCCGCCTCGAAAAAGCTCCGGTAAAAAATAAACGAATCCCTGTCCCTCACCGTTCCACCTCCTCTAACACGATCTCTATCCGCGGATTGTTGCTGTCCACGTCGAAATCATCAGAATATCCCCGAATATAGCTCCAGCCGTCATTGACAATAACTCCCGCCTGAACAAGGGCATCCTGAAACACTTTGTGGAAATACCCCGAAATATTGTCCATATCTCGCTTTTTGTTGGGCTCAATAAATGTGTAGTGTATCACAATGGGATTATCTATCCTGAGCCTGCCCTTTTGCTCGTAAATATCGGCAATAATATTTTCCTGCGATCTGCTTTTCATAGCATCGCCGACATGCTTGCTGTTTTTCAGGGCTTTTATGTACTCGTTCAGGGACGGATAACGTCCCCAAACGGTAATATTATAAGATCTCAGCTCATTTGTCTGCTTTTTCCGGTTCATCGGCCTTGCCCTCCGATATTTTTTCTGCCATTGTCGCAACTATCTCGTTATATTCCTCCTCCGTCAGCTCCGTAGGAAGTTTGCCGTATTTCTTCTGCGTCGCAAGGATCAGCTTTTTCGGTCCGTAGTTTAAGGCTCCTGCAAGCTCTGTAAGCTCTTTCAGCTTGTCGGCGGTCATAAATCCGCCCTTTGGGAATTTAGGGCTTAAATCGGCCTTTTCCGGCTCTTTTTTGACAGGTTTGACAGCCTTTGCCGCCGATTCCGTTTTTTTGGCCGTGTACTTCGTGGAATCCGCCGCCCAGTATATATCGGCTCCTATGCCTAACGCCTTTGCAGCCACGCTCAAAGCGTCGGTAAGCGCCATTTTATAACACTCGTCCGATACATAGGGCCCGCTTTTTTCATTGGCGATAAACGCGCTTCCGCCTGTGCCCTGTACCGCCTGTGACACGCTTCCGCTGTCCAGATCTGCGTAGTATAAAGAAATATTGCAGAATGCCTTGTATTCGCCGTTGGGCGCATACTCTATCCATTGTCTGTCGATCGTGTACCACCAGCCCAGCCCGCAGGGCCCGAAAAGCTCTGTCAGCTTTTTTATCCTCCACATGGGATTTATATCCGTGAAGTTTTTCAACCGTCCCGCGCCTATGGTCTTTTGCGCCTCTTTCGGCACTGAGCGTACTGCCTCGTATATGTCAAGATTTTTCATCGTTCCTCTCCTTATTTGATCTGTATGTTGTTGTTTTCAACAAGCCTTGCGCCTTCTATGATCTCGCCCAGTTTAAGGGCCTCTTTCAGTTTGGCCTTGTCGGGTCTCGATGTTGTTTCCGTAACAACAAATTCCTCCGGCAGCGCCTCAACGTCGGACACCTCAACGCTCTGTGACCGTCTCCA
>Ga0265298_10004578_pt1 | contig 17636 bp, 24 predicted proteins | sample AusTroGonzalo_MG_3_FD_193486 | JGI IMG/M metagenome (GOLD analysis project Ga0265298, IMG submission 193486) | Bovine rumen microbial communities from tropical cattle in Woodstock, Queensland, Australia - Gonzalo_01 | ecosystem: Host-associated > Mammals > Digestive system > Stomach > Rumen ... | reverse complement strand
CATTTAATGCTGACATGATGTAACATACCACTCAAACACTAACCATGCCTTAAAACGCAAATACGCAAGAATTACGCTATTGTGGAAAACTATGTGGAAAACTTTAGATCCAAAATGTAGAAAAAAGTCTTTACAAATACAAAAATCTGCTATATAATAGAGGTATAAACTAAGAAAGGAAAGGAAAATAAAATGCCAATACCAACAATAGATTTAGAATTATCATTAATTGCAAAAAGATTAGAGAGTCTGACTAGACAAATGGGTAGGATAGCAGACATATTAGAAAGGATTGAAGATGAAAAATAAAATTGATTTTAAGGAAGCATTTAGAGAGTATGCCAAGCGTGAGCTGGAGTTCATTGAGCAAGCAGATCCAAACAAAGTTTATCATAGAGTAATACCAAACATTAAAGAAAAGGATTGTGGATATATTGATTTCTTATATAAGAAGATTGTGATTGGTGGATCTATTGTTAAAGATACTGTGTATTTAAACAAATTGAGAGTTACCAAAGATGGAAGGAAAGAAGATATTGAGGAAGCACTAGCTAAAATCAAAGAAGTTATTAATAAAGGTGATATGAAGTTAGTAGATAATATTAATTCATGATATAATGGGCTGGTACATCCAGCCACATGGGTGTGAAAAGGTAAAACCTTGATACACCCAACCATAAAAGTAAAGTGTTTAAAAGAAAGGACACAACATGAAAACATCAACTAATAAAACCAAGTTAGAAGAAGCATTTGCACTTTGGGAGTCAAAGAAAGGTGATAAAGTTTATTATACTGGTAAGACTTCTGGTGAAAAAGGTGTTAGATTAGTTGCTTTTATTAATGAGGTTAAGAAAAACCCAAATCAACCAGACATTAAAGTGTATGAGCAGGTTGAAAAAGGTAAAGATAAACCAGAAGTTGCATCACTTTGGCAAAATAAGAGCAAAGCTGGTAAACTCTATTACAGTGGCACTGATAATGAGGATAAAAAGATAGTAGGATTTATTAATGAGGATACACAATCTGGTAAATATCCTTCCATCCGTGTTTACTATTCAGATAATAAGTAGTATAATTTATCACCATAATAAATCCATAGAATCCACTCTCAAAGGGTGGATTTTATGATATAATGGTTTTGTATGCTTATGCATACATAAGGTAAAGTGTTCTGTCCTTTTCCTTACATAATCCCAACTAGCGATGGTTGGGATTTTTGTGATAAAACATAAAACTTTGTGTTATAATAGAATTAGCCAATAGCACTTTAGACAACTTGCAATAAGTATAATGTACGAAACACACCTCCCATAAAACTCTATGGAGGTTGTACATCAAAACAAAGTGTATGACCTAAATCTTAGCGTCTTTTGTCAATAAAGACTAAAAATAAGGCATCCTCATTGGCTGGGATGTTCTTATTTTTCATATTGGCATTTATCTGGGAAGTATTTACGGATTTGTTCACCAACTTTTCCACTGAAACTTTTATCATTGGTTGATAAATAATTACCATCTTTATAGAGTTTTTCTTTGCTGTCAATTTTACAATCTCTGTGATTAACACCACCAATCTTGAAATAATTGCCATAAACGCATCTTATCATAGGACCATTTATTATATTACACAGTTCGCATCCATTTTCTTTATTGATTAACATTGGGGTGTGTACTGCATAATTGATTGTGGTGCATCCCATACTTTCCATTTCTTGCAAAGTATATCTCAATTGCTGGCTGTATGGTGTGATGCCATTGTGTTTATCTTCTAGGGTTACAACTCTTTTATATAAATCGCCTTCATAGAAGTTAGGTCCACAATCAACTGGTTTCATAATGAAGAAGTCATCATTGAATAACCAGAAGTTGTCAGTTATATCCGGATTTATGCAAGCCAGCTTAAACATTTTGAAGATATTAGCCCATTTTGTTGGTTGGTCTTGGATAACTGATATATGCACATCTGGGTTTAATCCATCCGGACAACCTCCGTAAAAATATACTTTGTTATGAGGGAAGTTTTTGAGTGACCTCAGAGAGTACCTCAACTCTTCGTTTTTGGATGTATCTTTGACAAAGTAAACAATATCCCAATTATTTGCTTTTCTTTTTGCGTTTCTTACCACCACAAGGCATAATCCTCCTTCCTAGTAACTTTGATATGCAACTCTTTCATCTTCATACTCCATCACACCTCCTAGAATATCAACATGAATAGCTCTTTGATGCGTGGGTCGTTGATGATTTGCTGTTCTATATTGATGATAGTTTCACGGTACTTCAGAATCAAGTCTTGAGCTGATACAACACCAAAGTTACCCTTGGTAGTTTCGATGCTGGATGTACTACCATTGCTGGAAGAATTACCGGTGGTTGTATTTGTACCACTGGTTGAGCCACTGGATTTACCCCATCCGGCATCATCTGCATAGTTGACTGAATCAATACCGGTGTTGCTGATATTGAGCAAGTCTTGTGGGGTTTTTGAGTTGACTGTTTTGGTAAACTCTTCATTGGTGGCACTGTCGTTGCCGGTGCTGGTTGTATTAGAATTGGCATTTTGACTTCCCATGATGGTCTTGCGATAGTCTACATTGTAGATTGGATTGAAGTCTTGGTCTGCTGAATAGAAGAGTTGATTATAATATGGCATGATTTCATTCATAGCTGTTCTAAGTTCAAACAAGAATCTGCCAAAGGTTTCAACTCCAATTTCTTGATACCTATAATGATTGAGAATTTTGGCATTGAGTTCATCTCTGGTTGGCACTTGATACGCTGTTCCATAAGTTCTGGTGAGACTTGAATCTGTTGCATACAAAGGATAGTCACTGAGAGCTGAGTTGATTTCAGCTCTTGACTGTTCATTCCGTAACAAATTATCAAGCACTTCTGTATATCTTGCTGGTATAATCATTTTTATTCTTCTCCCTCTTCACTTATTATATCTTTATATTCTGGGATAGATTCAAGTTTCCTTCTCTTGACCGATATATTCAAACCAAAGATGCGATTGATTTGCCGGCAAGCCTCTTCACGGACTTTGAGCATCACATCCTCTGAGGCTTTAACTTGCTCATCATTGGCTGTAACCTCATTTGCAACCATGCGTTCTTTCTTGTCCATGTTTGCGTTGTTGATGCCGAGGTCTGTGAATACTTCATTCAGTATCATGTGTTTCTGAGCTTGAAGTTGTGGAAACACCATTGGTGCATTAGTTTCCAGAGTTGATACCATATCACCGATGTTTGCATTGTCTGATGTCCAGATGACTGGTTCATTATCTCTTCGCTGGTTGATTGCGTTCTTGAGTGATAACCTTTGCTTATCTGAGCATCTGATGATGATTGGGGTCTTGGTTGCCTCAATGTTGACATCAATTGCTCTGTCGATATTAGTGAGTTTATAACTGTACAATCTGATGATTGGCACATTTGGAAGCATGAGGTCATTGTTCCGGATGACATAACAGTTCTCACCATTCATCAGTTGTTCACCCTCATATACATAGTTCTCAGCCACCGGATATACCGTGGTTGGGTCACCATAACAGTTGATACTTCCTTCTTGTCCAAACCCTGCAACCATGAATCCCATCACTGGGTCTTTGTAGAAGATGCATTTACCACTGCTGTAAAGATATTTTTCAATCCAGCGTTCATCCATATTGTTTGGCAATCCTTCCCACTCAAAGAGTGAGCGATTGATAAGCATCAATTTATAATAATAATAACTAAAAGCCATATTGTTTGCCATCTGAGCAACACTTTTGTAACTTAGTAGTTTGTAGTCTTTTTCATCAAACATATTATACTATCCCATTGCTTACGCCATAGTTGAGGAAGTTCGACGGATTCTTCCAAAAGGTCAAGCCATTGTTGTAAGCCTCTTTAATTTTATTCATCATATCATTTGGCACATTACCAGTGATATTTGCATTGACTGTCTTTGTAAACCACCAATTGAGCCGGTGATTTTTATTTGGTACTTTCACTCTGTTGGTTTGATATCCAAACATATCAAAGTAGTCATCTATTATTCTAGCATATTCTGCCTTGATTGACTTTGGTAAGTATGTAAAACACAACTTGTTCTTTGAGAAGGATACATCGCCAGAGTTGATGTTGCCATGTACTTGGTCAGCTACCATTGAAGCTCTGCGATGCTCTGCGATGATATTACCAACCGTTGAAACCAAACTCATACCAGCACCCACTGGATTACCAGTTGCAAGACTTGCACCAGCACCAGCAATACCAAGTCCAGCCTCTAAACCAATGTTGACTGCGTTCTGAGTGAGCCAGTTGGTATAATAATCAGTCACCCATGAGCATTGTGGGGTTTTACCACCCATGATACCCTCACCCCATGAATTGTTGGTGTTTCCGGATTTATGATTGGTTGGTACTGCCTTCATACACATTGATGGCGAAAGAGAAGATGCCACTTGGAAGTTTGGACCACCAGAGAAGTCCTCATATCGGTATTCATATTCAGCACCATTATTATTTGTGATGGTGAAGAAGTTGTACGGATATGTGAGCAATTTGGCATTGCGTGGTGAGTATCCGTTGACTGTTGAAGGTCTGCTGAAACTTGCACTGGTATATCTTGGATTCATACTTGGTTCAACCCAACTTACCAAGATATAAGAGGTTTGTCCATCTTGTTCAAACTCATAGGCTTGAGTTCTCACAGTAGAGTTGTCCAGATAAAACTTTGGCACATAGAAGATTGTTTGAATTGCATCGGTGGTTTTATTTGCCACATAGTAGTTGATTATCTTATTGACAGCATCAAAGTTGGTGAAAAACATATACTTTAACCCACTGAATATGCCACTATAATATGGTGTATTATTCGTTAGAGGATTGTTGTCTTTTAATGGTCCAATCAGTTCAGTTACACCCATACAGATATATGATTCTTCAGCCTCTTTGTTGTTATATGTACCACCAAAGTCCACTGCACCACCGTTGAAGACAAACTCACCCAGAGCAACATTCTCATCAAGTGTGTTCAAACCAACAGTATCGTTGTTGGTGTGTTCTCGTTCAACAAACGATGCGTTGATTGTGATATCAAACATATAGGTTTGAAGTGGGTCAACATCAAAGTAAACATCTGTGTAACCGTTGCTGACATATACCATCTTAGTGATGAATCCATAAAACCATTTGTTTGAGAAGGCTGGATTCTGCCACATAATATAATTATACTGTCTGATGGTATCAACTTCATCTCTACACCGGAAGGTTCTGGTGTCACTCTGGTAACTTACATTGGTGTAAGTCTTTCCAATCATACTCTCAAAATAACTATGCTGAGCTGATGAGTTTGAAAAATACAGAGTGTTCTTCATATCATCTTCCAGTGGTGTTGTGAGTAGATATACTTTCGATATGTTCGTTGCCATTTGATTCCTTTACATTATTATACCATAAAGATAAGGTCAATGAAGACCTTATCATTTATGCTAAGAAGTTAGCCATTGCATTCTTATAATACTGGGATGTAAATGCATAGCCATCATTGGTTAGATGCACACCCTCAAAGGTATACTGCTGGAGATTCAGTTCATTGATACCAGAATCATTATACATATCCACAACATTGGCTGAATACAAGTTGGCAATGTTTTTGACTGCGTTTACATAATCAATTTGTTTCAAACCCTTGTTGTTCGTGCTTTCTGTACCATAGCCACCAGCATTGGTTTGGGTCATGGTCCAAAGGATGATTCTCAGCTTTGGATTCTTAGTGAGCAAAGTGTTGATGATTGACTGATATGCACCATAGAAGGTTGTTGGGTCAATACTAGCTGATTGACTCAATGGTTTAAGTTCACCAAGAGCAACACCAGTTCTTGAATCATTACGACCAAAGGAAAGAATCACAGTATCATAATCAGACAAAGTTTCTGGTGAGATGGCTTGTGGAAACTTGCCAACAGTACGATTCCAACAATCCACAACCGTTGTACCACTGATTGCTTGGTTATCCACTGTCATGCCAAGACTTTCAAGATACTGTTTATATCCATAGCATGGGTCAGTAGATTGGTTATATGGGGTAGTGGTATAATTGAAGTTACCATTACAGTTTGCCCATAAACTATCACCATAAACTAGGATGCTGTTTGTGATTGCCTCATCTTTTTCAAGCCAAGGGATTGTGATTTTGTCATCACCATAGTTCACAGTTACAATGTCTGGTCCTTCACTTTCAAAATGTGCCTCTGTCATAGTGATTGCAACAAAAGATGGTGTTGTTCCCGGTGTCCAACCTGCTGTTGTGATTGCACCCTCAACAATGAAAGTTCCATCTGCTCTATAAGTTACCATTCTTTCTGGACTGACCAGTGTGACCGTTGGTGTGTAAGTAAGACCATCGACAGCATAAGTTGGTACTGGCAAAGAAGATACATATCCTTCGGCTGCTACAAGTTCGCCTTGGTAGTAACGATATCCCTTCACCCATCTTGCATATTTGAAGACAGTCTTCATTGGCTGTTGACTTACACCAGCTAGTGAGAAGGGATTGATGGTGTTGAGTTTAATCATTGCACCCTTGATTGAATCATCTGCAATTTTCTCAGACTGATAGACACCACCCTGTGTCCATGTTGTACCATTCCAATAGTACCAATAACCATCAGTTGTATTCACATACAATCTGGTATGGTCAGTCATTTCAGAGGTTGATGATGCTATCAATGTACCACTTTCGACTGCATCAATCTTATCATCTTGCAAGTCAAGTTCAGCTTGCACTTCTGCTCTGAAGTCATCAAGTAAACCGGATAAAAGGATGCTCATTGTGCCATCTGACACCATTTTATCCAATTTGTTGTTGATTTCCTCTTGTACATCGAGGTTATCAAAGTAGTCATACACATAGTCATGAAGGTCATTGAATTGGTCAATATAATCATTCACAGTGGTTGCTACATTAGTGGTGAAGGTATTGAAGTTCTCAGTGAGTTCATTGACTTTTGCATACATCCTAGCTGTTTGTTGTAAAACAGTACCAGACTCTTTATCATAAAAAGCTGGCTGTAAACCAGTTTCAATCCATGGTGGTAGAAAATTTATAAATATATTTTCCATTTTACTCCTTAAGGTAGGTGGTGGCTCTTACACCACCACCCAATTTATGTTTATTAGGATACTGTGATTGTGATGTCACCGGTAACTTTGTCGATTTTGACAGTCTTAGTGTCAGAATCATAAGCACTTGTGGTGATAGTTGCACCACCCATGGTTACGGCAACAGTATCAGTTCCCTTAACACCCTTCAAGGTTGTCTTGTAACTCATACCTTCAACAATCTTAGTACGCTTGTTGGTGCTGGTCACACCAGTCTTCAGAGTGTAGGTGACAGTATATTCATCAGCAATATCACCATCACTGTTCTGGTCTGAGCCAACCACAAAGGCAACTGCGTTACAGAGGATTGAATAACCAACTGTCTGCCAGACATGAAGGATGTGGTTGCGATACAAACCAAGACCGTTCTCAAACTCACGGAAGGTGAAGAGGTCATCATAAACTTGGAAGAAGTTACGGTCAACCAGACAAGCAATCATACCATCCACTGGGAAGGCATCAATCACTTCCTTCTGCGTGTCATTAAACTCAACCACAGACTTATTGAAGGCACTTGCCAACACATCAATGTTACAAGTAACATCGGTTGGGTTGTCCACAATAAGAATCTGCTCATCTTTACGAGAGAAGGTGACAATCGGTTTGTTGTCATCGCTCTGTGCTGTCAAGTAAGCGTTGTTGTTGCTGTTTGCAAACACCATATCACCAGACACAGTTTTGACTGCTTTGATGAAGGCTTTGGCATTGGCTTCGCTGGCTTGTGGGTCTGCAACAGATACAACCACCATAGCATTGTTGTTATAAGCCTCAGCAAAGAGTTCACGCATGAGAATGTACTCATCGAGTTCTGCTGAGTTACGGATGGTGGTGAATAAGTTTTCAAGATATTCAGCCAATCCTTCATAACTCTTGAAGGCTTTTGCCAAAGATTCTGGGCTGTCAGTCAAGACATAAGAATCTTGGCGATTCATACGGTGGAAGACAACCTTGGTATCTGGTAGATGGCGAGTAAGCAAACCAGAGCCAGTCTGGTCATAGGTCTGAGCTTTGATGAAGTTGTTGTAGATTTCTTCAACAGTATCACCAAAGGTTTTCTTGCCTTTCTTAAACTTGCCAAGAGGATTAAACCAACTCTTCTTAATTAGCATTGGTGCATAAATCATATTGGCAAGAGTATCTACAAACTCATTGTAGACAACTGCATTGTTGAGGTCGGTGATAGCCTCACCAACTTCTTCGAGGTTATTCCGAGTGGCTTCTGGTACTCTGTCTTGGTACGCTTGAGAGGCATTATCTCGGATGGTGTTTAGGACTTCAATTGCATCCATTTTAATATCTCCTTATTTTTTCTTGATAAAATCGCCTTTATCATCGTAAAGGTCCTCAAACTTGCGACGCTCGACAGATTCCTGTTTCAGACCGGTCTGCTCTTCCACTTGTTTGGCTGGGGTCTTTTCAGAGCCAAGTTGAGTAAATAACTTCATATTGGCTTGTCTGATTGCCTCCATTTCCTTTATATCAGATTCATGTTGCTCTGTCAAGTTAGCGTTGGCATCATAGATTTCACCAACTGAGTTGTTGAGTTCACCGAGTCCAGCTCGCATTTCCTCGACAGTTTCCATGCTTCCGATTTCTTTGATTTTGGCTTCAAAGGCTTCTTTGTCCATATTGTCCTTTCTTTACATTATGTATATATTATAACACAATCATCTTCGTTTGGTTCTAAACTTCTGGGAATAGAGTACCCATGGAAACTCTTTCTTGTGTTCAAAACCAGTTGGGGTTGGTGGTGTAGGGTCAACACTTTTCCACAAAGTATTTCTGAATGCACCCATAAAAGTTTTCATATTAACCCCTACCACATTGGATGGTGTGCCATATCCAATGCCTTGTCCTTGATTCTGTCCAAGACATTTGAGCCGGTAACCATTGATATTATCATCCCAGTATTTATCAGTTGCATAATCACCATCAGCAAAAGCCACATGACCAGCATAGTTTAAGCCACTTGCATAAAATACAACACAATCACCTCTTTTTACTTCAGATAGCCTTTCAATCTTAATAAAGGGATATTTGGCATTTGCCTCTCTCATGTAAGCCCATGCACCCCAAGCATAACCATTACCGGTTTGAAAATATAGTCCATATTGATACCACAGCAAAGCCGGCACATCCCAGCACTGGTTGCCAAAGGAAAAATCAACATTTATCCCGTGGGTTAGACAAAAATCCTTCCAATGGCTGTAAGTATCGTATTGGCTCGCAAGTAACTTACGGTATCCATTAACTTGCTCTGCCATAGTCACTCCTTATAATAGATAGTATCACCAGCATAAAGACCAACACCAGCACCAGAGTTCCAACCAGAATAAACTGATTGGTTTGGTCTATAATAGACTGAATACCAATGCATGGCATAGTTATTCATCTCAGACCAGTTCACATAACCCTTGCAAGTTTGCATTATCTTTGACAAGGTATCTCCTCGACTTAATTTCCAAGTGGTGCAAGATGATACCGGTGTTGGTTCTGGTGTGGGTTCTGGGGTTGGCTCTGGGTCTGGTTGATAGTCATTTGGTACAACCCAAACCCAACCACTGATGTTCATGTTGTGTGTTGCCACGGTTAGAGGGATATAATTTGCATCATTAACCATAGCACTATTCGTACCAGTAGAATACAGATACATAGCAGTATGACCATAGGTAGTATTAAATCCACCACTTCCGATTGCACCTTCCACCGGTGTTTCAATATATTTCCATCCATAATTCTTAACGAGCCATGAGGCTACATCCTTTCCATTTACTGGTCCATAATCCGGATGCGTACTTGAATATTCTCGCTTGCCGGTTGCAAGATACGCTGTGTATTTACTGCACTGCCAACCCTTACCATTGTCAGTATTACCATCTGGTAACCTACGAGATATTACAGTGTCAAGAGTAACTGAGCCACCAAGTCCTTGCACCTCTTCATTGGCTTTGATGGTTTCTTCATCAGTTGGTGCATCTTCGTTCATGATACGGTACAAAGCATCGTTTGAGTTCTCAATAAACTTCTCAGTATACTCTTTGATATCAGCATCCTTACCATCAAGAGTGATACTTCCGTTTTCTGACTTCGTGCCGGTCAACATAAAGAAGGCACAAAGAATTGCAACTCCAAGCCATATAAACAAAGCAATGTGAGATGTAAACAATTTGGTGATTTTAGTTGACATCTGATTTCTCCTTTTCTGCATTATTCTTTTGATTGGTGACACCTAAGAAGTAGATGTTGATTCCACCAGAGAAGAGAAGAGCTGTTTGAGTGATTTGTTTTGCTACTTCCTCAAAACCCCATGTTGAGCCAAGTCCTTGAATCACAAAGGCTGTAAAAGATAACAAGCCCACTGCAATTGATAGTTGTCTGGTTGTGCTTTTCTTTAGTTTCATACCCCAATCCTTTCGTATGTTTGAGTTTCCGGCATATACACATATTCATCATATTGATTGTGTATATCATAAGAATAGTAACCAATTTTGAGGTCTGCTGTCACATTGGCTGATGTGGCGATTGACACCGTTCCTGATTCAAAATGTTTGTTGTATAACATATTGAGGTTGTTGATGAGAGTTGCATCTGAGATAAGTATATCAGTCGGTGTATCAAGCACATAATAAACCTCATCACCAGCAGTGAGAGTTCCACTTGTGCATACATAAGCTGTGGTGATAGTTTCACCATCATAACTGTTGATGTATCCGATTTCACGATGGATGTACCAGTTTTCATCATTATAATATATTTTATCTTGAGCTGTGCTAACTTTTGCCAAGTATTCACTTCCCAGATTGATAGTCATATCATCACTGTCGATTGACACCGTGATTGTACCAGTCAAAGGTTCTGGGGTTGCTGGTGGTGTTGCTTGCTGTAAGTCACCAAGGATTTCCAACTCATCAATTGCACCAGTGTCAGTGAAAGTAAGAGAGAGGTTATCACCGGTCACAGTGGTGACTGTGTGAGATTTTGGTACAAAATAAAAGATACCAGCGACACCTTCCTCTGGCAAAGATGCCACCACGGTTGGTAAAGACAAACAATTACTATCATCGCCTTGAGGGATTCCAAAGTTTAGAATCACATTGGTTGCTGTTCCACTTTGAGTTACCGTTGCTGGTGAGCCGGCTGGAAGAGTTGTGGTTGTTCCCACCGTAACAGTTGGGGTTGTACCATCAGCACCAGCTTGACCAGTTGCACCAGCATCGCCTTTTGGTAACACCAGATTCAACACTTGGTTTGGTGAATCCCCAGTGATAGTTGCTGAGGGATTTACACCAGTGGTGACAGTTCCAATGGTCAAAGTGTTGTTCTGACCGTTCTGTCCATTTGTACCATCAAGTATTTGAGCTGTGGTTGTACCATCTTCATCGGTGATGGTGATGGTGGTCACATTGTCAACCTTGGTCACAGTTGCCACTGGACTGAATCCGGCTGGTCCTTGAGGTCCAGTCAACACTGAATCTACATTTGCAATGTCAACTTGTTGTAAGTCAATGTCTATATTTTCCATATTATTCAAACACCGTTTCTTGTATATTTAAGTATCCATACAATGGGGTGTATACAACACTTCCCAAAGTCATCCTTAGGTCATAAACATAGATATTTGGTGACAAAGCACTAGTTTCGGACGGTGTAAAGTCAATCTGATATTTACCATCTTCAATCTTTGTGATGCCATTATTGAGTGATTTAGTGATAAGCATCGTGGCATCTTCATAGTTTGCCTTCACGCCCATAGTGAAGGTTGTGAGGTCTTCTGTCAGATTCTTGAAAGTAACTGTGAAACTAAACTCATCACCCTTTTTGATATTGAATATCCTTAACATTTCATTTGCCCTCCAATTTTGTATCGATTCTCACAATGGCTTTTTCAATTGATGCTATTCTGTCCAGCATCCCATTATGAGCGTCCACCCTATCGGTCAATCCTTGTATTTTGTCTTCGATTCTTGTATCTCTTCTCGCTTGTTCAATAGTCATCTTCTTGTTAGTTGCATAATTACTGATGACAACACCAGCAAAGGCAAACAGTCCGGTGATTATTGCTACGATGATGTTTTCTGATATCATAATTTCATTATACCATATTTATATATTCATTACCATTTTTATTACTTCATAACACATTGATTTGATGAGGATGCTCTCAAACCTCACACATCCATCATTATATGCTTGGATAAAAGTATTGAAGTGTTGAGCTTGTCTTCTTGAGCGTAGGAATAAAGTATTGGGTTTGTGGTCTTTCATGGTGAGTGAATACACCACCGGATAGTTAGGGTCAAACTGTTCAGACACCCACATCAATCCTTCAATCATACTTATCCACACCCCAAACTTCTTGTTCTTATAGATAAAAGCAAAATACGGTCTGGCTGTGCTTGAGCGTTTTTCAACAAAGGTTTCATCATCATTGATAAACTTATTGTCCAAACTATAATCATCATATCCAGTACCAGCAATGATTCCATAAAACTCGGTGTTTTTCTTTGCCTCGATAAACTTCTGATTGACCACATTTTCCACAATGATTGGTCTAGTGGGATGATGCCATATATACTTTCCGTTCTTGTCCGGATGGTCTAAGTCCGGCATCTGAAGTCCAAAGAATAAGAAGTACGGATTGTTGACACTGGTACTATTTGCCAACATAAACAACACCACCCTAGGATGGTCTGTTGCTGGTCTGGCAATGGTTTCATATAGATTGAGCAATGCCCTTGGTTCATTTTTCATATACCTCTGTTGAGAAGATTGGTCATCCAAGAGAAACTCATCATATATTAGCATCGTGATGCTGGGATATGGGATTGACTTCTTGTTTGAGCCGGTGGTGAGGTTGAATCCGTAACCACAGATGTCATCATCAGTCCATGGTTTAGTCTTCTTCTCATCTTCATCATCTTCATCCACTTTGAGCCGGCAATAAAACTTGTTACCATCCACCTTAAACTCATACTCTGGAAACTCATTATTTTTGATGATATCCTTGAAAAACTCTTTGCTTGAATCTTTGAGGTCATCTTTGGTTCTTCGGATGTAACCAAACTGTTCACGCTTGCTGATAAAGTTCTTGATGGCTCTCTTCTTTGCACCATAAGACTTACCCCCACCTCTGTTCCCCGTAATTACAAAAAATAGAGCATCTGAGTGTGTCAATGTTCTATCTATATCCCAAAATATACTTTTATCTATCATAACTGTTCTATCCTTAAAAGAGGCTCTGGACCATAACAAGATGAGTAACCAGCTCACCAGTTTCAAGTGGCTCTTCACCATGGTTCTATCCACTGTTTCCAGTCATGGCTACCCAGTCACCTCTGCCATCATTATACCAAGTTATTGGATGATTGTAAAATCTGAATCCAAAAGCACCGTTCCACCAGATACAGTCACCGGCATCTTCTTCCCATGATAACTTGCACCAATCTTAAAGTTATCAAAAGTCACTTGTGAATAACACTCAACCGGCATCCCAGCCACCGTGATTTTGAGTTCGTATTCTGGGTCATCACTCTCAACATCTTCGGTGGAGTTCTCGATATAACACTTCTGCCTTAGATATTTTGCACCACATCCACTCTTCTGACCTTTGTCACTGAATCTGCTCTCATACTTCCATGCACCAAGTTTATATGGGTCGATATCCAATCCCTCTGGGAGTTGAAAGTTAGGAGAATCAAGATGAAGGCTGTCTGTGTCTGCATAGATAAACTGGATGTCTGACTTGCCTGCATTATAATCATCAGTTATCTTCTGAGCTGATGTGATGGTAACTCGCCTTGCGTAACTCGTGATGAAACTCGCCATTGCGATGTAGATGCCTTTTCTAGTTTCCGGCTCTGAATAGTAGTATTTGACTTTGCCCTCATCCATATATGGTATCTTGTTGACCATTCTGATATCTGTGCCAAACTTGCCATATAGAGAGTTGAGAAAAAGTTTGCTGATATATCTCAGACCTTTGTTACCATCCTTAGTTGCTTGAATCTTGTTGGCTATCCACTTGTCAATGTACTTGTCAAACATTCCAACACTTGCCTTAAACTTCCAACCAGAGTGGTACACTGGGTTGTATACATTATATTGCTCAAAGAATAGGTCAAGGTCGACTGAGTTCAAACAAAGCACCACTTCTTCACCGTGACTTGAGGTAAGATATTCATTGCCCTTCCAATCCAGACTGTGCTTAATTTGGATGGTGGGGATTTTGCCTTCCTTCAGCTCAAACTGGCATGACATCATCTGTGTATATAATGGGTACACTGGGTCATACTTGTATTGACCTTCAAAGAAGATGGGAGTACCAAAAGGAAGAGGATTGTCATGACTTCTCATCACTGATGGATACAAACTGTTGACATCCAAACAGACACCCTCTTTGACCGGCTTGCTGGCATACTTAGGATTCAGATAAGTGAATCCACCACGGTAACTCTGTTTGACATCGTTATGGTATTCCGGAGTGGGATACCATCTGGCAAAGGTCTTCTTACCAATCAACTTCTTATACTCATCCAATGCACAACTGCCAATGGTCATCTTGTTCAATCCTTGTGAGTACATATAACTGATGGCTCTTGCTACAATAATCACATCATGCTTGATGTATTCCTTCTCTTCTTCCGTAAGTGGACTGTTTGGTGGAAGTTTATTGTGCCGGTCATAATCAATCTCACCCTTTGCCTCTGTCAGACCAAAGGCTTTGGGGATTTCTTTGACCTTCAGAGGTATCAGTTTCAAAGAATCTTGCAAGATAACCTTCCGGATGTTTTTACCCTTCCGGTAGAATATAATCTCACATTGGTACACCAATCCTTTGTCACTTATCATGGTGTTGAAGGTCTTGCTTTGTCTGTCCTTGTTTTCAGTGGTGTGCTTGAATCCCAATCGGAAGAGTTTGTCGATGACAAAAGATAAGTCAAAACGGAGATTGTGGAAAAATACTTTGGTTGGTTTCTTCTGTTTCTCACACCACTCAATGAAACCATCAATGTTTGTACCAATAATCACATCGGGGTTGGGTCTTTCGGTGTCTTCAATATCCACAATAGCATAAGCCCAAACACGACAGTCATCAGCCAAAGTAGTGGTTTCAAAATCAGCCACATAGTTCTTCATCCTTTTCCTTTGTTATTATTGGTTTAATAATGCTGTTGTCAACGCTGGTGAATAATCTAAGAGTGAATCATTCAACCAGTATCCTTTGAGTTCTGATAGATAATTTTGATATTGTTCTTCATCCGGTGGATAAGCAAACTCAAATGAATCACCTTTTGCCTCAAACTTTAAGACAAAGGCATCACTGCTCATTCCTCTGATTTTACTGATGACATCTTGGATATCCTTAGTCTTGTAATTCTCTTGAAGTGTTCTGATATAATTTTCTTTGAGTAACATATCTCTGTCTTGATGATATGTAGTCTTAGATTCTGTCAGTAGTCCTCTAAACTTATACTTGAGGTCAGTTTGGGATTGGGATGGTGTAAAGGCTTTGGTTGGTGAGAGTTTGTTCTTGCTGGCAAGACCCATTCCAAACATCTGACCAAGTGTATAACCAAGACTGCCTTGAGAGTTCATCATCTCAACCAGATTCAGTTTATCCAATCGCTCTTGTCTTTTCCGGTTTACAATCCCAACCATCCGTGACATCTCTTGTTTCTGCCACTTAGTGGTACGAGTTCCATAATCATTGGATGGTGCATCCACAATCTTCTCAGCACCACGCTGGCTGAATCTCTTGAGCATATTGAGCATTCGGTTATAATCTGCACGAGTCTTTATCAAATCATGAAGCATCGTAACCGTGATTCTGGATTCAAACTGTTCAGTATTCTCATTATAAAACTGAGGCAAGATGTTCTTGTTCTCTGGACTTTTCTTTACTTCTCTGCGTAACTTGTCATTAAAGTTTCTTGCCACTCGGCGTAACTCTTTTTCGTCTTGTTCTCGCCATTTAATGTTATATTGTCTGGACATAAGTAAACCTCCTTATTAAGTTTGACATAAAATCCCCTTGTTTCTATTTTATGGTACAGATTGAGGTCTGCAAGCAACCTACAATCAACTTGATACTTAAAACGCTTGTATATATAATTATAAATCATATTGTAATTATCACCACGCTTTTCATTAAACCTCTTCATGTGAAGTTTTGATGAAAAGTAGAGATGCAATACATCATTCTCTGTTATAACAGTATAGATATATGGTGAGTTTGCCAAGTCTTTGGCTACACCATTTCTTGTCAAATTACTCATGGTTACTCCTAATTTCGTCAAATTTAATAATCTCCGGTCTTTTTAATATACCATTTGAATATAATAATGCCTCATAAACTTCAACTTTTCCTTTTAAGTATCCAAGTTGTTGCTTAATATAAATCTCTTCATCCTTACGCATTTTATACTCCTAATCCTAGTATTAAACCAATCACGATACCACAAAGTACCGGTCCGATGTATTCTTCAATTATTTGTTTCATTTTCCTCCTTGTAAACTTTAATATTTAATTTATCAGCAATATGCTGAATCTTCTCATTCATAGGACACCACAAAGCAAACTCTTGCTTTTCTTCTTTAGCTCTCTCCATAAGAGCTTTTAACAATCTTTGACATTCACCATTATTCTCAAATCCTTTTTCAGTTTCAATCAAATAAACAGTAAACCACCCTTTATCAAATGCACAGTTTGCAACACAATGACCATCCTCAAGCTTAAAATCGTAAGTGTCTGCAAAAGCATTTCTATATAACAATTTACTCATCTGTGTTCCTCTTGTATAAAGTTTATTGCATCCAAGAGCCACTTTGAATAAGTGTAATCCGGACAGTTATTTCTAATAGTTAGAAGTTTGGTACAAACCTCATTTTGGCGATGCTGGTAGTCTTTGTCATACTCAGCATAAGCACGATTGATTTCATCTGCATTCAGCACCATAATCATTTTTACCTCCTCAATCAATCTATCCATTGCATCAATATCACCAACTTCTTTCTCATCGTTGGTCTTGGCATTCTTAATTTTCTGGTAACCATTGTATATGAGTTCCATCCCTTCACGCAACCGGTTATAATCCGGTCTTGGAAGGTCTTTGATTAAATCTATGATGGTGTTGAGTTTTGCCTCAGATGAGGGTATGGGTTGGGTTTTATTCCTCTTGAAGAGCATTGGTAAGTCCCTCCAAAGAATCAGCGATTCGTTTTAATTGTTTTGATATTTCAATAAGTTGTATGGCTTGGTAATCCATAAGGTTTCTGTCCTTTCTTATTATTTAATGATACCTCTATTGTATCGCATATTTTGGCATTTGTAAAGACCTTTTTCTACATTTTATTATAATAGTTTTCCACATGTGGATAAATCTAAAGTTTTCCACATAGTTTTCCACAATAGCGTAATTCTTGCGTATTTGCGTTTTAAGGCATGGTTAGTGTTTGAGTGGTATGTTACATCATGTCAGCATTAAATGT
>Ga0265298_10004577_pt1 | contig 17637 bp, 39 predicted proteins | sample AusTroGonzalo_MG_3_FD_193486 | JGI IMG/M metagenome (GOLD analysis project Ga0265298, IMG submission 193486) | Bovine rumen microbial communities from tropical cattle in Woodstock, Queensland, Australia - Gonzalo_01 | ecosystem: Host-associated > Mammals > Digestive system > Stomach > Rumen ... | reverse complement strand
GCAAATTGGGAAAAGTATGCTAGTGATTATCTCAATAAAATAGCTGATGATTGTGATTTAAAGTGTATTCTTGCATTTTTGCATTATCCAGATCTTCCTATTTATAAAGATTAATATGAACCAAGAAAAACAAACTGAATATATAAAAGCAATTATCAATACATTCCAATTTGAACATTCCGGAAATTATCACATTTGTCCAAAATGTAGAGAATACATGATCATCCCAGGTTATGTGTGTTATGGTTGCGGTTATGATGATTCTATTGATTAACTATGAAAGATAAATTACATTTTACTTTCGGAGATGATTTTGGAAAATTACTAATGAGTATAGCACAAGAGAAACTTATGTATTCTTTTGAGCCAGATAAAGCCACATCTATTATCAAAGATTCATTGATTGGATGCACAGAAGAACTAGCTTTAGATATACTTATTGGAAAGAAAGTACTTATCGTCAATGACGATCACGTTAGTGTAACCGTTGTCGATAGAACCGAAAAACATTCTGATTATCCGCAGATTGATCCATTACAATGGGTAAATGAGAAACGAAAGGAATTAATCAAAGATGGTTGGGAACTTGCAGATGAGCAATTCAATGTAATGAAAGATATTGTGGAAAGTGGTGGTAAAATGCATATATCATTAGATGTTCTTGATTGTATTCATATGTATGGACAAGATGAGAATATGCAAGATGTTTTAGAAGAAATTCGAAACCATTCTGAAATATCTTCCGTTTTTGGATTACTTGTAATCAGTAAGAAGTTTATTGAAACTTGTTACTCTGCATTAAATACATTTAGATTTCTTTCAGTTCATTATGATCATACAATTGCATTAGACAACTCGGAACTTGAAGAGGTGTTATCTGTGATTACCACTCGTAATACAATGTTAACATCGGCTAATTTAAGCACACTCACTGCAGCAGTTACAACTGGAATTTCTGAATGTGGCAATCTTTCTAAATATATTGAATCTGTTATAGCTAACGATGCTATCCTTAAGAAAGGCATAGAACCTGTCAATATTACAGATAAATACGATGCAGGTTGGCTTTCTCCTAATGGAGACTTTTATGGTTTAAATGGAGAAATTGCTAATATGCTTCATAATCAGATAGCTGATGCACTTGAAGAAGCAGGTATTGTTCCAAAAGATAATGAAAATAATCCAGATGGTTGGCTTATGGAACATGGTTGGGTACGAATCCATCATGATCATATTCTCTATGACGGATATTATCAAGCTGCATATGGTATGGACTTGATTCCTCTTACAGAAGCTCAGATTAAACAACTTGTTCAATATGGCAATATGTGTTATGGAGGAGTGTTAGCCTTTGGTCTTTCTTATACAAGATATGCTGTTGGAATTTTGGAATCCTGCGATGAAAGTGTACGAGCAAGAATATTGGATTATCAATCTATAAAAGGTTAATAATATGGATTACAAAGAGAAATACGAAATAGCTCTTGAAAGAGCAAAGAGTCTTGTTGGGACAAAAGAAATAGATAAAACCGATTTTGAGTATATCTTTCCCGAACTTCGTGAGAGCGAGGATGAGGAGAAAAGAAAACGAGTTATTGAATGTCTCAAATTGTCTCTTAAAGGTGCAGAGGACCAAAATGATGCAGGATGTGATAGAACGCGCGATATTGATGCGTTGAAATGGGGTATTGCCTATCTCGAAAAGCAGAAATCAGTACCCGCCCTTGATAGAGGTGATGAGATTATTCTGAAAGCCATTTGTGAAGAACTACAAAGCGCGCCCGGGTGGGTGGAGCGAATTGAAGGCTGGTATCGTCTTGCCAAAGATGCACAACAGCCCGCAGAGTGGAGCGATGAAGATGAAAAGATGTTACATATCGTTATTACGGACATCAATTACGCTCAAAAGAATTTTAGTTATTCTAAACTTGTTCCATATGGCAAAAAAGTCGATTGGCTCAGAGCTTTTCGTGAACGTTCCAAATCACTTGAACCCCAACCGAAGCAAGAGTGGACAGGGTATAGTGGTATCATTATAGATAAGACCGAGTATCCCGAATTAACTGATGCCGAATTTGCGATTCTTCGTGGTTTTGCTCGTGTTACTGGATGTTCACATTTCCCAATTACTATCGTCAAGGAAACTGCACAAGATTTTCTTGCGCATCTAGTGATGATTTCTGAAATAAATATGCAACGAAAATAAGTAGCTTATGACGATTTCATTTTTCAAGCTTGGACGATTGTTTCCAAAAGATACAATGTGGGTAAATGGTTGTGCAGAAATCATTGGATACTCGCCAAAAGAAAACTTACATATTGTAATTACTGATGGGAATTGTGTATCCGACAATGGTGAATATTTTGTTACTAAATATAAGCCTAAAGATCCTGCAGTTCATTATGCTACATGTAATTTAGATAAATACCCTTATAAATATCTATCTGAAGAGGAAATGATTTCTCAAGAATGGATTAATTTTAATGAATAGCTTATGACACCTTCCGAATTATCATCCGTCCTTGACGGAGCTTACTCCCCGTGGCAGTCAAGCCTCGAAATCTGGCCGTGTATTCAAGCACTCGGCGCAAAACTCTCCAAAGATGGCAACCAATGGTGTTTCCTCTGGGGAGATAACATTCAAGAAGGCGTGGCCGGATTCGGTGACACGATCCGTGATGCCGCGTTGGATTTCTACAACAATGTTTGTTCCGAAAGAGCAGTATAGCCTATGACACCCGAAGAAATCAACAAGAAAGCATACGAGAAGTATCCCGTGAAGACGGGGCTGTGGTTTGATAGTCACGGAAGCCCCGAAGAGATTGATCTTAACGAGGAATCCCGCAACGCCTACATCGAAGCCTACAAGGAAATCTCCGCTCTCCCCACCATCAAGGGATGGGTGGCGAGAAATAGTGAAATTCATGGAGGGCATTTAAAATTTTTTGCAACGAGACCACATAGAAAAAAGGAAAATGCGGACGAATACATAAATTACATCTGGTTGTCGTCTGATTTTAAAGGGTCTATCTTATTGCCAAAAGATTTTTTCCCCGACCTCCGTTGGAAGGACGAGCCCATCGAGGTAGAGCTTCCGATAATCCGAAAGTAATATGAAAGCAAGATATCCTCGATGTATAACTCCATTTTATAAAATGAAGATTTGGTGGAGAAAAAAGAAAGCAGAATATCGCCGTAACAAAGACAATGATAAATTGTGTGCAAAATTAACAAAAACTATTTAATTATAAAATAATAACAAATGGATAATTTTTACAGAAAGCCGGAGCGTTCCAAATTTAAGCTTCACATTATGAATGATTCTACAGTTGTAGATGAGAAGAATCGCAGAGTTATTCATACGATTGATTGGAGACTTGTGTTCGATAATATGTTTGCTGGTCTTCTTGCAGAAACTAGCAAACACTATGATTATGACATCAGAGGACGTGCAAAAGGTGTAGCAATTTGTCATCCTGAAGACACTTTCGATCCTGAGGTTGGAAAGAAAATGGCGCGTGCTATGGCTGAATCCAATGCTTATCAGAATGCTTCTCGAATTATGTTGAAGCGACTCAAAGCCGTTCGAAACGCGATGAAGGAGTTTGAAGATCAGTCTCTGGATTTTGCATTCAAGTCCGAAAACATCACTGTTCACAATCGTGAATACATGGACGAACTGATTCACAAAGAGTAATACAATTATGTGTTTACATGCAAAACAACGTATTTTTGGTCGAGCAATTATTAGAATAGCAAAAAAAGATATAGTTGTTTATAAAACAATTAGTAAATTTTTTAATCGTGCTCCATGGCAAAGTGACTATGTTTATTACAAAGGTTTAAATTTTCCTAAAATTCAATGTAAACAAAAACATTTTGAATGTACCTGTATAACTTCTGGTTGGCTTCATGCATATCGGATGCCACATATATCAAATTTTAATCCAATGTTTGATGAAGAAGTTAAAATGGTTATTCCAAAAGGTGCAAGATACATAATTGGGAATAACGGAGATATATGTGCGTCTTGTTTACGTTGGGACTAAAAATTATCAAAATTTATTTGATTAAAATTTGGAAATTATGTAGAAAGTTCTTATCTTTGTGCTCTTTGTTCTATATTTAGTCTAAACTCAATAAATAAATAATATGGAGGAGAAATCCTCCAAAATAGTTCCATAGCTTAACTGGTTAAAGCCGCACTCTTATAAGGTGAAGACCCTAGCAAGGCGTAACGTACAGGTTCGACTCCTGTTGGAACTACAAAACAATTAATACAATGAAAAGAAAAGATACTCCGTGGTCGGGTTTAGAGAAGATTCCAGAAGAAGCTGTAATACAACAGTTGCGAAAAGAATTATCTGAAGCTAATGTAAAAATTGGTCAATTAGAAAGTTATATACAAGAACTTGAAGAAAAATATCCAAGTAAATCGTCTGTAGAAAAATATTGTAGAATTCGATTAAATCTTCTTGAACGCGCAATTAATAATACTGATGCATTACGCAAAGGTATTATAATGCAGAAAAATAATCTTTCTGAAAGATATAACAATCTTGTAAAACAATGTGATTGGATTAGATCTGGATATTTTTCTTTTTGTCTGCCTAAAAATAAAGCAGAACGATTAATGGATATTCTTTTATATGGAATTGCTTATGCTGATGAACATTCTCTTCCAAAAAGTGACCTTCCTGCATTGTATAAAACAATTAAATCTCAATTAAAATGATTTCAATCATTGAAAACTATATAAAGTGTGATGAATGTGGAGTACATTTATCATATGATGAAACTGATACGTATGTTGATTGGAATTGTACTCATAAATTTCAATGCTTATATTTAGATTGTCCTAAATGTGGTAATTCAATTCCAATAAAAAGAATAGAATAATATAAATAGTATGCTCCAATTAAATATTAGCAATAACAAGTTACAAGATATCTTAGAAGATCTTAATTTACTTGATGAGAACCATATGTGTACATGTACAGTGGAAGAAGTATTGAAAGCTGGAATTGGATATGGAGTTGCAAATTATAAACAACTTGTAGCTTCTGAAAAAATAAAAGAGGAATATAAGTCTCTGTGGGAAAAGATAAAAAATCTTCGTAGAAATTATCCAAAAATAATCTCAGAATTAGAAACAGAACTTATACTTCAAGATGAATTTCCAATTACTTTATTATCCGCTTCTCAAGTACATACAGCAAAATGTATTGCAAAAGAATCTTTCATGGATTGTATAACGTATCTTCGTAAAACAATTCCTGGAGCAACTCTAAAAACAGCAAAAACATATTATGATCTCTATATTAAGTAATTACTAAGTTACTATTATGAAAATTGATGAATGGGAATCTCCAATTGAAATTCGGTTATCACATCGTGTTGCTGAATATTATGATTTAAAATGGCGTTACAAATGTGTTGCTAAAATTTTTGGAATTTCAATTCCTGGAAAATGGCATTATCCTTTACATTATTATCCAGTTATTACTACTGGAGATAATCCTGATGGTATACTTCAGTGGTTTAATATCACTTTTAGTCTAAAAAATGAGAATGATGTACAACGATATGCAAGAGTTAAACATTCTATAAAAACGAAAGCTGATCTTTGGGAGGAGTTTGATTTAGAAAGATCATATGCTCTTTATGAAAAAGATCTAGAATCATATCGTAAACATTTAAATAGGTATAATCAAAATATAAAAATTGTTAAAGAACTTGATTCTAAATAATTATGATTGAGGAAGATTATGTTTCTTTTGAGACAGCTAGACTGTTGAAGGAGAAGGGGTTTAATGAACTATGTTCAAAGTATTATATATTGTACTATGGAGGAGGATACTGTCTAGTTAATAGAGGGACTGCAGCACATGATAGTAATTGTATTGATGTCCCAACTATCCAAATGGTAATGAAGTGGTTAAGAGAAATATATAAACTTCATATCACTGTTTATAGTTGTTCTCAAGAATCCTGGGCATATAGAATTACAAAACCACATCAGAAACTTGAAGACGGTGCTTATGCAGGAGACTATGCTTCTTATGAGGAAACTTGTGAAGCAGCAATAAAGTATTGTCTTGAAAATTTGATTTAGATATGACACAGGAAGATAAACAACTACTGCTTAAAGACCTTTGTGCAAGGTCGCTTTATGGGGTTAAATTCGCTTTATCTGGCGACAACATCTATACTATGAAAGGTATTGACTTGATTGTTACAGATGAGGGCTATTGGGAATATGCAGTTAAAGCAAAAGACATTGCGCCGATTGAGATTGAATATATCAAGCCCTATCTCCGTCCAATGTCAAGTATGACTGAAGAAGAATTCAAAGAACTAACTCTTACAACAGAGTTACAATATAACCAACTTGAGTTAGTAGATTGGCGTAATGGGTGTAAAACACTTGAATTTTATCTTTCAGAAGTACCACACTATTGTGTCATTAAAGTATTTGATTGGCTTAATGCTCATCACTTTGATTATCGTGGACTAATACATAAAGGGCTTGCCCTCGAAGCGCCGGAAGGTATGTATAAAATCGAATAAATTGTGAAAAAGTTTGATGACATTTCATTCTATGGTCATGAAAATGAAGAACTACAGAAAGAATGGGAAAGAACGTTTGGTAATATGAAACAATATAGTGTTTGGATGGAAGGATATGTATCAACTGGTATGTATGCTCCTGCCTCTTTTGTAGGAAGTATAGAAGCTAATTCTTTTAGAGAAGCTTGTCAAAAAATATTCAAAGACGATTGTAGTTACAATCCTGAAAGAAATACATATTGGGGATGTAATCTTTATGATAATGAATCTGATGCAAGAAAATCATTCGGATAAAATACTTTTAATAAACTTTTAATTATGAATAATGCAGATGTTGAAAATATTAATAAGGAATTAGAAAAACGGATTGCTTCTAATTATGCGTGAAACAAGAAAGGTGATTTAACCAAAGAACAAATTGAATCCCATACAACTGAAGAATTAAAGCAACTTCTCGAAGATTTCAAAAATAATAAAGAAAAAATAGCAGCAAATAAAGTCAAAAAGATAGTTAATGAATTATTTGCTAAATATGGCGAAGAAGGAGATAATATGATTGTATTTAGTGCAGCAAATGTTCCTGAACGTACAACATATGAGTCTGATGATCCACTTTCATCTATTAATTTTGATCGAGAAGAAGGTAATAAACTTTGTCTTCCTATTTGTCGTAAATGGATTTCTTTCGATGATTGTTATTGGGATCTTAAAGACAAAGATCCTGAAAAATTTGCAGAATGGGATAAAAAATGGAAAAAATATTTCAAGGATATTGACCGTTTAAAGAAAGAAATTTATAAGATTGAAGCAATTGATTCAGCAGAAGAATTCTGGAAAGATGATAATGATGCATTAAATGAGTATTGGTATGGTGTTATAGCAATCATGAAAGATTATAAAGTAGTATCTTTTGGTATTCGTGAGGACGGTCTACTATGTAATAGGTATGGTTATCAGGTTGTATACGAACTTTAATGTAAAACAAAGAAAACGAGAATATCCTAAATAAGAACCTTTTGAAAATAAATCATAAAATAAATATATAAACAGATATACATCCCGTATGGCAACGTGTATGGGTGAAAGTCCCTGATGAAGATGGTAAAAGGCTTCCATCTGATGTAATCTGTTTATTAAATGCTCCAGTGGCGTAATGGAAGCCGCGACAGACTTTAACGTTACATAAACAAATGCAATACGGGATTGATAGATTCAGAGAGTAGCGCTTTCTGACCGTATTGGTTTGGGAGAAACATTGCAAAACAAACTGACGGAGTTTTGAGCTAGGTGGGATGTTGGTGTAAGTCCAACGTAATAAGGTACGCAACCCATGATGTTTCTCTACTTAAGTATAATTTGAGTGCACTATCCGAAAGGATAGATGTAGAACCTCCCTAACTCGGTGAAGGCTAAATTGATGTAGTGAAAGGAATAACTTCCTATACTTTAATGGTTGTAAATCGCAGTAGCAAAATTAATCTGAGGTGGGCTCGGCTGTTTGAAACACAAAACAGATAAGCAAGAAACGAGTACATAGTTTAATTAAAACCACAATCAGTCAATATGCTAATACCGAGCCAATGTTATTATTCTGTAGAGAACGCCGTCGTATGCTTACGTATAATTACTAGAGCCTCTCTTCCGCGCTACAGAATATAGACAGTGTGTAGAGACGAGTTACAGGAGGGACCTAAATTGAAATGGGAGACATCGGAACGGGCAGCAATGCATTTAGTACGGATAGTTCAAAGTAAGAGCAGAACACCCACTGCGCAGATTTCAATATGGTTAAGATACAGTCCAGACTACAAACAACCTCAAAGAGACTTCATCGGTCTCATCATGGAGAAATCTGTGTGGGTATGAACCCTTGGTTGGTAGCGAAAGCTATAGTGGTACGAAAATCTGTTGGGCCGAAAGGCCCGTGCCAGTTCGATTCTGGCCTGGAGCACACGAGACGACTAATCACCGTCTAGTATCTGGCATAAGTATGAATAGAAGTAGAGTGATATCTACATTATGTAAATGTTACACGTAATGGTCTTTTAATGAGTATACTCATTAATTGTTTGTTCCTATGAGGTGGCGTAACCTATCATCTATAAGGTTGTCATAGCTATCATCCTAGTAAAGCCAATAAGCTTAGTTGCTGGTGTATAAAGGGAAAGAAATAGGTAGAATGGTTTGGAGATGATTTTTAAATTGAAAATAAATTATAAAAATACAATATAGGTATGGAAAGAGGTGAAAGAATTCATATGAAAGGTGATATCATTATTACTGACCCTTGTTATGTAATTAAAGACGATCTTTGGGATCGTTTTCTTAATGATGTACCACCTGGTAATATATCTACAATTAGAAGATGGCGTGAGTTTAAAGAGGGTCTTGTTGCAGACACTCTTTATGGTGATTGGGGTTGCACTTTATTTAAAATAAAAGATATTGATTCTGCAATAGAAGCCCTTAAAAATGAAACAAATTATGAGGATTCAGAAGCTGTTGGAAAGTTTTGTGCTGATGCAGGAATGGTTTGTGTGTTTTATCTTAACGATTGTTTAAAACACAATAAAGAAGAAGTTGAAGAACTTTTAACAAAGAACTGGTGTGCTGCAGTAATTAAGGATTTTGATGGCGATATTTATATCCTTGATATGGATCATGAATATGAATATAAGGGCAAAAAATACAAAGATACAGACCGACATCTTATTTTTGAAAACAATAATGGTGACAAATACATTAGTTGTCAAACTTCGTTGTAAACTATAACTAAAATAATATGACTTCAACCTCAATAAAATATATGATTGCAGAAGATTACGTTAGTTTAGAAGTTGCAAAACTTCTTGAACAAGCGGGATTTAATGCGGAATGTAATCATGCATACTTCAATGGAACTCTTGTTGATTATACAATGTTTGGATTTTGTTTAGGTGGTGAATTAATAAACGCACCAACTATTCAAATGGTAGCAAAATGGTTAAGAGAAGTTCATAGATTACATATCAGTATTCAATTAGCGTATAGTATTCCAAGAGCATATGAAGCGTGTATAATGAGGACAGATATATGTAATGACGTATTTTTGTGCCCAGAACAAGACTTTAAAACTTATGACGCTGCTTATAACGCAGCACTTAAATACTGTCTTGAATATATTATTAATTCCAACGTTGATTTTAAATCTGTAGATTTATTTGTTACAGAACTTGAGGAATCACTTAAAGATCACATTGCAAATAAAGATTTAGATGCGTGGTTTTTTAATGATTTTAAAGATATAGATCGTAATCATAGTAATGCCAAAATCAATAAATATCTTAATGATCGAATTCCCGGAACTTGGATTATGACAGATCTTTTCGGAAACGGAACTGATGTTGGAGAAGGTGTTTTCTATGAATCTAAATATAATCTAAAACTATTTCTAAGTTGTTTAGATGATGAAGATGAAGATTTCATTGACAACTATGAAATTATGAAATTATAAATATTTTATTATGGATACAATAGGAGATACCGTTTCTGGAATAGGAGGAGGTATAGCTATTATTGTTGTAGCTATATTTGCTATACTATTTTGTATAATGCTAGCAAAAGAACAATTTAAAAAGAAGTAATTATACAAATGAATATAAATGAATATTTAATAAATCTTGGATTTATAGACATAACAACAAAAGATCCTATACATTTTTACGAATGATTTAATAATTCTTTTGAAATAATAAATGTTTATACTAACAAATTTGTTTTCGATAGTGATGTAATTAAAATAGTAATTTTAGTTGGAAACGAATACGGATTTACGCATATTAAAGGTACGTGTTTCTATAAATCTGGATTAGAGAATTTTTCTTTCTGTAGTTTAGATAATATTGCTCATCAATATCTTAAATCAATTTTAAGTGCAATTTATCAAAAAATCAGATTACCCATAAATCTAAATAATTTTTAAAATGATGAATACCAAAGAAGCATTAGATGTATTTAACAATTTTAATGCATTCCGAGAAAATCCTATGGGCCTCCCTCCGCATTTTCCTGAACCGAGGTCGCTCAACGAAGCATGTGAGGTAGTAAGAGACTTCCTCGCTAACGCGATAGTCCTTACCGGCAAGGACATCCAGACCATCCACGACATTATGATGGGTATGAATGATGAGTATCACATCGTTTCCCTCTCGCCGGAGGAATACTACAACGAGATCCTGAAACGATTTAACGAGACGAGAAAATGAAAGCAAGACTTAAAGAAACTGGCAAGTGGATAACAGTAGATACTTGTACCGAAGGGTTCTATGATGTAGAAACACACGACATCTATGAACCAGACGAGCTTGATTTTGCTCCGGCTTTTGACTGGGACGCATACCGCATGGAGGCCGCAAAGGATATTCTGGCATCAATCGTTGTTAAAGCTTGCGAGTTTTCCGAGCGCCACAAACAGAAGGCTGTTGAGATCGCGCTGCAATACGCCGACGAGTTAATCAAACAACTGCAAGAGAAATGAGACCTCCACGCGCTATGTGTTCTCAATGCGAGAGCTACAAGGGCTTCTGCCCTCTGTTCGGGGGCATCTGCCCTGTCTATATGCGCCGGGAAAGGACTTCCCGGTGGATCGTCTGCGGCGTGGCCGCTATCATCGTAATTGTAATGTTTATCGTGTTATGAAAGCAACAGAATTGATGAAAGGGAACTGGGTGATCTCGTCCAGATGGGGGTGCCCCGTTCAAATTGTTTCAGTTGGGAGTAGGGTGACCTACTACTATGGCGGCACTTTGCGCCAGGCGGAGTTGAAAGACATCGGCCCGATCCTTCTCTCCGACGGAATCTTGAAGAAGGTCAGTTCTTGTGTGGTACACCACCCCGGCACCGGCGCGTCCGAGGAAGTCACCTACTACACCATCGAGCGGCTTGAAATCAAGCACAACACGGAAGATTGGCGGCACGAATACTTCGCTGTTGTTGGCCTTCCTTGCTACGAGTTGAAGTGGCTGCACCAGCTCCAGAACTTGATGCGCGGATGCGGCATCGAGAAAGAAATCACCCTTTAATCAATGAGATTATGAAAGAGAAATTAAGATACTGCATTGAGTACATCAACTCCAACACGTCCTGCGCTTGTGCCGGATTGAAAAGGAAATAATCCTGTGATGTTAATGCAAAAAATATGTAGTAAGATATGAAGAAAATTAACGATAGGATTGTTGGTACTTTGATTAAACGTCTTATGTACAATTGCTCTCGATATTTTGATAGTAGTGACTACTGTATGTATTGTCCATATTCTTATGAACAACCTTGTCCGCGCGATAGAGCAGAAATTATAGAGGAATGGTGGTACAAAAGAAAAAGTAAATAGATATGAGTAATATATTGATAATGTACCTAATAGGCGTAGTGCTTATGGTGGTAATTATGTGCCTCAATAATAGAGGGGTCGGTTTGAAAGAGATTCGGTTGAAGCCGTTCCTACTTAGTATGGTAATATGTCTTGGATCTTGGGTCGCAATCTATGTACTTCTCGTTAGGGCCGTGATAAGATTTGGGGTGAACTAACACAAGTAGAGATATGGAAAAGACTAACGAAATCCTCACCATCGCGGGGGAGCGGGTGGAGGTAAGGTATGAAAGTGACTATTACGAGGCTTGCGATAAGTGCTGCTTCCACAACATCTTTGTTAGGTGCAACGTGCGGACTTTGTGCCACGGTTGTCCCTGCGAAAAGTATAGCGACGATAAAAACCGCCGTTTCGCCTACTTCGTCTCCGCCGAAAAAGACGATAAAGAGTTTTGCAAAGACAACTGCAAAGGCTATCAAGAAACAGGTAGATGTTTTTCTGATGGTGATTGCAAAGCAAAACAAGAAGCTGAGTCGAAAGCAAGCGTCGTGTCGGAGACAGACTTCGATGCAGAGTACAAACGATATTTGGAATCTCGTAAAGATGATGTGTCGGGACACGCAGTAACTATCAACATCAAAGACCTTGCTCGTCACTTCGCAGAATGGGAAAGAAAGAAAATACTCGACAAATCTGTAGAGTGGATGAAGAAGAATCTTACTTATGTTCATCCGAGAAAAGGAGTTGAGACTTGTATGGTCAATATTCCTGCATTTCTTGATGCGATGAACGAGGAGAACATTTAAAAATAGCTTATGAATACTGTAGAAATAATCATTTTTATTCTTATTTCGTTTGTCCTCGGCGTTATCTTTGGGTGTGCCTGTTGCTGGTTTGTCCGCGTTGAAAGAGAACGCAAGCACTTAAAGTAATAAGAATATGTCTAATTGTTGTTTATTATTTGTTGGTACTCAAGATAATCTTCAAGCAATATTCAATAATACTCCAGATTCATCATCAGAAACTGCGGCAGAGATGACCATAGGTGCTGATTGGGTAGATTGGAATGATGAATACTGGGGCAGCGGCGAATTTACGAAGCATACCACAGAAACAAAGGGTAAAAGCCATCTCAATTATGAAGATGTAATATCTGGGAATTGGTATGAGTGCTATGACATAAGGAATCCGGAGCATTATGGTTCATTTGATTGTATAAACTGTCCAGACTTTGAGCCATATGATGGGAAGTATAATGAAGAAAGGGAAAAGAGAAACAAGAAAAGGGCTATTGAAGCAATTAAAAAGTTGCCGGATGATACAATTTTCTTTTTCGCGGATAGTCATTGGTAATAGTCGCTTAAGAGGTGAAAAGTTTAGACAAAATTCAGTCCGCGCTTGTTCGGAAGTATGTTGGCATCAAGAATGGATATATCTCTGATGAATCCAGAAAGAAAGCCAGAAAGAAAAGAAAAAAGAAACACTTAAAATAATAGAAATATGGCCTGGTATTAGGTTGTTCTGATTATTGTTGGGTACTTTATTATGGGTGCCCTGACAGCATTCATCTGTTTTATTCTTGGTGAAGATGATGAGGATGAACTTGTGATGTTTGCAGCTTTGTGGCCCCTTGTGATTTCTCTTTTAATTATGATTGCACCCTTTGCACTGTTTTATTGGATAATTGATAAAATGAAGCAAGAGATAAAACGGTAGAGATATGACAACTGAAGAAAAAGCAAAAGCCTATGATAAAGCTGTTAAGAAAGGAGTGACCGCAGTTAAAAACCTTGATAAATTCGGAGAACATAGTATTATCGTCGATGCAAAATCACTTAGAGGACTATATGTCAGGCTTTTCCCTGAAATAGGTGTAATTGATGATGAGACGATAAGACAAGAGGTAACTGCATACTTAAAGCTTTCCAAAGAAAAAGCAAATGACTATGAGAAGAATATGTTTAATCGGTGGATTGATTATTTTGAAAGGGAAAAGACAAATTAAAATAGAAAGATGACAGTAGAAGAAGCAAAGAAAGCGTTCCCCGAATACACATGGATAATGGCACAACTCCCAACTGGAGAATTCGATGCCGTTAGTGAGATAGAAGGTGCAGAAGGTTGTTACCTTACCGCTGAAGGCGCATACGCATATGACGAGGATGAGCTAGTCTTCATTGATGAAACATATCTCAATTCCAAACTCAAACAAATACTCAATGCTTTCACCATGGAACAGGTAAAAATAGAACTGGATAAAATAGAAATGGAAGAAAAGAGAGTATAATTATGGAAATTGAAAATTTAATATCTATGGCTAAAGAAATATCTCTCGAACTTACTAAAGTTAAAGATACTATTGAGCCAAAAGAGTATGAGCCGTGGTTTCAAAATAATCTTGGACAAATACACGATTTATTATCGGAAGTTAAGGATTTGTTTGGTGCTTAATGTAAGAAAAGAGAAATATGAGTAAGCTAAGATTTCGACGATTCAGTAACTTCCTTGAAGAAGTCAAATGGGAGCAAGAGCATCCTGAAGAAATGAAGAAAAAGTGGGAAGAGATCACAAAAGAAACCATTGCACTCATAAAAAAGAAGAAATAGTATGATCACCGAGAAACAACTACTCAAATGGGGATTCGAGAAACGTTCGAACTATTTATTCTTTCAAATCAATCACGATTTGTTACAAGGAATACCAAATGAGTTTGTGTTTTACTATCCTGTTCACGAGACGTTACAAATAGAAGCAATTCTCGGGCGCGTTGAATTTCAGCCTTGTACCACCAAGCGCAAGGCAGATCAAGCACTTCATCTTTTAGGATTACCATCTATTGATAAACTTAAAAATTTAGAATGTTATGGACAAAAGTAATATATGTATACGAGGTGGAGAAGCAACTGCAAAGGTTTTAAAGACTATTTTAGCAAATGGAATTCGAGTAAATGGAATGTGCTTCGCGGATAATCCTGAATATGAGTTTGGTTTTGGAACAAAACTAGCTCTAACTGAACCAGACCTTGTGGGTTATTGTGATAAAGGTTACTTTACGAAACAAGGTTATACTCTTGTAACTCCGTGGGATTTTCTTAAAGCATGGTGTCCAGAAGAATGTCCTGGTCCTGAAGAATTTATTAGTAATCTAGTTAATCAAGAATTTAACATTAAAGTTATATTATAATATGGCAGCAACTAAAGTAGCAAGATGTAATTGCGAACATAAGTCTCAGGATGAGATTTATGGCAAAGGTATGAGATTGTTTAACCTTCGTGATCAGAGTAAACATAAAGGTGAAGCAACGTGTACTGTCTGTGGTACAAAGAAAAATATAGCATAAATTGATTAATATTATTAATCAAGAAGTTATTTGGTCCTATAGCTCAACAGCATAGAGTAATGGATTTCTAATCCATCGGTTGTCGGTTGGAGCCCGACTAGGACCTCTCTATGAACATTTAATATTTAAAAGATATGACTGCACAAGAGAGACGTTCATATAATCTCCAAATTCTTAATCTGTTAAATAAAGTAGTAGAAACTTATCCTGAATTAAGATTTGGACAAATAATTGAAGTTTTCTGTAAAGATTTAAAAGCAGATTTCTTCAATGAAGAACCTGATGTAATTCTTCAAAGATTAATAAATAGAACAAAAGAATATTATGGAGGTTAAATAAACCTCAATCGGAGATTAACTCAGTAGTTCAGAGTGCTACTCTTACAAAGTAGAAGTCGGGGGCGCGCATCCCTCATCTCCGACAAATAGTTTCCATTGTGTTTCTATGTAAAAAGCACATGTAATTTAAAATTGTTAATGTATACAATGGAGAAGCTTTACAATTTGTATTGTGTTATTTCTAACAAGAAAGTTAGACGTAACGAGAAGAAGTACAAACGCTTTAAGACTGTTAAAGGCGTACCTGGTGTACTTGTGAAAACTAATCGTGGTTATTTTATTGACGGACGAGAAGTCGATAAAAAAGCCGTAGAAACTTATTTTGCTCTTTGTAAATCTGCAAAAAATGACTAGAGATACGTATATGTTCCTTAAAGCTCTTCGTAAAAAGATGACGATGCACTATCCGATTACTTTTGAAAATGAACTAAAAGGACTTAACAAAATTATTTCCGACTATGAACAATCTGAACGTTCTAGAGATGGAATAAATGAAAGTTTAGCAGAATGTGTGTAATATGATTTACTTGTTTATATTTATAATTTTATGTATTGCATTATATGGAGTATTTTATCCAAAAGTAAATACAATATATAAAGATAAAGATGATAATAAGGTTTTAGTACTTAAAGTGGTTAAAACCTGTGTTATTGTCCAGTTCGTTGAATATGATGAAGTAACTCAAAAACCATCTGCTATCACAGGTCCACAAAATATAAGCCTGTGGGAATTTATCTGGAATTATAATTTATGGATAATGTTATAATATGTCCTGATATTCATTGTCGGGACTTTTGGAAACCAGTTCTTCAAATAACAGATAAACCAATAGTATTTTTAGGTGATTATCTTGATCCATATGAATTTGATCAAGAAGGTTATTACTTTTTAGATGGATTAGATTATCTTGAAGAAATCATTCAATTCAAAAAGGATAATCCAGAGCGAGTTACACTATTGTGGGGCAATCACGATTTTAATTCTTTATGGCAAATAAATTGGGCGTCTAGATTTAGACCGTCTATTAGAGCTCATAAGCTTTTTATGGAAAATTTTAATTTATTTGAACCATATAAAGTAATTGATAATGTATTGTTTACCCATGCTGGAGTTTGTGATGGATGGTACAATGTTCATTCTATCAAAGATATAATGCACTTTCTTGATGTTCAGTGGGATGAATTTCTTAAAAGTCCATTTGAAGAATCTTGTCTGGCTATTTTTGATTGTGGAAGGGATCGTGGTGGTTATGCTCCTCATGGAGGAATCTTCTGGCATGACGCCCGTACAATGTATCGCACAAATCCAATAGATTATGTTCAGATTTATGGGCATACACAACTTTATGCCACTGGATCAATTCTTAAGGATCCATGGCCAAAAGGTAAACCTATGTATTGTTGTGATTCTCGCGCTATTTTTGAATATACAAATAATGAATTAAAACTTTATGGCAACAATTAATTTTACGAAAGAACATCTGTCCAAACTTAAGGAACACATTGCAACATTAGTTCTTGATGGAACTATTATCAATGGTCCTATGGGTCAGAGTTATGATGTTTTTGCACTTGTAAACGCGATGTCTATTAAATCGCTTCAAACTCTTTTTAATCATCTTGGAACAAGAAAGGCAAATCTTTCTGTAAGTGATGAATGGGTTGAAAATCCTAATGCTGAGGAGATCGCAAAGATCGAATTCGTTATGGAAACCGTTTCACTTATTATTGGTTTCAAGCGTAAAGAGCAGGAACGTAAAGATAATGCTCGTGAACTTGCAAGACTTGAGAAGCAGATTGCTGAACTTGAAGAGTCCCAGAAGACACCTCAACAGCTTCTTGCTGAACTCAAAGCAAAAGCAGCTACTCTTAACGAGTAAATATTTTTCAAGAGACATTTAATGTAACTTAAAATGGTTAAAATTGAATTTAACAAGAAACAAGAAAATCCGTTTTACGGATTAAGAAACTGTCTTTCTATTTTCCAGGGAACTGGAATTTCAAATAATTTACTTAATGCAGCATATGCAGAAGTAAAA
>Ga0265298_10004574_pt1 | contig 17645 bp, 14 predicted proteins | sample AusTroGonzalo_MG_3_FD_193486 | JGI IMG/M metagenome (GOLD analysis project Ga0265298, IMG submission 193486) | Bovine rumen microbial communities from tropical cattle in Woodstock, Queensland, Australia - Gonzalo_01 | ecosystem: Host-associated > Mammals > Digestive system > Stomach > Rumen ... | reverse complement strand
CTTGAGGCGGCCAGCCTGGGCCATCTGGTACAGGCGATGCACGCCGGTAGTGGTTTCTTCGGAAACGCCCTTCAAGGCTTCGCGGGCGCGGGTCCACTGCTTGGGATCCTTTTCGAAAATCTTACGGCAGGTAGCGAGGAATACGCCCCATTCTTCGCTGTCCTTTTCGGGATTGAACTCGGGCACCTTGCCGGCGTCTTCGAATTCGGCGCCACAGGTCACGAGCATGGTGGCATCGCCGCCGTCATCCACGATGAGGTCGGCGGTCTTACCGTCGGGCCACACGAGGGCGCGGGCGGTGTTTTCCCAATATTCTTCCAGGGTTTCGCCCTTCCAGGCAAACACGGGCACACCCTGCGGATTGTCGATGGTGCCCTTCTTGCCCACTACCACGGCGGCGGCAGCGTTGTCCTGCGTGCTGAAGATGTTGCAGCTCACCCAGCGCACGTCGGCACCGAGGTCGGTAAGGGTTTCTATCAAGATGGCGGTCTGCACCGTCATGTGGAGGCTGCCCATGATGCGGGCGCCAGCCAGCGGTCTTTTGCCGGCGTATTCCTTGCGGAGAGCCATGAGGCCCGGCATTTCGGTTTCAGCGAGGTCCAGTTCCTTGCGGCCTTCAATCGCAAGGTTAATGTCTTTGATTTTGTATTCCATAATCATTCCTTTTGGCGCAGTTTTTGCCCTGCGCACCCTTATTTATGCGTAAATATAGTTACATGCATAAAATCAGTCAAGCAGGCACCGTCCTCCAACATTATTCCGTGCCATTAACAAAATCCATCGGGTCAAATAATGTTACATTACTCAAAAAAGGAGTGTTTATGAAATTATCCATCAAGTCTGCAGCAGCCCTTTGCATTTTGGCTGCCCTTACGGCATGTTCCGACGATTCCAGTTCTGGCACAAATGTCACCGCAGGCATGGAAGAATCGGGCTGGCGCGAACATTGCCTAGAAATTATCAACGAATACCGCGCCACCGAAAACCTGAAACCCGTAGCCCTGGCCGACGAGGAAAAACAAACCTGTGCTGACGAACAGGCTGCCGACGACTTGGCAGAAAACAAGGCCCACGGGCACTTCAAAGCCTGCGGGGAATGGGCACAGAATTCCGGACCCAACGCCAGCATGGGCAACGACCGCACTGCAGCCGACGTGGCGAAATACTACCTGGACATGATGTGGAACGAAAAGAAACTGGTGGAAAGCGGCGAACGCGACCTGGACAAGGACGAAGACTACCCCTACATCGGGCACTACAAGAACATGCGGGGCGACTACACCAAGGTGGCCTGCGGCATTGCCGTTTCCAAGGACGGAACCACGGGCTGGTTCAATGTGAACTTCTACTAGTAAGGGCGCCATGAAAAAGTGCTTTGGATATATGACCTGCCTGGCGGTCCTTGCCGCTACAGCTGCGTTTTCAGGGTGCGGCGATTCCAGTTCTTCGCCCACAGACGCTAGCGGAACCAGCAACTCTTCCCAAGAAGAGCAATCCAGCAATTCCGTAGACGGTTACTCATCTGCGGAATCTTATAACCCCGAAAGTTCGGAACAGTCTTTTGAAGAACGTTCGTCGGATTCGCAGCCTTCTTCCTCCGAGGACACAACTCCAGGCGAGAACGGAACCTCTTCCGAAAATACGACTACTCCTGAAAGCACCACTTCTTCAGAAACTACGTCGTCATCTTCTGAAGTCGCAGCGACAAATTCCTCGGCAAGCGAACTCCAGCAATACGAAAATGCCTGGCCCTTCTTTGATGAAGGTTGGCGTGACGAATGCCTAAGGCTCGCCAACGAATACCGCGCCACCGAAGGCGTGGCTCCCCTGGTCCTTGCCGATGAAGACGTCCAGTGGTGTACCGTACAACAGGCCGCCGCCGACCTGGCCGAAAACTCTCCTCACGGGCACTCCAGCATGTGCGGCATCGGAGCACAAAACTCCGGCCCAAACTTCAGCACCACCTGGAGAAAAAGCGCCACCGCAGTCGTACAGGGCTTCCTCAAGATGATGTGGGATGACGAAAAGGCACTAGTCACCAGCGGTGAGCGTGACCCTGAAAAGAGTGAAGACTATTCCTACATCGGGCATTACCTGAACATGCGGAATTCCGCCTACACCAAACTATCCTGCGGTATCGCCCTTTCTGAAGACGGAACCAAGGGATGGTTCAACATGAACTTTTATTGGTAAAAAAAAGAGGACAACATGAAGAATTTTAGCGAATCCATCAAGTACATTGGCGTTGACGATACGGATATTGACCTTTTCGAAGGACAGTACGTGGTGCCCGCAGGCATGGCCTACAACTCCTTCTTGATTGACGACGAAAAAATCGCGGTGACAGATACGGTGGATTCCCGCAAAGTTATGGAATGGATGGCGGGCCTGCAGGCAGCCCTTGCCGGGCGCAAACCGGACTACCTGATTGTACACCACCTGGAGCCGGACCATGCCGGCGGTATCGCGCAGTTCGTTGCTCTTTACCCCGAAACTACTCTTGTGGCCAGCGCCAAGGCTTTTGCCATGCTCCCGCAGTTCGTGGAACTCCCCGAAGGCACCAAGACCCTTACCGTCAAGGAAGGAGACACCCTTTCTCTGGGCAAGCACACCCTGCAATTCATTACCGCTCCCATGGTCCACTGGCCCGAGGTGATTTTCAGTTTTGAACAAAGCGAAAAAGTGCTGTTCTCTGCAGATGCCTTTGGCAAGTTCGGCATTTACGATGCCGACCCCGACGACTGGGCCTGCGAAGCGCGCCGCTACTACTTCAACATCGTAGGCAAATACGGGAATCAGGTGCAGGCGGTGCTCAAGAAGGTGGCACCTCTGGGCGTCAAGACCATCTGCCCGCTTCACGGCCCCGTGCTTGCAGAAAACCTGGAGTACTACATTGGCAAGTACAACACCTGGAGCAGCTACGCTCCCGAAGACACGGGCGTACTAATCGCTTACGCTTCTATCTACGGCCACACCGCCAAGGCCGCCAAAGTCCTGGCACAAGAACTTGAAGCCGCAGGAGTCCCAAAAGTTGTGGTATCCGATTTGGCCCGCAGCGACATGGCGGAAGTCATCGAAGACGCCTTCCGTTATGACCGCATGGTGGTCATGGCCCCCACCTACGACGCGGGACTCTTCCCCGTGATGGAAGACTTCTTGAACCACCTGAAGGCAAAGAACTACAGCAACCGCAAAGTGGGTATCGTGGAGAACGGTTCCTGGGCGCCTATGGCCGCAAAGAAGATGGCCGAAATTCTGGCGACCCTCAAAAACGTGACCTTGTGCGAGACCATGGTGACGGTAAAGAGTTCCCTTTCTGCAGAATCCTTGGCCGCCCTGAAGCAGTTGGCCAAGGAACTGATCTAAATTACAAAGGGCGATGCCGCGGCGGAATTCTTAGTGCATCCTGAACAACACCGCCGCTAAATCTACCGCACGGGGCAGGCTCATGTAGCGGCTCATGCCCTGGGGTAAATTGCGGAAACCCACGTTCCGGATTTTTTCGCAGAGTTTTTCCGCCAGTTCGCAAACGGGAATGTCTTCTGCGTTCTGCAGCATATTCAAGAGCAGGTAACCTGCGCCCACCCGCTGCTGCCTGTCCACAAGCAAGCCCGCCTTGGAAGTGTCGGCCACCAGCTGCCCCACCTGCAGGGCGGTATCGCCATTCAGTTTGACTTTGACTTGCCGCTCTACCGCAGAGGCGGGGCGGACCTTCGCCTGCAAAAGCTGCGTGTAACCTGCGAAGGAGCGGGTGGGCGCGGCAGTTTTCGCAAATTGCGCAGCACTGCATGCCCCCGTGACGGTAGCACCTGCAGCGGTCGCGGCACCAGCAGCGGTCGCAATACCACTTGCGCCAAACAGCTCGCGGCACTTTCCGTTGCCGCATTCCGCCTTGTATTCCGCCATCACCACGATGTTGTCCGCCAGACTCAAGAAGTCCCCGCAGGCTCCCGCCACCAGAATAAAGCTGTAGCCATCTTCTGCAAAGGGGCGAATCCTGTCGGTAAGGGGAATCAACGGTTCCCGGTCATCGCCCAGCAGGTCGCGGACACGATGGTCCCGAATGAGGAAGTTTACCGCCGACGAATCTTCGTCTATGAGGAAAGCGCGACAGCCCATTTCCATGGCTTCCATCAGGTTGGCCGCCTCGCTGGTGGAGCCCGACGCCCCCGACGTAGAAAAGCTCTTGGTGGAAACGCCACCGGGCAAGTCCCGCACCATGGGGGAAATATCCGTTTCGCGAACGTAGCGACCGTCTTCTACGCCAATCCGCATGGCGGTTTCGTCAATGACGATTCCCTCGCGGCCGTCGCCGGGAACATGGGGATAGACGGAACGGACCAACGCCTGGAGCAGGGTGGACTTTCCGTGGTAAGCGCCGCCAGTTATGACCGTGATTCCCTTGGGAATTCCCATGCCGCGAATCCTTTCACCGCCCACTTCCAAAGTCACCGCAAGTTCGTCGGGGGCCACAAATGGCACCGCCCCCTGCAAGGGATCCTGCGACTGTCCCGAGGCCCTGGGGAGCACCGCCCCATCGGGAACAAAGGCCATCAGCCCACGGTGGGGCAGTTCTTCCAAAATCAAACGCCGCCGTGCCAAAACGTCAAAATGCTTTTCCAGCCCTTGCAGGATTTCCGGAGTGCAGTACAGGCTTGCCGAAAGCAAGTCCGGCAACACCATGGTCAAAATTTCTGCCGCCAGTTCCGCCTGGATTTTGCGGCCCTCGCCGGGGAGCCTCACCTGGAGGCAGGCCCTAAGTTCGCCATTATCCACCCAGAGGGCATTCCGCACCAGCACTTCCGGCCCCGGCTCGTCCACCTCTACGGCGGCATTCTTGTCGGGGTATTTTTCCTTGACGCTCTTTGCGAGCCTGCGCAACAGAAAATCCGAAATAGCGAGCCTGCGCTCAAAGGAGCCGCTCCACTGGGAATCAAACCCCAAAACCTTGAGAGGAGCCGTTACCAGAATCCGAGATGCGGGGGCAAAGGGGTCGCCCTGCACATGCAAAAAATCCAGGGAAAAATCCCCGAAATCCCAGGATTTGCCTTCCAGGGAACGGTACAAACCGTAATTTTTGCCGTCAAATGCGCGAATTTTCTGGTAAAGGGCTTTCATAGTAATGAAGATAGAAATATGTCAGACACAAGAAGCGGGCCTGGATCCTTCGCCAGAGGCTCAGGATGACATCGGCTACACTTCAAAGCGACAACAACAAGCCAGGCGCTACGGGCTGGCGCATGAAGCCCGTTCAAGGGGGTAATGAGCAACGAAGTGCGAATTAGGGGGACTTTTCCCCCTTTTTTCCATGGTGGAATGATTTTTTACATAAAAAAATTATAAATTCCTAGAGGACATAAACCTTTTGAACAACCAACAGGAGAAATCCATGAAGAAACTGTACATTTTGGCCTTGATGGTCGCTTTTCTTGTAACGTCTGCCGTTGCCGACGATGATCCACCTCCCCGCGGCAAGGCCGCAAACGTGACCATCATTACCAACCCGCCTAACAGTGACGTGTACCTGGGCGGCGAACTGCTGGGCAAGAGCCCCATCGAAAACCTGTCCGTCAAGTCCGGCCGCCAGACCCTGGTGGTGATTGACCAGGGCTACGAACTGGTGAACCAGCGCGTGAATATCTGGCCCGGTGACGACAAGCGCAACAAGTTTGACTTTGGTACCAAGATCCCCAAGGGCCACATCAAGGTGACCACCATCCCGGGCAAGTGCCTCATCTACGTCGACGGCGACAACTCCGACAAGACCGACGGCGCCCCGCTCACCATCCACAACCTGGATGCCGGCGACCACGTGGTCCGTGCCGAGTGCAGCAACGGTCGCTCTGCCGAAGAACTGGTGACCGTCCGTGGCGAAGAAACCGCCGAAGTTACCCTGGACGCCTCCAAGGGCAAGAAGGGCAAAAAGAAGTAAGCCGGTCCTTCCGCGAATTTCTGCTCCCGACCCGTCGGGAGCATTTTCTATATTGAGAACGTAAACAACATAAACCTGAAAACAGGAGAAAACCATGTCTAAAATCCTGACCATCTGCCTTTGTGCCAGCGTCGCCCTCCTTATGGGCTGCTCCGGTGGCAAGAAAGTCACCCGCATCGACGAAAACTCCGTGACCGACCTTTCTGGCGCATGGAATGACACCGACTCCCGCCTGGTGGCCGACGAGATGATTACCGACTGCCTGAACCGCCCCTGGTACCAGACCATGATCCAGCAGAAGAACGGCATTGTTCCCACAGTGGTCATTGGCAAGATCCGCAACAAGAGCCACGAACACATCAACGTGGAAACCTTCGTGAAGGACATGGAACGTGCCCTTATCAATTCCGGCAAGGCCGACTTTGTGGCCAACGCCGAGGAACGCGCCGAACTGCGTAACGAGCTGGCCAGCCAGGCAGGCAACGCCACCGAAGAAACCCGCAAGGATGCCGGCCAGGAAATCGGTGCCGACCTGATGCTCACCGGAACGCTGAACTCCATCGTGGACCAGGAAGGTGGCGAACAGGTCATCTACTACCAGGTGGACTTGGAACTCACCGACATCCAAAGCCATCGCAAGGTCTGGGTGGGTGACAAGAAGATCAAGAAGTTCGTGTCCAAAGACAGCGTGAAGATGTAAAGCACCTGCGGTGCAATGTGCAATGTGCAATGTGTAATGTGTAATGTGGAATGGGGAATGGGGCAAAAAGGGGAAAGCCTTCTCCTAGGGGCTCGCCCCTAAAACCCTCACGCCTCAGAATGACGTTGAATATCACATCCAGTATTTTTTACGATGAAACACTTTGTTCTCCTTCTGCTTGCTGCAATCCTCCTGACGTCGTGTGCCAACAAGTCCATGACGCGTTACGAGACGCTCGCGCCCACCTTGGAAAAGAAGGGCTTTGACGCCACCATCAAGGAAGTGGAAAAGCAGAAGGATGACCTTTATGGTTCCAATAGCGAATTCCTGTACTACTATGACTTGGGAGTGCTGCACCACTACAACAGGAACTTTGACGAAAGCATAAAGAATCTGTCCAAGGCCGAAAAGGTTTACGAAGACCTTTTTACCAAGTCCGTTACTAACGAAGCCGCGGCCGTTTTGACCAATGACAACACGCGGCCCTACCGTGCCAGACCCTTTGAACTGCTGACCCTGTACCAGTTCCAGATTCTGAACTACTTGGCAAAGATGGACGTTGACGGTGCATTGGTGGAAGTCAAGCGTTCCCAAATCGCCATGAACGCCTTGTACCAAAAAGATAAAGACAAGGTGAATGACAACGGGTTCCTGCGCTACTTGCAAGCACTGGTCTACGAACTGGACGGTGACGAGGACGAGGCAGCCATTGCCTACATCAAGGCCATCAAGGCCTATGACGAAAGCAAGATGGGACTCCCCAAGGAAGTGTTCGAGTTCGCCACCGAGAGCCTGCGCCGCATGGAGCGTGAAGACGATATTCGCGCCCTGAAAAAGCCGGAACTGGCCAGCACCCCCAAGGCCACCGCCGTGCACGACATGGGCCAGGAAATCATTGTCATAGGCTATGCAGGGCACAGCCCCATCCTTGGCGAGATGTACCTGTCGGGAACCTTCGTGAGCGCGGGTGCCATGAACCTTTACTACAAGGACGGCGAAACCGGCAACCGGGTTTCCTTTACTCTGGTGGCGCCTCCTGTTCCGGGAGCTGGTAGTGGTACCTTTCACATCGGCTTCGCCTTACCCGAAGTCCGCAAGCACCCTAGCAGGGTAAACCACTTTGAAGTTTCCCTGGACAACAAGCCCCGCACTAAACCCGAGAAGGTCATGGCGGTGGATCAGGAGTTGCGGCAGAACATGGACGACGAGCGCAATACCGTCATCACCCGCACCGCAGTCCGCGTCATTTTGCGTACCATTGCCGCACAGAAGGCCAAGTCCGCCACCAACACCGGTAACGGCATCCTTGACCTGCTCAAGAATATCTTCATAGACGTGGGCCAAGGCCAGCTGGAGCAGGCCGACCTGCGCGTGGGGCTGTTCTTGCCGGGCTCCTTCAACATGACCCGCCTGCCCGTAGAACCGGGCAGCCATAGCGTGACCGTTGCCGCCATGAGCAGCGGAGGCGGCACCGTAGGCGTGTACAGTTTCGACAAGATTCCCGTGCGCAAGGGCCAGAAAGTGATACTCATTGTCCCCGCCATCAAGTAGGCGGCACAAAAATCCTGCGGAAACAGGCCTAAAATCCCTGCATTTTCGGCACTTTTCTCAATTCCGGCATTACCGTTTCCGTTAAAATTTATATAGTTTCTCTGTAAAGTTTCACAGAGGTCACACTATGAATTTTAAAGTCGTACTTGCAGCGGCAGCACTGCTTGCCACCCAGTCCTTTGCCATCATCGGCATTGGCGGCCACTATGCACCCGGATTCGGCACCAAGATGAAGGCCGGGGAGATCGCCCCCGTTGCCGATGGAATCCAGTTTGGCCATGGCGGTTTTGACGGCACTATGCAGGGCTTTGGCATTAAGCTGTGGATTGACCTGCTGCCCATCTTTGACATCGAAGCCACCTACAATATCCAGTTCGGCTCCTATGATGCCGCACTCTATGTGGATGGCGTGGCCGAACCGCTCCCCCTGGAAATCGAACTGGCGGGCACCCCCTTCGGTAAGGCCAACCCCAAGTTCGTGGCCAGCGGCCTGGACGTGTCCATCACCTACCCCCTGACCTTTATCCCCGTCATTCGCCCCTACATTGGCGGCGGTGTGACCTACCACCTGAACACCTTCGTGCTGAACCAGAGCTTTGTGCAGGGAATCATTGACGACCCCGCCATTTCGGACATGATCAAGAGCGCCGCCAACAAGGAAGGCCTGGATCCCGAAGCCCTGCAGCAGAAGGCACAGGAACTTGAAACTTTGGGACAGACCCTCAAGCAGAAGGTCCAGGACAAGGCCATGGATGAAGGCCTGAAAACCAGCATTGGCGGTCACGCCCTGGTGGGTGTCCGCGCCAAGCTCCCCATTATCCCCATTGCCGCCTACTGCAACTTCAAGTATTACTTTGGCGGAGACTACCCCAAGGAAGTCGATGCAGGCAACATGACCCTGGAAGTGGGTGGCGGTTTCGCCCTCTAAAAATATCGTTTTATAGTGTTTGATAGAAAAGGAAAAACAATGAGCCAGAACTCGAGTAGCACAAGTATCCTCATTATCGAAGACGAAATTGCCATTGCCGAAGGTCTCGTAGATTTATGCGAACTGAACGGTTACAACGTTAAACATTGTGCCGACGGCGAATCGGGGCTTGCCGAAGCCCTGACCGGTAAGTACGGTCTTATCCTTTTGGACCTAATGCTCCCCGGCATAGACGGCTTTACCGTGTGCGACAAGATTCGTGAAACCGACAGGAGCATTCCTATCATCATCCTGTCCGCCAAGAATTCCGACGATGACATCATTAACGGACTCAAGTTCGGCGCCGATGACTACATTCCCAAGCCCTTCTCCGTTCCCATGCTGCTGGCCCGTATCGAGGCAGTGCTGCGCCGCAGCCGCCAGAGTGCCGAGAACGAAGGCAAACTGATTGCCGGCAACCTGAAGGTGGACTTCCGCGAATACCGTGGAACCCGCGGTGCCAAGGAACTGGCGTTTACACGCAAGGAAATCGAGATTCTGGAATTCCTGTGGAGCCGTCGCGACACGGCAGTGCCCCGTGCAGAACTGCTGCGCAAGGTCTGGGGCTACGAGAACGCCGAATCCGTGGACACCCGCACCGTGGATATCCACATCACCAAGCTCCGTAAAAAAATCGAGGACGATCCCTCACATCCGAAGCTGTTGGTGACTTTCCGTGGCGAAGGCTACCAGCTGTGCTCCAATCCTGAATGCACAAAATCCACGTAATCTTTGCATCGATTTTCGTTGTCATTACCGTACCACTGGTAGTACTGCTCTACCAGGCGTATGGGCAATTGCAGTTAGGTACCAACTCCCTGTACACGGGCCACGCCATGTTCGTGGCCAACACCTTGAACCAGCGTTTGCTGCGTGACCTTGCAGTAGAAGACAAGCGCTCCTACTCGGACTATGGGTTCATCCGCACCATCCAGGTTATAGGCGGCGAAGAAAACACGCTGTCGGAACTGGTGGACTACCCCATCACCAGCCAATATGCGGGACTGGTAGGGCATTTCCAACTTACACCGGACAACACGCTGCGCACGCCCTTTTTGCCCGAAGGCCGGTTCGGTGAAATTCTGCTGGAACAGATTCCCGAAAGGGAACGTAACCGCCGTGAAGAGGTGCGTAACAAGATTAAGGACATTCTTGCAGACATGGGAATCGAGAACCACGGTATCGAAGCCTTGGCACAACCCAGAGACTCCGTAGAAAAGGTGATCGACTACATCTACAAACAGCAGGACCCAAAATTAGGCAAGGACAAAAGCAAGGGCAAGGCTAAAAAAAATCAAGAAGAGCCTAGGCCCCATCGCTTTGAGACTACCTCTGAAATGGAGAACCTAGCCTTCAACGCGGAGTCCCAAAGCATGGACAGTACCGCCTTGGCAGGCGTCAGCCACAACCTGGAAGTGGAAATCGAACCCTTCATGACCCAGTTCAACGATAGGTACATCGTGTTCTACCGCAACGTTACCCGCGGCAATGAACTTTACATCCAGGGTTATGTGGTGGAACTCAAAGTCTACCTGAACAACTTGGTCAAGAATGAGACCCAGTTCTACCCGCTGGAACAGGACCTGGTGCTAGAATTTGTCTCTAGTGGGAAGACCATACTGGCCTTTGGTTCCCCCACCTCTGCCACAGAAATTTTCTCTACCAAGTTGGTCCCGCCGCTAAACAAGATTTCCCTAGTAATGCGTATGAAAAAGCGGGACGATTCCAGGGGTGGATCCTTCTTGATTTTCTTAGGCTTGGTGGTTCTAGTCATCCTGGGAGGCGGCCTGGTAGCCATCTACCGCCTAACGCAGAGCGAACTTACCTTGGCCAAAAAGCGCCAGGACTTTATCTCTGCTGTGAGTCACGAACTCAAGACACCTCTTACTTCCATACGCATGTACGCCGAACTGTTGCAGAACTCTTGGGTGGCCAACGAAGAAAAGAAACAGAAGTATTACGGACAAATTGCCAGCGAGGCGGACCGCCTAACCCGTCTGATTCAGAACGTGCTTAACTTGTCTAAACTGGATGGGGACCGCTGGAACGTGCAGCTGGCCAAAGGCAAGCCCAAGGCCGTGCTGGACGACTTCGTGTCCACTTACAGCAAGAACGTGGAAAAGCATGGCTTTGAACTTACCGTGTCTTCTGACACCGACGTGAACGACATTACCCTGATGATGGACCGGGATGCCATTATGCAGATTCTGATGAACCTGGTGGATAACTCCCTCAAGTTCTCCAAGGAAGCCGACTACAAGATGATTGTCATCGAGTTGCGAATCAAGGATACGGACGTTTACCTGGCGGTACGCGACTACGGCCCAGGCATTCCCCAGTCCGAAATGAAAAAGGTTTTCCAGGAATTCTACCGGGTGGGTAACGAGATGACCCGCAAAACCAGCGGAACGGGCATTGGCCTTTCCATGGTGAAAAAATTGTGCACCCTCACCAACATGAAAATCGAAATGGAAAACGCCAACCCTGGCCTGCGTACCAAAATCCATTTCCCGCCAATAGAGATATAGTGCGCATTCCTTTCCAGAGAATGTAAAACATGTCATGCCCGGCTTGATCCTATCGGCCCTTGGCCTCCAGGATGACAGGGCATCTCCTTTTCTTTTTTGTATTTTTATTGCTATGACCCAAGAAGACATTTTACAGCACCCCGAAGAATATGACCTGTCCATTGAAACCGTGGGAACGGGCACCCTGAAGTCCCCCATGAAGGGCATATCCTTTGTTTCGGACCAGGACCGCATTAGCCTGACCACAGACATCAACCGCATTAAGGAATTCTGCGCAAAGGGCAAGGACATTCCTTCGCTAGAAGCAGCAGGCCCTCGGGAAACCATTTTCCACGACCCCGCCTGGACCCGTGCTGGCATTGTAACCTGCGGTGGTCTTTGTCCCGGCCTCAACAACGTCATCAAGGGCCTGGTACAAGTGCTGTGGTTCGACTACGGCGTGCGTAACATCTTTGGCATACCTTATGGCTATCGCGGGCTGAACCCCGCCTATGGCTACTCGCCCATTATGCTGAACCCCGACGTGGTGGATGCCATCCAAGACGATGGCGGTACCATTCTCGGTAGTTCCCGCGGGATGCAGGACCCCGCCGTGATGGTGGACACCTTGATGCGCCTGAACATTAACGTGCTGTTCTGCATTGGCGGTGACGGAACCCTTCGCGGGGCACACGCCATTGCCGAAGAAGTCAAGAAGCGCCGCCAGCCCATCTCGGTTATCGGCATTCCCAAGACCATCGACAACGACTTGAACCTTATCGACCGCACCTTCGGTTTCGAGACTGCGGTGCTGAGCGCTACCGACGTGATTACCAGCGCCCACAACGAAGCCAACGGAGCTTTTAACGGCCTTGGCCTGGTAAAGCTCATGGGTCGCGATTCCGGATTCATTGCTGCCTACGCGGCCCTGGCCACTACGGTGGTGAACATCTGCCTTATTCCCGAAGTTCCCTTTGAGCTGGAAGGTGAAGGCGGCCTGTTCAAGGCGCTGGAAAGCCGTTACAGCAGCGGCAAGACCCACGCTGTTATCGCCGTTGCCGAAGGCGCCGGACAGGAACTCTTCAAGAACCTGCCCGAACGCAGGGATGCCAGCGGAAATATTCTAAAGAACGACATTGGCGAATTCCTGACCCGCGAAATCAAGAACCACTTTGACAAGGTGGGCATGGAAATCAACATCAAGTACTTTGACCCCAGCTACATGGTGCGTAGCATCCCTGCCAAGGGAACCGACGCCATTTTCTGCTTCCAATTAGCAGAAAGTGCGGTGCACGCAGGCATGGCGGGCAAGACCGACATGGTGGTGGGCAGCATGAACGAGCAGTTCTCCCATGTGCCCATAGAATACGCCGTGAACGAGCGCAAGAAAATCAACCCCAATGGAACCCTGTGGCACGCTGTGCTTGGAGCCACACGCCAGCAAGACTACTTCTCTGGCAAGGGCAAGGGGAGGAAATAAAGGTGTGGAATGTGTAATGTGAAATGTGAAATTATTCATTACTCATTACACATCTCACATTCCACATTGATAATGCGTCATCCTGAGAGGCGCAGCCTCGAAGGATCCAGGCCCAAGGTAGAAAGCATGCAGTGTTCTTTTGTTCGGTTCTTCACAATAGTCCTGCTTGGGGCTGTTTGCTGTTTTGCGAACAAGGACCTGGCCTTTGCAGATTCCTGCTACAAGTCCCGCGCCGTCCGTGCCGTTGGCGACAAGGCCGACAAAAAGAACGCCGAAGCCATGATTGCCGCCTACCGGCGTGCACAAAAAGATTCCACCGTAGCGGAAAAAGCTACCGAAGGCTTAGTCAAAAGTCTTTATTTTTCGTTCCGTTTTGTCCCCTTTGAAAAGAACCAGCGCAAACAAAAACTGGATTCCCTAAAAACCATTTCGGAAAACGCCTACAACCGTTACCCCAAAAACAAACAGATTTCACATATCTACGCGGCATCTATCTCCATGTGGGGTGCGGAAAAAAATCCCCTTGCCGCAGTGAAAGACGGCGTAGCCGCCAAGGTACGTGACGTGGCTACCGCCACCAAGAATTACCAAGTGCTTGGACGGGCACACCAGTTGCTCCCCCACATTCCCATTATCCTTTCTTGGCCCGACAAGGAACTGGCCGACAAGTATCTGAACATGGCCCTGAAGCAGGATCCTGCCGACCTGTACAACTACTTCTTTTTGGCAGAACTGCGCTTTGACCAAAAGAAGTACGACGAGACGCAAAAACTTATTGACAAGGGTCTTGCCCGTGGCGTGCGTAAAGACTACGTGCTCGAAGACAAGCGCGCCCGCTGGCACCTGAAAGAACTCCAGAAGAAACTGAACGCCAAATTAGGGAAGTAGGTTTTTTCGTTACTGTTTTTGTATATTACACCCTGTTCGAAAGATAACGAACTTTTTTGGTCTAAAACCTAGGCCCTTTTCCATATGACATTCAATCACTCTTGCAAAGGCGAGAGTCTTTTACGCAGGCTATATGCGTTTTTACGCACATGGTTTGTAAACCTATAAACTTTATACGGAGAAAATATGAACCGTAATCAACACTATTCCATGCTCAAGGCCATGGAAATCGACAAGAACAACTTCGCCAAGTACCAGCAACTCTACAAATATGCCTACATCCTGAGTGACGGCGTATTCAAGGTCGTCTTTGCCGAAGAAAAGGACCACACTCTGCTCATCTCGCTGGTGAACGCCATGCTCAACCTGCATGGTGACAAGGCAATCAAGTCCATAACGCTGGAAATGCAGGAATTTCCGGGCGTTTTGAACAAGAAAGACTGTATCCTGGACATTATCGGCACCACCAACGCGGGCCAGAGGGTTCTAGTCGAAATCCAGCAGGAAGGCGACACGCTCTTTCGCGACCGCGTGGAATACTACATCTCCCGCGTCATCGAGAATCAAGTCCACACCAGCGAAAAATACGAACTCCCGCAAATTTATTTCCTGGGGCTCCTAGACTTCGAAATGTTTCCCGAAGAACCCGAAGAATACATACACCAAGTTGACGAGATGTGCCACGGCAGAAAGTTCTTCCCCAAAATTCAGAAAGTTTTCGTGGAAATCGACAAATTCTTCGAACTGGAAAAGGCCGGAAAGACCCAGAACGACAATTCCGATGCGGCCCAGTGGCTCCGTGCCATCAAGGCAATCATCAAGGAGGAACCCGCTCCCGAACAGATTTTGAAAAACAAAACCTTCCAGCGGTTGCTGGAATCGGTAAAATTGATTAGATTTGCAAAGGAGATATTCAACCTGGAGGTAGGCAACATGACAGACGTACAGGCAATGCGTGAATCCATTTTCGTCGATGGCCGTGAACAGGGTAAAATCGAAAAAGCCCGTGAGATTGCCAAGGGATTACGTGATGACGGCGTCTCGTTAGACATTATCTCCCGCCGTTCGGGACTTTCCATCGAAGAGATAAAAGCCCTATAACCCCCAGCCAAATCGCAAACTTAAAACCCCTTGAACCATGCCAATGTCCAGGGGTGTTTTTATTGATTTATTTCCAACCTAATTACCCCTACAGCTGCCTTATGTAAATATTTGTTTACGTAAGGCAGCTGTAGGGGTTTTGGCTTTCCATCCTTATTGTGCAAATACGCCTATCAAACAATAGGCCAAACAGTACCATACAAGCCCCACGAGAACCCGATACACGTTCTAGAGAATTTCTGATTTGGACATCTATGATACACATAATAAATCTATCAAATCATCTTCTTTACCGATAATTTAGCACCATTCAGCATTCGTATCAATTCAATGTATCATTTAATAAGAGAAGATAATCGTATCATTTTTATGAAAAAAAAAGAAAACAAAGAAAAAGAAGATATATTCATGGTATTCTCAAAAAATCGGGTTTATAATGAAAAAAATCATCTTAGCATTGTTTATGACATACGTAAGCCTATATGCCTACGATGTCGCCGGAGAAGGATACGCAAAAGTAAAGAAGTCTAAGCCTTCTGTCGCTTTTGTTTTAACAACATGGGAAAAGAAAGGATCGCAAACAACAGTCAATGTTGACGGGACCGCCCAGCAAAAATCAAAGCGCGATAATCGCTACGATTCTGAAGAGTACAACTCTAACAGGAACGAGTCATCCTCTTACAGTGACTACGAAAACGAATATGAATCCGACAGATCCAGAAAAGAAAAGAGCAAAATAAAGCAAAAAAGATCCGGTTCCGGAAAAGCAGAATATTCTTATGATGCGGAACGAAATGGCGACGAATATTCAGAATCTGGAAGTGTCTCGGCGAGGGGACGTTACGCCAACAAGCGGAGTGCTCAATCGGAATCCGAATATAGCGAATCTGCCGAAGGTCGCTATAGCGGCCGTTCCAAAGGCAGGAATTCTTCGGCTTCAGATTCGTATGATGCCAAATCTGGGCGCAATTCAATGGAAAGCGCCTCAGAAGATGAATTCCATGGATCTACGACAATTGGGGTAATTAACGAGGATTTGTGGAAAAAAATTCCAGACATGCAGATTGTGGATAGATTCCAACAAGAATTCAAGTCCAAAGGATTTACGGTGAAGGCGGCGGATGCCGCCCGTGAAATCGCACTTGCCACCACTCTTGCCAAGACGGGTATTGATCCATCGGATCGTTCCGCAGTAAGGAATTTTGCCGAAAAAGAAAATGTCAATTTTATTGCAAGGGGCGAGGCGGCAGTCCTAGCATATGACCAAGATTCTAGAGGTGTAAAAGCGACTCTTCGAATCGGCGTTGAAATTATAGATGTAAATTCTGGTGATGTAGTAGCATCCTACAGTAATACCGTCACAGGTTCTGGACGAAATTTTGAAGGTGCAAGGTCAACGAGCCTGGTAAAAATGGCCGTTGTTTCAGCAAGATCTTTGGCTAGTCAAACTATGGAATCTTGGGTAGATGCCGCTGAAAATGGCTCCATGTTTACCATTGAAGTTAGAAATGTGACATCGTCAAGATCTCAAAAAATGCCTTTTGAAAAAGCACTGAAGTCCATTGGCGAATTAACCTCTCAAACATCCCCCTCTCAGGGAGTCCAGAGTTACACCCTTGTTTTCAAAGGCAGCAAGTCTGATTTAGGCGAAGCCATTATAGAAGCGATTGGCGACAAAAAAGGCTTTGAAGAAGATGTTTTTGACGGTCCGAACGATGAAAACGGAAAAATAGTTTTTTCTTTCAAATAATGCCCAGTCATTGGAGATAATATGAAAACCGCTAAATGGATAGGAATAGCTTTAGTTCTTTCGTTATGGGGCTGTGCACCATCATCACATGAGATTGCGTGTCAAAAGGCACAGGACGCCTATGATAATGGAAAAGATGACGCCGCTCTGCAGCACGTGATTAAATCATTGAAAATAAAGCCCGATTACAAACCGGCGTTGGAACTACTTGAGAAAATATACGACGACGTCATTGATTCACATCGACAAGAGATCGCCGCATTAAAGAAAAACAAAAAGAAAAAGGACCGTTGGGCAGATATCGTAGATCACGAAGACCAAATTGATAAATTCAACAAAGAGATTCAACTCCTTGCCCGTCGTAATCCAAAAATTGAAATTGACATCAAATCAAATAAAAAATCTTTGGAAATGGCCCTTGATTCTGCCGCTTATTACTATTTCCAATATGGCTTAGCAGCAATGGAGAATCCCGATAAGGAATCCCAGAGGGAGGCGGCCCGCTATTTCCATGATGTCCTAGATTATCGTGAAGATTACCCGGAAGCGGAAGATCTTTACCGCGAGTGCCGAGAAAAGGGTAAGATGCGCATAGTTATTGACAAACTTCGCGATGACAGAAGTGGCCGTATTGACGGAGCCATTATATCCGCAATGCAAAAAGATAAAAGCGCAATGGAGTTTATCTCTTTTTTAAGTCGCGAAGATCTTGATCGATTGATGGAGGAACAAGACTTGAGCTTGTCGGGTGATTTTATTGAAGGCTCTG
>Ga0265298_10004573_pt1 | contig 17646 bp, 10 predicted proteins | sample AusTroGonzalo_MG_3_FD_193486 | JGI IMG/M metagenome (GOLD analysis project Ga0265298, IMG submission 193486) | Bovine rumen microbial communities from tropical cattle in Woodstock, Queensland, Australia - Gonzalo_01 | ecosystem: Host-associated > Mammals > Digestive system > Stomach > Rumen ... | reverse complement strand
CAACTTAAGACACTTCTCCCCTGGCTCCCCCAGTGGATCAGAAACAGTGTACTAAGATTGGCCTTCATAGGCATACATAGCACGTTGGACTTTCAGTTGCGCTTCATGAAACCCATTGTCGGATACATACTCCGCAAATGCAGCAACGGCGCCACCTTTGAACACTCAAAGATAACAGCCGGCAAGGAGCGCTACACCTTCATGAGTAACCATCGTGATATTGTACTGGATAGTGCCATATTGGATTACTTGCTTCACAAGTACAAGTTCCCCACCACCTGCGAGATTGCTATTGGCGACAACCTGCTCATCTATCCTTGGATAGAGAAAGTGGTGAAGCTGAACAAGGCCTTTACCGTTCGTCGTGGCTTAGGCTCCAAGGACTTGCTCAAGAGCAGTATGCTGATGAGCCAGTACATCCATTATGCTGTTAACCAGAAGCACGAGAACATCTGGATTGCTCAGCGTGAAGGACGAGCCAAGGACAGCAGCGATACTACGCAGGAGAGTGTGCTGAAGATGCTGGCTATGGGTTCAGAGGAAGAGAATCCCGTTGAACAGTTGCGCGACCTGAACATCGTGCCCCTGACCATCAGCTACGAATATGACCCCTGCGACTATCTGAAAGCTACTGAATTCCAGTTGAAACGCGATAATCCTGCCTACAAGAAGAGCAAGGCTGATGACGAGAAGAATATGCGCGAAGGCATCTGGGGCTTCAAGGGAGGCATACACTACGAGGCCGCTCCCTGCATCAACACCTGGTTGGATGAACTGAAGGATCTTCCCAAGAACGAATTCTTCACAGAAGTGGCTCACAGAATAGACCTGCAGATTCATGCCGGATACAAGTTGTTCCCTGGCAACTATGTAGCTGCCGACCTACTGAACGGCACATCAGAATTTGCCTCTTTCTACACAGAAGCACAGAAGCAGCAGTTCCTGAACTACTTGCAACAGCGACTCGACAAGATTGAAATAGAGAACAAGGACGAGGCATTCCTGCGTGAGCGCATGCTGACCATGTACGCCAACCCTGTCTTTAACAAACAAAAAGCCCTGAAAGCATGAAACGCCACAGTCTGCTCATACTAGCCATTGCCTGCCTGACGGCCATAGTATCTTCCTGCAGCAAAGAGGAAGAGGCATACCCCAACATCATTACGGAGATGGCTGACATGTACACCGACGCAGAAGGTGTAGGCAATAAGTTTACCACAGATGCAGGTGTTACCTACACCGTCACAAACGGAATAACGGATTTGGCCCCCAACGCCCTCTACCGTATTCTCTGTGGCTATGTTCCATCAGGCAACAATGCAGCTATCTATCAGGCTCAGAGTGTCTTTTACCTACGAGACAGTACAGAGATTGCCAAGACCGACCCAACGGATGTAATGAGTGCCTGGAGAGCAGGCAAATACATCAACATATATCTGGCTCCTCTCACGCAGGGTGGCACACAGTATTGGGGATTCATCATAGAAAAGATTGAGAGTGGCCACGCCTGGGTAAGATTGCATCACAATCAGAACAACGACCCCAGGTCCTATACTCAACCCACATACGCCAGCCTGCCCGTTGACGATATTAAGGGTATACAGAAAGGCGATATCATCACTTTAAGCATCTACACCTCTAACGGCATTCAGACATGGGACTTCAAGAAGTAAAAGGCTCCGTAGCAGTACTGATTTCAGGTGGAGTTGATAGTGCCGTAGTAGTACATCAGCTCTGCGAAATGGGACTGAAGCCCGACCTCCACTATATAAAGATAGGTATGGAGGGGGAGGATTCATCGTGCTCAGCAGAAGAGGATATTGAACTCTCGCAGGCAACAGCCAAGAAGTACGGACTGAAGTTAGAGGTTACCGACCTGCAGAAGGAATACTGGGATCAGGTAGTGGGCTATGCCATAGAACGTGTAAAGGCAGGACTTACGCCCAACCCTGATGTGATGTGCAATCGCCTCATCAAGTTTGGCGCCTTCGAGAAGCAGATAGGTTATCAGTACGACTATATTGCCACGGGACATTATGCTACCAATGTAGAGAAGGACGGTCTGATGTGGTTGGGTACAGCCAAAGACCCAGTAAAGGATCAGACGGATTTCTTGGCCCAGCTTTCCTATGATCAGTTGCGCCATACCATCTTCCCCATCGGTCATCTGATGAAGGAAGAAGTACGCCAGATTGCCTTGGATGCCAAACTGCCCAGTGCCCGTCGTAAGGACAGCCAGGGAATCTGTTTCCTGGGAAAGATCAACTACAATGATTTCCTGCGTAAATTCATGGGCGAACAGGAAGGCAAGGTCATAGACATAGAAACAGGAAAGGTGATTGGTCACCATCGTGGCTTCTGGTTCCATACCATCGGTCAGCGCAAAGGCTTAGGATTAGGAGGCGGCCCTTGGTTCGTAGTAAAGAAAAACATCAAGAAGAACATCATCTTTGTAGCCAGAGGATGGGATACCCAACTGCAGTACGGACATGATTTCCGTTTGGCCGACATGCACTTCATCACCCGCAATCCTTGGGAATCAGATACCACTCAAGAGGAAGATTCTTCACTCTTCACTCTTCACTCTTCACTTTCCGAAGGAATACCTATTCAATTCAAGATTCGACACGTAGATCATTTCCTGCCAGGCTTCATTACCCTGGATGAGGAAGGATACCACATTCATTCAGACGAGCCCATACAAGGCATAGCTCCTGGTCAGTTTGGTTGTATCTACGATGCAGAAGCCAAAATCTGCTACGGAAGTGGCGAGATAAGTATCTATAAAGACAAATAAAGGTTCCCCATTACGAGGAACCTTTTTTCTTTAGTGATTATTCATAGGTTTGGTACACCAGATAATAACCATCGGCATCAATGGAGAACCGGTCGGAAAGCGCCTCGTTGAGCGTTCCCTGCCACCATTGTTCGTAAGCATAGGAATTCCACCGCAGTCCTTCTGACTGAATACGGGCGCAACCAAAGTTAAAGATACTCACCTGCTGACCCATGAAAGAATCAAAGAGACAAGGGCCGTTGGAAGGAGTAAAAAAACCATAGTCAGTGAACATAATGCCGTTGACGCCAAGTTCACGGTAATAGCGCATCAGCAAAGAGATATTACCCAATGTATGATCCTCACGCTTGCCAGTAGATCCAAGGTAAGCTATATTGCGCCACCCCTGTTGCAGACAGTATCGCGTAGCTTTTGTCTGGTCGTTGTCCTCCTGCTCATCAATATGTATGAGGCGGTCTTTGTATTCCTCCGGCACACTATCCCCATCGCCCACTGCGGCCTCAGCATGCGGTACATGACAAACGGCACCATCACAGGCTATAATGTGAGGAGCCTGCTCCAGTATCTCAAGCGGAATCCGATGGGTGGGAAACTGACCGTTTGCAACAATGACGGCATCAAACTGCATCTTCTTCATTCTCTACTCTTTACTTTCAACATTGTTTTCCATTTGTAATATCCTGCAATGGCAATGATAACATATAGACCATAGAGACCTGCCTTAAAGGGAATGTCCTTCTGAACATAGAGCACGCAGCAGACAACATCCACCGCAATCCAGAATATCCATTGCTCGATGAACTTACGCGCCAAAGCCCACAATCCTATGAATGAGAGGGCATTGGTAAACGAATCCAGCACAGGAACCGTTGAGTTAGTCCACGTTACCAATATATAATAGGTAATACCCCAGGATACAAAGAAACAAATGGTAACAGGCAAATACTTGCTGCGTGGCATGTGGATGATGGGCAACGGCTCTCGTTTCTTCCGCGTCCTCTTGAACTTCCACACACAAAGGCCATAAATGGCAGCCAGTGTATAATAGCATGACATGCCCGCATCGCCATAAAGTCCGTGCTGCAAGAAAAGGACAAAATCCAGGGCAGGCATGATAATACCAACTATCCATAAGGCAATACTGGCCCGATACTCCAGCCAGATATAAATCAGGCCGAGTATCGTAGTCAGCATGTCAAGCCAATGTGTCTGTAGAAATTCCATTTAGAACTTAAGTGTGATATTACCCATGCAAGTGAAACCGGACATGGGAACGTAACCCAACTGATAGTAACGGTTATTAACCGTATAGCTATCACCTACAATAGCAGAGTAAGCCCATCCGTTGCTGGCATAGTGCTTATCAAAGATATTATTGAAGTTTACGCCAAAGATAACGTTCTTCAGTCCCTTCTTAGCGACCTTCATATCATAGCTTAGTGCGATATCAGTACGGCTGTAGCAAGGCAATGCACGATCTTCGTGGGCTGTATTGTCAAGATACTGCTTGCTAACGAATCCTGTATGCCATGAAGCCTTGAAGCCCTTATAGTGGAAGTCTGCAAAACCGTTCAGAATAACAGATGGCGAGAAAGCCAGCGTAGAGTTGTCGTAGTGAACAACGGTGAAGGGCAGTTCATTCCAGTCGGCATCATAAGTTTCTATGTACTCATCAAAGTCGCTGATACTGTTTTTGCTGATGGCAGCGTTACCTTCCAGAGAGAACCACTTGGTTACATTAACGCCAGCAGTCAGTTCCATACCCAGACGGTAGCTGCCCTTGACATTGGTAGTCAACTTCTCTCCGATATCACTAACCTGTCCGGTCTGCACAAACTGATCCTTGTAGAACATACCATACAGACCAATTCCTGCATGCCACAGACTGTTGCTGTAGTCATAACCCATTTCTACATCATGAACCGTTTCAGCTAAAGGAGCAGGATATTTACCATTATCCGTGAAGTTGTTACGTTCAGGCTCTCTGTGACTCATAGCATAACTCAAATAGGCATTATGGCCGTCTTTATGGAAAGAGATACCTGCCTTCGGATTCAGGAAGTCGTACTGCTTCTTGATATTCAAGGGGTAAGCCTTATAGGTACCATCGGTCTGCTTTACAAAGCTATCGTGTGTACCGCTAGTCATAAAGCCCACGTGGCGATACTGCACATCAGCAAACGCATCCCAAGCATCTGCAATGTGGTACATACCCTTTACAAAGAGTTGGCCGTCCACCTTGTTGGCATCACTGTCGTAGAAATGGTAACTACCCTCATCAGTAAACAGATCAGCTGCCAACTGGTCGTTGCTGGTATAGAGCAGATAACCATAGTGGTTAGCCTCGAAGTTCTGCAGCGAAGCACCGCCAATAATATCCCACTTATCGTCCTTATAATTAACATTCCATACAAATCCATAGCAGTCCTGCGTCAAACCCTTACGACGGATATAGTCTTCCTTACCCAACTCAGAGCCATCAGAAAGCACAGCTGGCAAGCCAAACTTCTTGGGCTTGTTCTGATAACGGAAACTGTCATAGTAACCATATCCATGGGTATAGTGTAAAGTACCCGAGGTACTCCAGCGGTCGCTAATCTCCCAAGACAGGTTCAGAAGGTTGTGATTCTGCCAGAAGTTGTCCGTTGCGCCAGGGTACAGACTTCCATCCTTCATCTGGAAACGCTCCGTTGCCCAACCGCCTGCCCAATCAGGGATGAAACGCTCATAGAGTTCGTTGTACTGGCCCAAACCTTTATCATAAAGGTCCTTGTATGTACGCACGCCATCATAAGAGTTCATACTGTATTCACCGTCACCTGGGCAAACAGAGTTCCATGCCTGACCTGTCTGCTCATAGTTGCCGATGTTCTTGTAACTCAACTTCAGCGACCTGTCATTATTATAATAGGTAAGGCCACCATAGTAACTGCCCGAATTACCGTTGGTACCATGTATATAGCCATCGGTTCCTGTGTGGTGGTAAGCACCATCCAGTATAATGTGGTTTAGCAACATACCCGTACTGAAGTTACCACCTACATTATATGTATTATATGAGCCATAAGTACCCGTCACCTCCAGTGAAGGCTTATACGAAGGAACCTTCGTCTGCAAGGCAATTGTTCCGCCAAAAGCGCCATCGCCATTGCTACTTGTTCCCACGCCACGCTGAATCTGCACATGACCCAGCAGCGCAGCATAGGAATTCATATTGGCCCAGAAGACACTCTGGTCCTCAGGCGAGTTCAGTGATACACCGTCCAGTGTAACATTTATACGACTGTCACCTGCACCACGAATACGCATATAGCAGGTTCCTGTTCCCAATCCATTCTCACTCCAAGCCACTACACCTGGAGTACGGGCGAAAAGAAAGGGAAGTTCCTGTCCTGTCTTCGAGAACTGTTCCAACTGCTCAGCATCAATCTTGCTTACAGCAAACGGAGCATTCTTGGGAGCCTTGACAGCCTTCACCACCACCTCGTTCAAATTACCTACTTTTGTTGAATCCTGCTTCTGGGCATTAACACAGAAGATTCCTGCCACGCCTAAATACAGCGCAGCCATCACGCACAATCTTTTCATCGATTTTTAAAAAATTTAATGTTCATAACTCTCTACGCCAGCATTACCTGGTTCAGATTAATGGGTATATTCTCAGCACACACCAACTGGTGAGGCACCCCGGCGAGAGTCTCCCCTCGCTGTTTGTGACTGCAAAGTTACGAATAAGTGAGAGATAAACAAAATAAAAGCAGGTTTTATTTTTTTATCCGAACGAAAGTAACTTCGGCGACAGCCAAAGTACGGCCAAATGAGAGATTATCCAAATTTATTTGAGAAAATCCGAACGAGAGTAACTTCGGCGATAGCCAATGTTACGATTAAATGAGAGATTATCCAAATTTATTTGAGAAAATCCGAATGAGAGTAACTTCGGCGATAGCCAATGTTACGATTAAGTGAGAGATAAACAAAATAAAAAGAAGGTTATATTTGATTTTCGAGCAAAACTATGCAATAATATGGTTAAATTTACACAAACAGGTTGAAATTATACAACTAATCAACAGCATTCTTACTATTATGGATAAAAAAGAACAAGTTTTAGCAAAATTGTTTGATAATTTTTGCAACTTATAAAAATATTTCAATACTTTTGTGACAGACTTTTCAAATTTAACTAACAATAATCAAACAATTAACCCCAATTAAGCAGTATGAAGAAAACTACTTATGTATTCCTCTCGTTTCTCTTATGGACGATAGGATTCAATGCTTGGGCTCAGCACGAACATGACTTTGTCAATGGTATCTGTACCTATGACGACTGTCTGCCACCTGCTAAGTACCAGGAACCAACTAAGGCAGAAGACGGATTCTACGAGCTTCGCAATGCCGGAAATGTAGAATGGATATCCTACATGGTCAGAGAGTCATCAACTTTCGGTTTGGATCCTTATTGCCGTTTGATGAACGACATCGACTTTGAAGGTATCGAAAACCTGCATAGCCCCATCGGTCCTACCGATGGCAAGAAGTATAATGGTACATTCGACGGCCAGGGCTTCCGCATCAAGAACATGATTATCAACCGTCCCAACGAGGAGCGTCAGGGTTTCTTCGGTGACCTTCGCGGTAACCCAAATACAAAGGGTGAAGCTACCGTTATCAAGAACCTTATTATAGATAAGAGCTGCTCTGTCACTGGTGCATTACGTACTGGCGGTCTCTGCGGAACCGGTCAGAACAATGCCATGGAGATTTATATTCTGAATTGCGTGAACGAGGCTAGTGTGACCTCCAGCTCCAACAACGTTGGCGGTATTCTGGGCGGAAGTACAGGCAACCATCCCAAATGGCAGATTATCAACTGTGTGAACACAGGTACCATTACCAGCACCAAGGATGTTCCCGAGGCTGCCGGTATTGCCTCATGGTGTGGTGATAACGCCAGCACAAAAATAGAGAATTGTATCAATATCGGTGAAATCGTAGGTATGGACGGCAATGGACGTACTCTCTTCCGCCATAGCGGTTCTCTTACAGCAAAGAACAACTATGACCTGAGCGGTACTGAAGGTGCATTACAGGGCATTGAACACGACTTCACCCTCGATGATATCATCAATGGTCGCCTCTGTTATTACCTGAATGGCAATCAGGAGGAACTCCGCTACTGGCAGACCATAGGAACCGATGCCTACCCCACTCCTATTCAGGGTGCAAGCCAGCAGGTGTATTATAGCGGTCCCATTACTTGCGATGGTATCCCTCTGGATGACGGCGAGGGTTCTCTGTATTCTAACACAGAGTGCACGCCCGTTATTGACAAGCACGAATTCATTGACGGTGACTTCTATTGCCAGAAGTGCGGTCAGGTGAATCCCAATTTCTGCGAACAAGTTGACGGTATTTATCAGCTGAAAAGCACACAGGATGTAGAATGGTTTGCCGCCTACGTTAACAGCGGCGCTGTTACAGCAAATGCCTACCTTACCTGCAATCTTGACTTTACAGGTGTAGAACATACATGTATAGGTTTACGCAATACAGGATACAAGGGAACCTTCGACGGAGGCTTCCATACTATCAGTAATCTCGACCTCAGCGACCGCACGACAGAGGACTGGGTAGGTTTCTTCGGTTTCCTGAACGGAGGTGCCACTATCAAGAATCTGCGCGGTGACGAAACTTGCATTATCCAGGCCAATGCAAACGCCGGTTTCATCGGCGGTTCAACATCATCCGGCGACATTTACCTCACTAACCTCGGCTTCGAGGGCGATGTTACTGTTAACCAGGCAGGAGCGGGCGGTATCATCGGTTGTAACACCGGTAGCTCTGCCAAGGTTTATATGGACAACTGCTACTCTACCGGTTACATCACAGGTAACGGCGTTGCAGAGAACGGAGCCCTCAGTGCATGGTTGGGCAGCAACGGGCCCGTTGTCACCAACTGTTGGTCAACCGCTACCGTTTCTCCTTACGAGAACGACGAGAAGTATCTCTTCCGTCATAGCAACGGTACCTGCACCAACTGTTTCGCAACAGCTGGTAACCAGGGAACGATTGTCAACTATGAAGAACTGGAGAACGGTGCTCTCTGCTACAAGCTGAACGGCAATCAGGAAAATATTACCTGGTTCCAGAACATCAGCCAGGACAACTTCCCAACCTTCCTGCCCGACCACAAGATTGTTTATCCTGCTGGCGAGCTGGAGTGCGACGGTTCATTCAATGCCGAGGAGATGTCATTCTCTAACGATGCATCTGCCATTGTACGCAAGCCTCACACATACAAAGACGGTTTCTGTACCTATTGTAACGGCGAGGATCCCGAATATCCTTTCATTAAAGTCTTCGCTAACGATGACCACGACATCACCGAGGGTTATACCACAGAGAATAGCGGCAACGGTTCCGGCCTGGCCATCAACAACAGCGTAGCAGAGCACTGGGATACCAGTTGGTTCCGTACCTACCAGCCCATTACCGGCCTGCAACAGGGTATCTACAAGTTGCGTGTTCAGGGCCTGCAGCGTGCCTGTCAATGGGACAACAATGGTGCAGAGTACGGAGAAGGTGAACTGGCTGAGGAATTCGTCCCTCTCTATCACAGCAGCCAGTACTTTGCCGAAGTTAATGGCAAGAAGATTGCCAACCTGTTTATGGACATTGCCGAGCAGGCTCAGGAAAACCGTGTCAACGAGACCGAGAACGAGACCAACGCAAACCTATGGGTTCCCAACTCATTGGCAGCCTGTAAGAAGTACTTCGGCAAGGGCCTCTACTGGAATGCTCCTCTTTACTTCTATGTAGCAAGCGAGAACGACACTATCAACATCGGTGTCGAGAACAACATGTATAAGTATGGAAACTGGACTGTATGGGATACCTGGCGTCTGGAATACGTGGGCACAGCCGACGAGAAGGCCAGCCTCATCCAGAAGCAGCAGATGGCCAACATGCAAGACCTGAGCACGATGGAGGCACAGACCAGCCTGATGGAAGACTACGAGAAGGCACAGCAGGATATTGCCAGCGCAACACAACTGCAGGACATCCTTGCCGCAGCCAACATCCTCAGCACCAATCCTCTGCTCATCCGCAAGAGCCACCTGGCTTATCAGGCGTACGACGCAGCCATCAAGGCCCTCATAGAGGAGCGCAGTCAGCGCGATGACCTGAACGGCGAGATAACAGATTTGTTGGATGCCTACCTGATGGAGGACGAAGAGGCCTCAGAGAATCTGCCCAACGGTTCTTACCAGACTATCATGGAAGAGAAGAAACTTACTCCCGAAGAGCTGGATGCCGAGATTCTATTTGTACAGAACCTCTACAGCAATGCTATCAAGACTAGCATCAGTGAGGGTTCTGACCTGACCAATTTGATTAAGAATCCCGCCTTCGACGAGGACGGTAACTTTAAGAACTGGACAGAGACCCATACCCAGTTAAGCGACGCAGGAAGCAACTTCAGCAGTAATACCGGCTTCCCCGATATCTATCCTGTGGCAGGAACATGGAACACTTCATTTGATGTTTATCAGGATCTGGAGGACGAGTTGCCTAACGGTATCTACGAGATAGAGGCACCTGCCTTCTTCCGTCCCGGTGCTAACCTGGCAGGCACGATTGACGATTACGTAACCGCATCGCTCTACGTCAACGACTTTTATACACCTATCATGAACATCTACGAGGGAGCCATCTCTGAGAGCGAAGCCAAGAATGGTGTAAACTGCCGTATAGATCCAGAGAACGACCCCGATGCACCTCACAACGGCGAGACAACAAACGCTCGTGATTATGAGTCATTATGGGGATGGGTTCCCGAGCAGCGCGGAGCCGTAAGCTTTGCCTTCAGCGGCGGTCGTTACATCAACAAGGCATACGGTATTGTTTCAGACGGCAAGGTTCGTATGGGTATCCGTAACACTGGTGTTCCCTACTATGAAAGCGAGATGACCATGTGGGGTAAGTTCAAACTCACCTATATGGGCAAGAGCCAGGATGCCATAGAGGCTATGACAGAGAACTTCAACAAGCATCTGGAAAAATTGTCCTATGCACAGGAGTTGGGTCTGATATTGTTCAGCATGAATCATATCAGCAACATCAAGAACCTGCTGGCACAAGCCAAGGCTGCCGGTAGTGCCGACGATAAGATTGCCATCCTGAAGCAACTGAACGACGAGTTCAACGCTGTTGAAAATAGCCGCAGCATCTATCATAAGTTACTAAACCTCTATGATTGGTGTTTAGAAGAAAGCGACAATGCTGCAGAAACAAACCCAGAGTTGCAACAGATCTACTATGACATCTCCAACGAGATTGAAAACCACGTCTTTGCAGGTGACTTGACCGATGATGAAGCACTTGAGTTCTATGAGAGCATTCAGGACCGCGAGGACATCGGAGGCGGACTCTATGTTCAGGGCGACCTGCTCGATGCAGAAGGCAACAACGTTACCTACTCTGAGGTTACAAAGCTCTACCCCATGACCAAGAATGCCGATGGCACCTACAGCGCCCGCGTCAAGGTACAGAACCGTGCCAACCAGGCCAACAGCAACGGTCGTGCCGGCATCTACTTCACACGTCTTGAGAGCGTCTACCGTTGTGGCGACGCTAACCGCCGCTTCATCACTCCTACCAACAACACCTTCACTTTCGTGGATGGCGGTAACGACTTCCAGTGTATCGGCGGCGAGTTCGACATTGTTCTCAACACCAAGACCATGACAGTAGAATTCAAGGCTGTTGAATATAATTGGAACGACCGTGCATTCGTTGTCGGTTCTGTTATCGACAATGCAGGCGAGCAGCACCGTTGGCAGAACGATGAGATGTGTCCTCTTATGCATAAGGGCGACGGTCTGTACGAGGGAGACGTAACCTTCTTCATGGATCCCAACCACCTCGACGAAGGCGAGTTCCTGACCTTCACCATCTTCACCGTACGTGGAGCTACAGGTCCTTACGACTTGAACTACACCGCTAAACGTTCAGGTTGGAACGAGGGTCGCTACGGCAGCAGCGAGAATGCAATCCGTGTTCAGGATGGCGAGGTATTGACCGACCTTCTCCGCGGTGCAGACCGCCAGTGGTGGATGGTATGGGATAACGAGAATGACACTCAGTCATACCACATCACCTTCGATATGAATGTTGGTTCTGTTAGCATTAAGAAGAACATCGATGATCCTGACGGCATCAACATCATCGATCCTTCAACGAACTTCGACTTTGCAAGCAAGGAAGTATACGACCTCAGCGGTCGTCGTGTAAGCAAGCCTGTCAAAGGAATGTATATTGTTAATGGAAAGAAGATTGTAATTAGGTAATTCAGGAAGAGGGGCTGGTCCCCTCTTTACCCCCTACCCCCTCTTCTCCCTTGTGAGAAGTGGGGGTTTTTCTTTTCTCTACCCTTTAACACAAAGAGTTGTTCTTTTTGTAAAGAACCAAAATTTCTTTTTCACAACCACCCGTCCCTGTTCATTCTTTTCTCTTTGGTGTCAAAGATGAAAAGAAGCAAAAGAGAAACCAAAAAAACGTCCTGAGCTCATGGGCCGCCAGGCAGGTTCTTGGAAGGCTGAAATGAACTCGCTTCGTTCAGACAACATTTCAGCTATTTCTTCCAAGCCCCAACCCGGCTCTAAAGACCCATTCGTGCGGAATGTTTTTATTCATTGAACATTGAAACTTCGTTTCGAGCCTGCTTTCGTTCGGCAATAATCAAGCGAACTTGTTATTGCCCTCACTTACTCGCAGCCTTGAGCATTGAACATTATTTAGCGAACAAAGTGAGCTTTAAACAATCATGGCTCACCCGAAGGGCGAAAGCTGCGATTAAGCGAGCGGAAAGCCTAACTTGTTTGTGCTTTCCCGAGCGTGAGCAGGTTCGAACAAAGTTCAAAGGCTGTGTGAGCCATACCAAAACTTTGACGCAGGCGACGCCGTAGTCAATTAAGCCTCCCCCCATGTAGGAGGGAGGTTGGGAGGGGGTAGGTAGCCTCCTTAGGCAAGGAGGGGCGGGTGGTTGTGAAAAGAAATTCATAAACCTTATGGCATAAAAAAGGGATGGTGGACTGTCTGTCCACCATCCCTTATGCCTTGCGGCTATAGTCTTTAATAGTTATCTTGCAGGATACGCTTCAGAACTACGGTTGCTGAGATTTCACGGTTAGCAGCCTCGGGAATAACCAAAGAGGTGGGAGCCTCTATCACATCATCTGTAACAATCATGTTACGACGGACAGGCAGACAGTGCATAAACTTGGCGTTGTTTGTCCAGCTCATGTGCTCGGTATCCACCGTCCAGTTAGTCATGGTATGATAGTCATGGAGAATCTTACCATAATCCTCAGGGCGGGTAACACCAGGACAGCTCCAGTTCTTGGCATAGATAAAGTCGGCACCTTCAAAGGCCTTCTTCTGATCATACTCCACACGGGCATTACCTACGAACTTAGGATCAAGTTCATAGCCCTCTGGATGTGTAATCACGAAATCCACATCGGCAGCATTCATCCACTCTGCAAAGCTGTTGGGAACAGCCTGGGGCAAAGACTTGGGATGAGGAGCCCAGGTAAGGACAACCTTGGGAAGCCTACCCCCAGCCCCTCCCGATAGGAGGGGAGATTTATTCTCTTCTATTGTTATCAAATCAGCGAATGCCTGCAGGGGGTGCACCGTAGCAGTCTCCATGGCAAAGACGGGCTTACCGCTGTACTTAACGAACTGGTTGTAAACAGTCTCGGCATAGTCGTACTCACGGTCAGTCAATCCGGCGAAGGAACGGATACCAATCATATCACAGTAGCAAGCCATAACGGGAATGGCCTCCAAGAGGTGTTCGCTCTTGTCGCCGTCCATGATAACACCACGCTCTGTCTCCAACTTCCATGCGCCGGCATTCACATCCAGCACAATCACGTTCATACCCAGGTTCAAAGCAGCCTTCTGGGTAGAGAGACGGGTACGCAAGCTGTTGTTGAAGAATACCAACAGGGCAGTCTTGTTACGACCCAGCTCTACATATTTATAACGGTCTTTCTTTATCTCTTGAGCCTCAAGCAATGCCTGTTTGAGGTCACCTAAATCCTGTACGTTGAGAAAACTTTTCATATTTTTAAAAGGGGTTAGCGGTTAGTGGTTAGCGAGAACTGCGGTAGCAAATTCTTCACTCTTCACTTTTCATTCTTCACTTTTTTTGAGGCTCTTCTCTCTGATCTCTACTCTCCTTATCTTACCGCTGATGGTCTTGGGCAGCTCATCCACAAACTCTATCACACGAGGGTACTTATAGGGAGCGGTCTCCTGCTTCACATGATTCTGCAATTCCTTTATCAGTTCAGGACCTTCCTTACCCTTATAAGCATCGGATAGCACGATGGTAGCCTTAACCACCATACCACGTACCTCATCAGGAGCACCGGTAATAGCACATTCCACAATGGCGGGGTGCGTCATCAGCGCGTTCTCCACCTCGAAGGGGCCAATACGGTAACCGCTACTCTTGATAACATCATCTGAGCGGGAAACAAACCAGAAGTATCCGTCCTCGTCATAGTACACCACATCCTTGGTAAAATATATGCCATTGTTGTAGCTCATCTCGGTAAGTTCTTTCTGACGGTGGTATTCCTTGAACAAGCCCAAAGGCTTGCCAGCCTCGGTATGGATAACCAACTGACCATGCTCGCCCGGCTTACAGGGATTGCCGTCAGCATCTATGACAGCCACGGGGAACTGCGGATTGGGCAGACCCATAGAGCCCGGTTTTGGCTCGACAAACGGATAGGTACCCAGTACCATGGTTGTCTCTGTCTGTCCGTATGCCTCGTATATCATAATGCCCGTCTTCTTCTTCCATTCCATAAAGACCTTGGGATTCAGGGCTTCTCCGGCTGTAGTACAATAGCGCAGGTTAGAGAGGTCGAACTTCTCAAGGTTCTTACGAATCATGAATCTATAGACAGTAGGAGGAGCACAGAAAGACGTTACCTTGAAGTCCTGCATCACAGTCAGCATCTTCTCGGCATCAAAGTGTCCCTCAAAGTCGTAGATAAAAACCGTAGCACCGCAAATCATCTGACCATAGAACTTACCCCACACGGCCTTGCCCCAACCAGTATCGGCAACGGTAAGATGCAGAGATGTCTCATCAAGATTATGCCAGTACTTGGCAGTCATGATATGAGCCAGAGGATATGAATAATCGTGCATCACCATTTTAGGCGCACCACTGGTACCACTGGTGAAGTACAGCAGGAAGTCATCTGTGGACTTGTTCTGTCCCTTCAGGCTCTTGAACTTAGGAGCCATCATCACGCCCTGCCAGAAGTTGTCCCAGTTCTGAGGAACAGCAGGACCTATAGAGATACAGTGCGTCAGGGACGGACAGTAGGCACGTGCACGGATAACATTCCTAAGCACAATGGTATCGCCCACAGCCACAATAGCCTTGATATCTGCCTGATGACAACGGTAGATGATATCCTTGTCCGTAAGCAAATGGGTAGCCGGAATAGCCACAGCACCAATCTTATGTAACGCCACCATGGTAATCCACCACTCTACCCTACGCTTCAGGATAAGCATCACACAGTCGCCCTTGCCTATACCCAATGTCTGGAAGTAAGAGGCCACGCCATCAGAGTAACGCTTGTACTCAGAATAGTTGATGTGCTTTACATCACCTCTGTCATTTGTCCACAGGATAGCCTCCTTTTCAGGATCACTCTCTGCGTAGGCATCTACTACATCATATCCAAAGTTGAAGTCCTCTGGCACCTCTACCTTGTAGTTAGCCATAAAGTCGGCATAATCCTTAAAATCCGTCTTCTTTAGAAACTTCTCTATCATATTTTGCTTAATTCATAATTCACAATTCATAGTCGTGAGGTTATCAACTCCCCCCCTCGGGAGGGGAAGGGGTGGGGTCTCACTCTTCACTTTCTAGTCTGCCCATTACCATTTATCAGCCACTTATAGGTGGTCATTTCCTCCAACGCCATTGGTCCGCGCGGGCCAAGTTTCTGCGTAGAAATACCAATCTCAGCACCCAGTCCAAACTGAGCACCGTCTGTAAAGCTGGTGGGAGCATTCACATATACACAGGCCGCATCTACCTCACGTTGGAAACGCAGGGCAGCCTCATCATTCTCTGTAATAATACATTCGCTATGACCGGAGCCATGCGCCTGAATATGCTGCAAAGCCTCATCCATGGAGTCCACCACACGAATGCTCAGGTCGTACGACATCCACTCGCGGTCCCAGTCGAAGGGCTCACCCTCCTTAGGCTGATGAATGCATACCTTATCTTTCATGGGTTCCAACAAAGCAGGCAAGTCCCCTACTCTGTCTTTGTGCACCAACAGGCAGTCCAGCGCATTACATACGCTCACCCTACGTGTCTTGGCATTATTGACGATGGCCTGACCTTTCTGCAGGTCGCCATCTTTATCGAAGTAGGCATGTACCACACCGGCACCTGTCTCTATAACAGGAACACGGGCATTGTCACGCACAAACTCTATCAGTTTCTTACCGCCACGGGGAATGCATAGATCCACATATCCCACAGCATTCAGCAATTCAGCCGTTGCCTCGTGGGTGGGCGGCATCAGCGCTACCACATCAACGGGCAGACTATCAGCCTGTAGTGTCTGATGGATAAGACCCACAATAGCCTCGTTACTATGCTGGGCATTACGGCTCCCTTTCAGAAGGCAGGCATTGCCACTCTTGAAACAAAGTGAGAAAACATCGAAGCTGACATTGGGACGAGCCTCATATATCAGGCCTATCACACCAAAGGGAACACTTACCCTGCGCAGATACAAGCCATTCTCCAACGTCCTCTCCTTAGTAACAATACCCAAGGGAGAAGGCAGAGAAGCCACATGACGCATATCGGAAGCTATACCCTGCAATCTATCGGGTGTCAGCAACAAACGGTCATACAGCGGATCTTGGCTATCCATCTGCTCAAGATCACGCTTGTTGGCCTCCAAGAGCATATCTTGGTTAGCAAGGATGGCATCTGCCAAATGCTCCAACAGGAGGTTGCGTTGTGCATCCTCCACCAGTGCCAAAGCCCTACTGGCCGTCTTTACTTTATGAAACAGTTCCTTCATCAATTTTCAATGTTCAATGCTCAATGCTCAATGCTCAATTCTCAATTGGCGCTTAGCGCCCTCAATTTTCAATTTCCCGAGAATTCCGTGTGAATGGTTTCTGAGGGTCTTTCTGCCAAATCCTTCAGTATATTCTCACGATTACCGTTGGCGATAATGACCTTGATGCCAGCGGCTGCCACATTACTGGCAGTCTTGTACTTGGAGGCCATACCACCCCTGCCGGCGCTACTCTTTTCCGACTGGATGTAACGGGACAAATCTTCACCGGGCTTGATAACAGGTATCACCTTGCTCTCAGGATCTGCAGGATTGCCCGTATAGATGCCATCAACATTGCTGAGCAGCACCAGAGTCTGCGCATCCATCATCTGCGCAATAAGTCCTGACAGCTCATCGTTATCTGTGAACATCAGTTCCTCTACGCTGACGGTATCGTTCTCGTTGACAATGGGAATTACCCCATTCTCCAGCATCACCTGCATACAGGCACGCTGGTTCAAGAAGGTACGTTCCGTAGAGAAGTTCTCCTTGGTGGTCAGTACCTGCCCTATATGTATGCCGTATTCGCGGAAGAGGTCGTAGTATAGGTTTATCAGCTTTACCTGACCCATAGCCGAGAAAAGCTGTCGCTGTTCCACAGAGTCCAGCATGTGATCAACCTGTAACTCTTTGCGTCCGCATGCCACAGCA
>Ga0265298_10004571_pt1 | contig 17648 bp, 7 predicted proteins | sample AusTroGonzalo_MG_3_FD_193486 | JGI IMG/M metagenome (GOLD analysis project Ga0265298, IMG submission 193486) | Bovine rumen microbial communities from tropical cattle in Woodstock, Queensland, Australia - Gonzalo_01 | ecosystem: Host-associated > Mammals > Digestive system > Stomach > Rumen ... | reverse complement strand
GTGGTTAAGTCCTACAGCACAGTTGCTCTGGCGCGACCAAGAGTCGTTCATATCCCACAATGTCTCCCACTCCGACACATCAGGCACCTCATTCTCGTAGTGGTCGAGAAGTCCCGTGAACCATACAGCGAAAGTACCCGCTTTCGTGGTGGGCATGTTCAGTTTGAAACTCAGATCCTGATAGTCGAGCGTCTCCTTCTCCATATTGATGGCGTGCAGTTTCTTGGCGATCTCCAAGAAACTATAACGGTAGTTCACGAGATACGAGGCTTTCGAACCTTTGCCTAATGGACCTTCCGAGGCGAAGTCCACACCCAGCGTACCCACTTGGATGGCGTGCTCGTATTTGGTGTTGTTACCCACACGCATCTTCATGTCGAAGGCACCAGAGAGGGCATTGCCAAACTCCGCGGGCATGGCACCTGTGAGGAAGTCACTGTTGGCCAGCACCGTACCATTGAGTGAGGTAAACACGCCACCGCCAGCCTCGGTGATCTCAGCGAAGTGGTTGGGGTTGTTCACCTCGACACCCTCCACGCGCCACTGCAACATCTGGGGCGAGTTGCCATGTATCGAGATACCATTGGTAGCACCACCAGTGGCCACACCAGCAAACATGGAGGCTGTACGGGCTGGGTCGGCCATACCACCAGCATAACGGGTTGCCTCCTCAACACTGAACATACGGGCTCCTACCTGCGCCATCTCGTTCAAAGGTAACTGCTTGTTCACGCGGGGTTTGATGACCACCTCACCCAATTCTGATATGCTCTCGCGCATTTTTAACGAGAGCACCAGTTCCTTACCAGAACTCACCAGTTGTTCCTTCAGCAGCACAGGCTCGTAACCGATATAACTCGCACGGACGGAGTGTCGCCCCACGGGTACATGATTAATTACAAAGTTTCCATCGATGTCTGATACGGTGGCTAAGGTTGTGCCGTTCTCCACCGTAATCGTTACGCCGATCATGGGCTCTCCTGAGGCCACGTCGCAAACTTGTCCGCGAACGGTCTGTGTGGCTTGTGTAGTTGTGGTTGATTTCTGTGCGTCTGCCACTGCAGGAAAAAGAAGCATCGCTAATGTTGCTCCCCAAAACAATCTTTTCATCTTACAATACTAATTATTTAAGTAATTCTCATATCGACTGCAAAGGTCGGAAATCGGTAATGCAACTTAGTTGCAAATAATCTCTGTTGCCAATTTTTATCTTTTTGACGGTGCAAAGGTAAGAATAGTTGCAACCACTTCCAAATTTCTGGGATATTCCGCGCGGTTTTGTGACGAATGGTGTCATTTTCTAAAGTTTTTGTTACACATGATATATAGCCTTTGTGATTCTTTTCGTAATTTTGTCCCCAAATCACTTAAAAACCAGAACAGTTATGAAGAAAATTATCGTATTATTACTGCCATTGATGGCATTCCTGGGCTGTACATCTCAGGAGCAGAGTAAGGATTGTCCCGTCTTAACCGTTGAGGGCGGACAGATTCAGGGTGTTTGTTACCAAGTTCCCGAAGTGGGTACCTATTATGCTTACAAGGGTATTCCCTATGCTGCAGCGCCTATAGGCGACCTACGTTGGAAAGAGCCACAGCCCGTGGTGGCTTGGGAAGGCGTGAAGGATTGCACGAAGTATGGCCATCCTGGTTATCAGGCCGTTCACTATCCTGGTGGTTATACTACAGAATGGGGGTATGGTGATGAGGCTCCTTATAGTGAGGACTGCCTCTATCTGAATGTTTTCACGAAGGCAGCAGGACAGGCTGACAAAAAACTCCCCGTGGCCCTTTGGATTCATGGTGGCGGCTATCGCGAAGGCTGGGGTACAGAGCCTGAGTTTGATGGTAAGGAGTGGGCCCTGAAGGATGTGGTGCTTGTCACCATTAACTACCGTCTTGGCATCTTCGGCTTTATGCCTTACGGTGAACTCTCTGCTGAGAGTCCTCATGGCGTCTCTGGCAACTATGGTATCATGGACCAGATCCAGTCGCTAAAATGGATCAAGGAGAACATTGTCCAGTTTGGTGGCGATCCTGATAACGTGACTATCTTTGGACAGAGTGCTGGTGCTGGTAGCGTCCGTACTATCTGCGAGAGTCCTCTTGCCCGTGGCTTGTTCCATAAGGCAGTCATCATGAGTGGCGGAGGTCTGAATGTGCCCCCGAAGGATGGTGAGGCTCCCAAACTCGCAACCCCGATGGCAAAGTTCTTCACCTATAATCCCACGCTGAAAGAGGCAGAGGCAGAGACCAAGAAGGTGATGGACTGGGCTGGACTGACGGATCTTCAGAAACTGCGTGCAGCCTCTACGGAGATCCTCTACCCCATGTGCAACATCTATAATATGGTCAACAAGAGCGATCTCTATGTCATGGAGCGTCCTATCGTTGACGGCTATGTGTCACTGAAGAGCTTCGACGAGGCTGCCCGTGAGGGATCCATTGCCGATGTGCCCTATATGATTGGTTATACGCTTAACGATCTGGGTTCGCTGGGTCCTGGCATCGCCGAGTTCTGTAAGGTTCGTTCCGAGCAAGGTGGCAAGGCCTGGGCTTACGAGTTCGCCCGTCCATTGCCTGATGACGGTTCTCATCCTGAGGTGACGGAGCGTTTGAAGGGCGCCTTCCACTCCAGTGATCTCTGGTTCGTCTTCAAGTCTCTGGAGCACTGTTGGCGTCCTTGGACACAAGGCGACTGGGATCTCGCAGAGAAGATGCTGACAGCTTGGACCAACTTTGCCAAGTACAGTGATCCTAACGGTGCTGAAGGTTCTGAGGGTCTTGGTTGGACACCATGGACGGCAGAGTCTCCGCAGTTCATGCTCTTCAAACTCGATGACAAGGATGCTGAGGCTTCCGCTATGGGCGAGCCCATCCTCCCAGAGTAAAACCAGATAGAAAACGATGAGAAGAACTATTATTATGAGTATGTTGCTGGTGGGCTGCCTGCAGGTGGCACTGGCACAGAAGACCATTGAGAGTATCCGTAAGGCGTATCAGGATCAGAAAAATGTGATTGCAGAGATGGCAGAGGATTTTCCTTACGATGGTTATCCGCCTGCCTATTACCATCTGAGTGTGGTGATGAACCTGCCCGCTACGGGTCTCCACCGTGAGAATATCCGCATGTATTTTGGCGAGATGGAACAAGACGAGGAAGAGGACTACAACCCCTATCCGCCCCACTACCTGAGTTTCCTGACGACAAAATACAACTATGCTGCCCGTGAGTTCTACGAGGAGTACCTCTACGACAAGAACGGACAGGTGATGTTTATCTATGCCCAAACGCCTGACATCGATATGGGTAGCATGCACGAACTGAGACTTTACTTCGATGGGCAAAAGTTGCTTCGCTTAAACGTGAAGGTGGCCAACGATCTGAAGTCGTATGACGACACAGCCGTCAAGACGGCAGGCTTTAAGGATGTCTATACTGGCACCTCGATCCCTGAGGCTTATAAAGAGTCTTGTAACATGTATCAGAAGAAGGCTCTGCAGTATCTCAGTATGTTCAAGAGTATTGATGACACAGTGTATTGAAAAGGTGAAAAAGTAAAGAATTGAAATAAAAATTTATATAAGATGAAAAAACTGGTTTTATCCTTTATCCTTTGTGGAACGGGTATCCTCGTGAATGCTCAGGAGGCTCCCAAGTCGAGAATCATTGAAGACGGGGGCACAGGCCCTTATAAGGTTGTGATGACAGAAGTGGCCGGACTGGCTGAGCACACGGTATTTACACCGCAAGATATCTCTCAGTTTAGCGCTGAGAAGCCATTACCCGTGTTGGTTTGGGGTAATGGTGCCTGCTCCAACTCTCCTTGGGAGCACATGAACTTCCTTAACGAGATTGCCTCGCAAGGTTACCTCGTATTGGCAACGGGTATTATTCCGATGGAGGATGAGTGGTATAAGGGACCAATGTCGCGTACGGAGCAGCAGATCGAGAGCATCGACTGGGCATTCGCTCAGAATGCTGACCAGCAGTCGCCTTACTATCAGAAGATTGACCTGAAGAATATCTGCGTGGCAGGTATGTCATGTGGTGGATTGCAGACGCTCTTCAACTGTGCTGATCCTCGTATTAAGTTATTGATGATCTGTAACAGTGGTCTCTTCAACCAGCAGAACGCCAGTCAGGCCGTTGGCGGTATGCCGATGCCTCCGAAAGAGAAGTTGAAGGAGATCCACACGCCAATCATGTATTTGCTCGGCGGCAAGGAGGATATCGCCTATGAGAATGGTATGGACGACTTCCACCGTATCGACCATGTGCCTGCCTGTGCCATCAACTTCCCCGTAGGTCATGGTGGAACCTATCGTGAGCCCCATGGTGGTGAGTTTACCATTGCTGCACTTGCTTGGCTTAACTGGCAACTGAAGGGTGATGAGAATGCCAAGAAAATGTTCGTGGGCGAGGATTGCGGATTGCTGAAGCGTGAAGGATGGACACTTGAAAAGAACGCTAAATTTGAATAATATGAAGAAGATAATGCTATCATCACTACTGATTGCGATAGCTTGTCTGCTCAGCATGGATGTGAAGGCAGACGATTATCAGACACTCCAAATGGAGCCCATCCAGAACCCGATGCTGTGGGCCGATGTACCTGATCCTGACGTGATCCGCGTGGGCGATACTTTCTATCTTGTTTCCACAACGATGCACTTGATGCCGGGTGCGCCCGTGATGGCCTCGAAGGATCTGAAGAACTGGGAGACCGTGGGGTATATTTTCGACCGTCTGACAGACTCACCGAAGTACGACCTGTTGCAGGGTACGGCCTATGGTCGTGGACAGTGGGCCACCTCGCTGAAGTATCATAAGGGTAAGTTCTATGCGCTGCTGGCTCCCAACGAGCAGGGTGCGATGGGTGACACCTATATCTTCTCGGCAGAGAAGGCTGAGGGTCGCTGGAACCTCGTCTCGCGTATGCGTCACTTCCACGACTGTTCACTGTTTTTTGATGACGATGATCGTGTGTATGTTATTTATGGCACGGGTGAGATGATGGAACTGAAACAAGACCTCAGCGACGTGATCGAGGGCAGTTATCAGAAGATCTTCCAGCGCGAGGAGGACGAGAAAGGTCTGCTGGAAGGCTCACGTGTGATCAAGCACAATGGTAAGTACTACCTGCTGATGATCTCGCACGTCTATGCCCCCGGTAAGCATCGTCGTGAGGTGTGTTATCGTGCCGACGATATCCACGGACCGTGGGAGAAGCAAGTAATTTTAGAGTCGGAGTTCGGAGGTTTTTCCTACGAGGCTCAGGGAACCATCGTCGATTCGCCTGATGGCGACTGGTATGGTATCATCTTCCAGGATCGTGGTGGCGTGGGTCGTGTGCTTACCGTGATGCCCTGTCGTTGGATCAACGGTTGGCCGATGCTGGGTGATGTGAATGGTAAGGTGCCCGATACGATGTTGCCTTATAAGAGCGGAGAGGCCAAGAAGGCCATCGTGAAGAGTGATGACTTCTCGGATAAGAAACTCGGTCTGCACTGGCAGTGGAACCATAATCCCATTGATAATGCATGGAGTCTGACGGAACGTCCGGGCTTCCTGCGTCTGAAGACCAATCGGGTGGTGAAGACGCTCTATCTGGCGCCCAACACGCTGACGCAGCGTATGGAGGGTCCTACTTGTAGCGGTGCCATCATGATGGATCTCTCGAAGATGCAAGACGGCGATTGTGCGGGACTGGCAGCTTTCAATAGCGATACAGGTGCCCTGACCATCAAGAAGCAGGGTAAGAAGCTCATCCTCGAGATGAATGAGCAGAAGGTGGAACTCTCAGACCGTGACAAGGAGGTGACGAAATTTGAGGAGAAGGTCATTGAGAGCATCGAACTGAAGCAGCCAAAGATCTGGCTGCGCATCGACGCTGACTTCCGTCCGCAGGCGGAGCGCAAGGGCTTCATGCCTGGCACGGATACGGCGACTTTCTATTATAGTCTCGATGGCGAACAGTGGACGAAGATAGGCTCAGACTATAGACTCGGTTTCGACTGGCGCCGTTTCTTCATGGGAACCAAGTTCGGAATCTTCAATTATGCCACGAAAAAGAAGGGTGGCTATGTAGATGTTGATGAATTTAAATACACAAAACAATGAAAAAGACTTTATTATCAGCCGTATTATGTTGTTTGGCCCTGACGGCCACAGCTCAGACAACCAGTTTTAAATATCCTTTCCAGAATCCTGCCCTCTCAAATGAGGAGCGTGTGGAGAATCTATTGTCGTTGCTGACTCCAGAGGAGAAAGTGGGACTGATGATGAATAAGTCGGTCTCTGTGGATCGTCTGGGCATCCCTTCCTATAACTGGTGGAGTGAGGCCTGTCATGGTGTGCGCCAGGGCGGCTATACCGTCTATCCCCAGCCCATCGGTATGGCAGCAGCCTTTAACGCACAACTGGTGTACGACGTGTTCTCACAGGTCTCTGACGAGGCCCGTGCCAACTGGAACCGTACTGATCACAATGATCCCAGTTTGTTTAACGTACCCCAGGGTGCTATCTATTATCCAGGTAATCCAGAACTGACCTTCTGGTGTCCGAACGTTAATATCTTCCGTGATCCGCGATGGGGTCGCGGACAAGAGACCTGTGGTGAGGATCCCTATCTGAATGCCGTATTGGGTGTGCAGACGGTGTTGGGTATGCAGGGTAACGATGACCGTTATTTCAAGACCCACGCCTGTGCAAAACACTATGCTGTGCACAGCGGTCCTGAGCCCTTGCGACACTCGATGAATGTGGAGCCCACGAACCGAGACCTCTGGGAAACCTATCTGCCTGCCTTCAAGGCATTGGTGAAGAAAGGTAACGTACGTGAGGTGATGTGTGCCTACCAGCGTTTTGAGGGTAAGCCTTGTTGTTCGAGTGACCGTCTGCTCATTGATATCCTGCGTAACAAGTGGGGATACGACGCCATCGTGCTCACTGACTGTGATGCCATCAATAATTTCTTTAACAAGGGTCAGCACGAGACGCATAAGGACGGACTGACGGCTTCGGTGGATGCAGTGTTGAACGGTACGGATTTGGAGTGCGGTAAGGTGTTTATGTCGCTTGGCGAGGGTCTGCAGAAAGGCTATATCAAGGAGAGTGATCTCGATGCACATCTGCGCAAGACCCTGATGGGACGCTTTGAATTGGGTATGTTTGATCCTGCCGATATGTTGCCGTGGGCGAAGCTCGGTCCTGAAGTGATCAGTAGTGAGGAGAACGATGCACTGGCCACGCAGGCTGCCCGTGAGTCGATGGTGCTGTTGGAGAACAGGGGGGGAGTGCTGCCCCTCTCGAAGAGCATCAAGACCATCGCCGTGTTAGGTCCTAATGCCGACGATGTGGAACTGCTGAACGGAAACTATGGTGGTACGCCTACCGACAACCACAAGCACTCGCTGCTGGAGGGTATCAAGGCCGCCGTGCCTGGTGCCAACGTGATCTACCAGAAGGCCTGTGAACTCGATGATGAGTATAACACCATCCACCATCTGAAGGACTTCAATGGTGGAAAGGGCGCGAAGGTGGAGTTCTTTAATAATAAGGAACTCGCTGGTGAGCCTGCTAAGACCGACTACTATAACGAACTGAACTTCTCTACCTTCGGTGCCTGGGGCTTTGCCCAGGGTGTGAGTCGTGACACGCTTTCTGTTCGTGTGAGTGGTGAGTATGTCGCTGACTTTACAGGTGAGATGAAGTACACGCTGATGACGGATAACGGCTATGTGCTGAAGGTGAACGGTGAAGTGGTGGAAGAGGCGCAGCCTGGTGGTCGTCGTTTCTTCGGCTTCGGACGCAAGCCTGAGTATAAGTCGTTCCCTGTGGAGAAAGGTAAGACTTATGACATTGTGATCGAATACAAGCACGGCAACGGACAGTTCGCCATGCTGCGTGGTGATATCTGCGAGCGCAACCTCGTGGACTTTACTTCTCTCGCCAACGATGTGCAGGCTGCTGATGCCATCATTATCATTGGTGGTATCTCTGCCCAGATGGAAGGTGAGGGTGGCGATAAGAAGGACATCGAACTGCCCAAGGTGCAGCAGATGCTTGTGAAGGCCATGCACCAGACGGGTAAACCCGTGATCTTCGTGAACTGCTCTGGCTCTGCCATTGCTTTTGGCAGTGTAGAAGGTGAATACGACGCTTTGTTGCAGGCTTGGTATGCAGGACAGGGTGGTGCGAAGGCACTCTCTGAGGTACTCTTCGGTGACTATAATCCTGGTGGAAAACTGCCTGTGACGTTCTATCGCTCAAACAACGACCTGCCCGACTTCCTCGACTACTCGATGAAGAACCGTACCTATCGTTACTTCACGGGTGTGCCTCAGTATGCCTTCGGTTACGGTCTGAGTTATACCACCTTCAACGTGGGTACTGGTAAACTCTCGGCGAAGTCGATGAAGAAAGACGGTAAGGTGACTATCACCGTGCCCGTGACGAATACAGGCAACTGCGAGGGAACAGAGACCATGCAGGTGTATGTGAAGGCCCTCGACGACGCAGGGGCTCCCATCAAGGCCCTGAAGGGTTTCCAGAAGCTGAGTCTGAAGGTTGGTGAGACCAAATCGGCCAGCATCACTCTCGATGGTGAGGCCTTTGAGTACTACGACGAGATGATCGACGAGTTAGCCGTGAAGCCTGGGCGCTATCAGATTCTCTATGGTACCTCGTCGCGTGATGAAGATTTGCAAACATTTGATTTTACTGTGAAATGAAGAAGATATTGATAGGATTATGCCTGATGCTGTCGTTCGCGACGGCACAGGCTCAGACGGTGACCAGTCCGAATGGAAAGGTAGCAGTGATTCTGGAACTGGTAGAGGGGGGACAGCCCTGCTATCGTGTGCTCTATGAGGGACAGGATGTGGTTGAGCGTTCGGCTTTGGGATTGAAAACCAATATCGGCGACTTCACCCAGGGACTGGTGTTGAAGGAGATAACGCAAAAGGCTGTCAGCGACACCTACCAATTGCGTAACATCAAACAGAGTTGTGTGGATTATGAGGCTACCGAGGCTGTTGCCACCTATGCGTTGAGAGACAAGCCCGAGATGCCCGTGATGGACATCATCTTCCGCGTCAGCGATCGTGATGTGGCATTCCGTTACAAGATCCTTCCGCAGAAAGAGACGCGTGTCTGTGTGGTGACCGAGGAGGCTTCAGGTTTTGCGCTGCCAGAGGGAACGACTTCGTTCCTCTGTCCGCAGTCGAAGCCCATGGGAGGTTTCGCCAGGACATCACCCAGTTATGAGACGCCTTATACCTGTGATGAGCCAGTGGGTAAGAACGGCTGGGGCGAGGGTTATACCTTCCCTTGTCTGTTCAAGATGGCTCAAGATCAGTGGGTACTCATCAGCGAGACAGGCACCGATGGCGGTTATGTGGGCTGTCGCCTGTTGAACGAACAGGGCGGCACCTATCGCATCGGTTTCCCGCAGACAGGTGAGCTGAATGGTGCCGGTGCCACATCGGCTGCCGTGGCCCTGCCCTGCGAAACGCCTTGGCGCACTATCACCGTGGGACCTCTTGCCAACATCGTTGAGACCACGGTGGCTTTCGACCTCGTACAACCGAAGTACAAGGCCTCGCAGGAATATATTTATGGTAAGGGCTCTTGGAGTTGGATCATCGGTATGGATCCCAGTTGTAACTTCGATGAGCAGAAGCGCTATATCGATTTCTCGGCAGCGATGGGATACCAGAGTGTACTCATCGATGCTTTCTGGGATCAGCAGATTGGCTACGAGAAGATCGCAGAACTGGCCCGCTATGGTAAGGAGAAGGGTGTGGGTATCTTCTTGTGGTACAACTCCAACGGTGCGTGGAACGATGCCTTCCAGACACCTATCGGTAAGATGAACAACAGTCGCATTCGTCGTGAGGAGATGCGCTGGATGCAGGAGAACGGCATCCGGGGTATTAAGGTCGATTTCTTCGGTGGTGACAAACAGCCGATGATGCAACTCTATGAGGATATCCTCAGTGATGCCAACGACTTCGGACTGCTCTGTATCTTCCACGGTTGTACGTTGCCGCGCGGTTGGGAGCGTATGTACCCCAACTATGCTGCCTCAGAGGCTGTGCTGGCCTCCGAGAACCTGCACTTCGGACAGGGTGCTTGCGACGCTGAGGCCTATAATGCCTGTATCCATCCCTTCGTGCGTAATACGGTAGGCTCGATGGACTTCGGTGGTTCTGCCCTCAACAAGCGCTACAGTGCGGATAACCAGCATGGTACCACCCGTCGTACGTCGGATGTGTTCGCCCTCGCCGTGGCCGTACTCTTCCAGAGTGCTGTGCAGCATTTTGCCTTGGCACCTAACAATCTGGACGATGCACCAGCCTGGGCCATCGACTTCATGAAAAACGTGCCCACCACATGGGAGGAAGTGAAGTTCATCGACGGTTATCCTGGTAAATATGTCATCCTCGCCCGAAAGAGTGGGGAACGTTGGTATGTCGTAGGTATCAATGCCGGGAAAGAGACGCTGAAGAAGACAATCACCCTGCCGATGTTTGCCGCTGGTAGCGTCCTGCAACTGTATAGCGATGATGCCCAACTCAATGGTAGTGTGAAGACTATCAAACAGAACAAACGTCAGCAACTGACCGTCGCGATTCCCTGTAATGGCGGTCTGGTAGTGACCCAATAAACAAAGGACCAGATGAAAAGGTTATTTTTCTTTCTGGCCGTGTTATGTCTGGGACTGGCAACTCAGGCACAGTTGACGGTGAAGAAGGTGGCGCGTAATGCTGTCAGGATACAGTATCAGGAGCGGGAGACCACAGACACACTACCTGACTGGCTCTATGTGAAGCATGACGAACCAGACCAATGTGACCTGCAGTTGGAGACGGATGGTCAGGCTAAGACCCTGACCATCAAGGACCGCGACGGGCACCTGTTGTTCCATGCCACTCGTCATGAACTGCAGGATGGTGGAGCCACGTTGGCCTTCGACTCCCCAAAGGATGAATACCTTTTCGGACTTGGTCAGTTCCAAGATGGCTATAGCAATGTGCGCGGCTTGTCACGACGGCTGACACAGGTCAACACACAGATCAGTCTGCCGATGCTCTTGTCAAGTAAGGGCTATGGCATCCTGTGGAACAACTACGGACTGACGGCGTTTAATCCTTGTGGGCAGAGCGTCAGCATGACAAAGCGTACAGGAGAAGGACAGAGCGAGGTTGTCAATGTCACCTCTACGGAAGGTGGTAAGCGTGAAGTGCGCCAGCGCCATATCTTTGAGGCCGTCCTCACTGTCGATGAAGAGGCGGATTATGCCTTGCTGCTTGATGTAGGACAGCAGATGGCGCGCCGTCATAACCTCGTTATCGACGGACAGACCATCATCGACCTGCAGAACCTCTGGCTGCCGCCTACGGCCTCGAGTATCGTCCATCTGAAGGCAGGACGGCATGTCGTAACGGCAGAACTCACGAAAGAAGATGTGCCTGTCCTTTATTATAATAAGGTGAAGGATGAGACCGTGTTCAGTTCACCAGTGGCCGACAGAGTGGATTATACTGTGTTTACAGGAACGCCCGACGAGATCATTGCCACCTACCGCGAACTGACAGGTCAGGCTCCCCTGATGCCAGACTGGGCTTTGGGCTATATCCACTGTCGTGAGCGTTTCCATTCTTCAGATGAAATCTTGGAGACAGCCAACCGCTTTAAGCAGGAACAGATGCCCATCAGTATGATTGTTCAGGACTGGCAGTACTGGGGGAAATACGGTTGGAATGCTATGCGTTTCGACGAGGATTATTACCCTGATCCTAAGGCTCTCACCGATAGTCTGCACAACATGGATATCCGTCTGATGGTCAGTGTATGGTCGAAGATAGACAAAACCTCAGAAGTGGGACGTCAGATGGAGACTGACGGATATTATATCCCTAATACTGATTGGATCGACTTTTTCAATCCCGATGCAGCGGCAGCCTACTGGAAGAACTTCTCCGAACGTCTGCTTCCCCTTGGCATCGACGCCTGGTGGCAGGATGCTACGGAGCCCGAGAACGATGACTTGGCAGGCCGTCGCGTGAATAATGGCAAGTGGGCGGGAGAACTGGTGCGTAACATCTATCCCCTGTTGGTCTGTAAAACGGTCTATGAAGGACTGCGCGAAGCAGGTAAGGAACCGATGATTCTCACCCGTTGTGGCTTCCTTGGTATTCAGCGTTATGGAGCAGCCCTTTGGAGTGGTGATGTGGGTAACGACTGGGAAACCTTCCGTCGGCAACTGACAGCAGGCCTTGGTGTGCAGGCGGCAGGTCATCCTTGGTGGACCTATGATGCTGGTGGTTTCTTCCGTCCGCAGGATCAATATACCGACAGTGCCTATATTGAGCGGATGCTTCGTTGGATAGAGACGAGTGTCTATCTGCCTCTGATGCGCGTCCATGGCTATATGAGTAACACGGAGCCCTGGAACTACGGTCCTGAAGCCCAGAGCATCATCGCCGGATGTCTGCAGGAGCGCGAACAACTGAAGTCCTATATCAAGGAATGTGCCCGAAGGGTCAGTGAGGAGGGTTACACCCTCATGCGTCCGCTTGTCTTCGACTTTGCCGATGATCCCGAGGCGCTCCGTCAGAAATATGAGTATATGTTTGGACCTGACTTACTCATTAGTCCTGTCACAGAGCCTGGTGTCACCACTTGGCGCACCTATCTTCCCAAACAGGAGGGTGGCTGGACAGACTATCACACAGGAGAACACTATGACGGTGGTCAATATGTTACTACTGCCGTCAGTAAGGCCTTTATCCCTGTCTTCTGTCGTAATGGTTAGATTCCGAACAATATCATTCCTTTGCCTTTCACGCTGTTAGGAAAGAAAAATCTCCTGCTCTCAAGCAGGAGATTTTTCTTATTTAGAGGAGTGGATGAATTTGCATGTCATCCGGTGTCCGTTTTTATCGGAGACAGCAGCGACATAGACACCATCAGAGAGATTGAGCGGTAGCTCTGCGTAACCGCCCGCAACCGGTATTGTCTGTGAGGTGACAGTCTGTCCTGAGAGGTTATGGATAATCACCTGCACATGGTCAGCAGTCTGGTCGCAAATGACAAGTCGGCCTGCCGTATAGGCAACGGTAATATCACTATTCTCTGCCATCAGATCCTCGATGCCACTGGCACCCGGCTGTTCGACAGCCTTCAGGTAGCTGCTCAGCAGGTTGGGTTTCTCAATGGTTGGTATGTTCATGACAAACACTTCGGAACAACCGTCAGGCCAGCGTCCAGCAGTTTCGTCTGCACGCATAGAAGGATAGGTCATCTGGTCGAACCACGATTCGTCAGCCGACGTCAGGCGTATTTCACCTCCCTCGGCTTTGAGTTTAAACGAAGCATGCAACTGTGACAGAGGACCCTCCTTGTCGCACCAGACGATAAGGTGGCCGTGAGCGGGAATCACCGTCGAGGCCAGTGTCTCACCCTTTGTAATCTGATATTTCGTGGGTTCGTCGGGATTGTCGCTCAGGTACATACCCTCCACGTCGAAGGGGGCATCAGTGGTGTTATAGAGCTCTACCCAGTCATCACGTTTCCAGTAGTCATTGGCGAAGATGCCGTTGGCGGCACTCACCTCATTAACACGTACAGGTGCGATGTCATTGTTTGCTTTTTCGAAGGTGGCGGTGAGACTGATGGAATTGCCTGTCGGCAAATCGATGACCGTATTGGTTGAGACGGTCTCGCTACCATTCTTCCAGCCTGTGAACTTATATCCTGAAGGTGCCTTGGCCTTCAGTTTAACAGGTGCAAAGAGGTGTCCATTGAAGTCGGCATAGGGAATTTCAATGTCGTTAACGAAGAGACGGGCTCCTTCGGTATCAGCTGTCAGGGCAACTGACTGGGCATTATTGCTGAGGTTCATGTATGAGAAAGACTTCATGTAGCCTGTCATCTTATAAGAACGGTTCTTCAGGTTGTTCTTGATGGTGGTGGCAGCTTTGTCAGGATCGTGACCATCGCTGATACCTTGATCCTTCATCAGCTTGCACATGTCCTTGACGTTGTTCAACAACTCATCGACAATCTTTTCGGCACGTGTAGGCTCGAAGACACTACCACCCACCACACAGAAGGTGTCAATGAACTTACGGCGGTACTCATCATGTCCTAACAGATTAAGGAAGAAGACAACGAAGTCCTTATTCAAATCGTTTTTGTCCTTGAAGCTACTGAACCACTTGAAGGGGTCTTCACCGCTGTTACCCCAACAGCCAGCAAAGGCATAGTCGAGGTCGAAGCTGATGAAGCGGTAGCGACCATCATGGCGACTGCGGTAGCCCTTGATGTTGTTATTGGGCCAGTCATCGTTGAAAAGGAATAGGGTGACGGCCATATAGTTGGTGAACTCGTCGATATCGAGCAACGTCTTCAGTTCGTTGTAAGCACCGGCATCGTTGATGTGTTTGCCTAACTCGAAGATACGGTCAAGAGCCTCGTCGTCGCCATTCTTCATCTTCAGGTTTTCGAAAGCGTCGAGTTCCTCATCATCGTAACCCCAGTTAGCGTATGCAAACTTATCGTTGTTGGGCTCACGCAGATTCAGCACACCGCGCAATTCACCATTCACATATTCTATAATAGGTACGTACGACTGCACATCAACATCGATGCCAGAACGCTGGATAATGGTTTCCAGGGCAGGGTCGATGAAACGGGCGTTATGTCTCCAAACGTCGTTACCGCCATTGCGTACAAGCAGAGTCTTGTTACGGTTATAGGGCTTCTGAGGATAGAACGGATAGTCCATTCTGTTCTGACCGTCGAAGATCTTGCTCGACTTCAACTTAAATGAGCGGAACCTCTGTGTACGGGTATAGCCACCAGAGACACTGATGTTTACGTCCTGATTGTAAAGCATCTCACCCTCAGGGCTCATATAACTGAAGTTCACAGGACGATCCCATGCAGGGACGTAGTTCTTAGGCTGACCATTTGTGTAGCTGGCATCCTCACCGTTGGTGCCGTCACCGTCACAGTCGATACCAATCTTTGGATCCGTGAAGAACTTCTTGTCACCCACGATGCTGATGACAGGAAGAGTGTAATTTTGATTGGTCTTAATATAGCTGCGGGTAACAGGTGCGCTAGGCAGATAGCCATCCTGATAGAGACGGAATACGAGGTTGGTGGTCTCTGAGATGGTGAACTTACCGTCTATGCTCTCCTCCGTCATGTCTGACTCGCCACTGTTGATGTCATATTCCCACGACACTTCGTCAAAATAGAAATTGTTGTCCGCCTTTTCAACGTTCAGGTTGAAGGCGATGGTCTGCATGTCCTTGTAGGTCACAGGCTCTTCGCCCCACCAACTCCAGCCACCACCCGACTTACCAACTTGATCATCGGTAATCGTACCTTCATAATAGTATTCCTTCCATTCGGTGGTGACGTTGATGTCATTGCCGTCGAACATATTATTGGTAATCCAACTATGAGGCTTCGTGTGTGTCTGTGTCGTTATTTTTGAGGCTTTGTCAGCACGCACCATCATACGGAAACGATATCTCTCACCTGTATGCCAGATATGGTTAGGCGTATAGACGAAAAGCTGGGCATCATAGTCGTTCTTTGCGGTACTGCTGGCGTGTACCTTGATACCTCTTGAGCTGTTGGTACCTGCACCTTCTGTGATGTCAGACACATCTTTGTCATGATCAGCATCGCGGTAGCTGAGGCTGGAGGTCTCCGAACCCTCACAATCACCGTTGATCACTTGTTCTTTCCATGGCGAAACTACCTCTCCAGGCGCGACAGGTGCACTGGGTAAACTACCGTCGGTAGTGTACATCAGGTGTGCACCGGCGGGGATATTGACGCTGATGTTGAGTGACCCTGTGAAGAGCTTGCTGCCAACACTTACCGTGGGCGGGTCCAGACGCTGACTGGCAAACTTCGCCTTGGCATTACTCTCGCCAGGGGTTGCATCGTTTGTCCAGCCCCATTCGTCACCGCCGTCAGTCTTACGGGCGTATGCCGTATGGCTGAAAGCCTTGGGGTAGTCCTGACTGGCGATGAGGTTTCCTGAGGCATCGCTGAGATAGATGGTACCACCGTCGCAGTCGAGTTTGAAGGGGGCTTGGGCATCGTCGATATCGTCGGAGCCGAGCCACACTACCAGATAGCCTTTGGCAGGGACGGTGCCTACATAAGAGGGCATCTCCCAAAGCTTCAGGTTGTTTTCGTCGTTACTCAAGTACATTCCTCCAAGGTTAACATCCTCGGAGGTGGGGTTATACAGTTCTATCCAACTGTCGAAATTAATGGCGGGGCTAATCACGTCGCCCACATTGGCTGCCATCAGTTCGTTGATGATGACAATGGTTGATAAAATAAAAGAGATCATGTTTCTAAGATTTTCTTTCTATAACAGTTATCCTACTTGACTGCCTGGTTTAACGTCTTTGGTGGTAGTGACTACGCTGAGGCTCTCGTCGGCATCAACGGCAGAGAGAATCATGCCCTGACTCTCGATGCCCATCATCTGACGGGGGGCAAAGTTGGCCACGAAGAGGATGCGCTTGCCAATCAGTTCCTCGGGGTTCTCGTAGAAGGCGGCGATACCAGAACAGATGGTACGGTCAGTGCCAGAGCCGTCATCGATGGTGAACTGCAGGAGTTTCTTACTCTTCTTCACCTTCTGACAGTCTTTGACCAATCCTACACGGATATCCAATTTCTCGAACTCTTCGAAACTGACGGTATCCTTAATAGGTGCTGCCTTATAAGATGCAGCCTCATTAGCCTTCTTGGTAGCCTCGAGCTTGTCGAGCTGCTTCTGGATAACCTCGTCCTCGATCTTCTCGAAGAGCAGGGCAGGCTCGCCCAGCTGATGACCAGCCTTCAGGAGGTCGGTGCTGCCCAGCTGCTCCCATTCGAAGGAGGCGATAGCGAGCATTTCGCGGAGTTTCTTGCTGCTGAACGGCAGGAACGGCTCAAAAGCGATGGCGAGGTTAGCTGTCAACTGCAAGCAGATGTTCAGAATCGTCTCACAACGCTTGGGATCAGTCTTCCAAACTTTCCAAGGCTCGCACTCGGTGATATAGCGGTTGCCAATACGGGCGAGGTTCATGGCCTCGAACTGCGCATCGCGGAACTTGAACTGCTCCAGTAGCGCCTCTACTTTCTTCTTCACATCCTTGAACTCCTCAAGGGCCTGCTTATCTACATCTAATAGTTCGCCACAGGCTGGCACCACACCATTCCAGTATTTCTTAGTCAACTGGAGGGCACGGTTCACGAAGTTGCCATAAACAGCAACTAACTCGTTGTTATTGCGGTCCTGGAAATCCTTCCAGGTGAAGTTGTTGTCCTTCGTCTCAGGTGCATTGGCTGTCAGTACGTAGCGCAGCACATCCTGCTTGCCAGGCATATCCACCAGATACTCATGGAGCCAGACGGCCCAGTTGCGAGAGGTGGAGATCTTGTCGTTCTCAAGGTTCAGGAACTCATTGGCTGGCACGTTGTCAGGCATGATATACTTGCCGTGGGCCTTCATCATCACGGGGAAGATGATGCAGTGGAACACGATATTATCCTTGCCAATGAAATGTACCAGACGGGTGTCCTCGTCCTGCCACCATTTCTCCCATGAGCCCCA
>Ga0265298_10004570_pt1 | contig 17651 bp, 18 predicted proteins | sample AusTroGonzalo_MG_3_FD_193486 | JGI IMG/M metagenome (GOLD analysis project Ga0265298, IMG submission 193486) | Bovine rumen microbial communities from tropical cattle in Woodstock, Queensland, Australia - Gonzalo_01 | ecosystem: Host-associated > Mammals > Digestive system > Stomach > Rumen ... | reverse complement strand
CCTCCTTAGATGATCCTCACGGCTTCGATGTATCCAGTCGCGTTGAGCGCGTTGCCGCTGTTCTGCCAGCCGTACACGTGCATGGTGGTCGTGGCGGTCAATACCTCGATGCGCATGGTGGACAGGCTCGTTGCGCCGCCCGAGACGGCGTTGGCGTTCGCGCAGAAGTTGCGCTGCGTCGCCGATGTCGGCGAAGATGACGAAATCGCAGCGAACCGCCTGCCCGTTGAGTTGGATGCGTACATGACATTGCCGTGTATGACCCAAGTACCCGCATCGAGCGAAATTGACGCTATGGAAGTCCATGTGCTTGCCGCCACGGACACATTCGAGGTCTGCTCCTTGTCGGTATAGTCGGCTGTGCCGCCCATGCCGATTGCGTTTCGGAACGCGGCTGGCGCCGTGACCGCATAGCTGCGCGTGCCGTCTGATTCCACGCCCGTCCTGATGGCGTTCTCCACCTGCGAGCCGTTGACCTCGTTGCGTGCGATTAGCTGCACGCCCTCTTGTCCTGCGGTGGAGCGGTACGGACGAACGATGCCGATTCCCTCTCCGTCCTTGTCCACGAAGATGACCGAGTTGCCGTATGCGGTCGAGGACGGGTTGCTCCCGTCGCGGTCGATGTTGGGAGATTTGATCGTTAGGCTGCTCGTCATCGTCCCGCCTGCAAGCGGGAGGTACTTCGCGTCGCCGCTCAAATCCTGCACGTCGCCGTCCATGAGGACGTTGCCCGACCAATCGACCGTGAGGGCGTTGCTAAAAACCGTTGGAATTGACGGACCCGCGTTGCCGTTGCCTATTATGAGGGCGTAGGTATTATTGTTGTCGTCTATATTCCATCTGCCTATAACAGTCTGGCTATCGCCATACGCAAAACAGCCGTAACCGTGCGCGAAACTGTATTCGCCGTTGGCTTGGCATGAATGACCGCCAGCATGAGAGTAATCGCCATTAGCATAAACGTGGTTCCCCTCAGAATGCGACGCGATGCCATACGCATAAGTACTTTCTCCCTCAGCATGCGCATAGTTTGCGTTTGCTTTAGTAGAGACACCCTCAGCATGCGACGCTGTCCCATTTGCCTCGGTGCTTGCTCCTTCCGAGTGTGCCGCATATCCGCTTGATTCCGAATCAGTCCCTTCAGCATGGGAATATACACCGCTCGCAGCTGAACCGTATCCTTCGGCGCAGCTGTATGCGCCTATTGTTGTATGGGGGTCTCGATTTCCGAACGTATATGCCTTTGCCAAGGTACTGTCCGTCGTGTATGTGATTTCAATGCTACTACCAACTACAGGGGCAGTTGAAAAGATAATTCGCCTTATCCAATTTGGGTCTACGACATAATCTGACGTTTCAACCCTATTTACTTTTACAGAAACGACCGAGACAATGCCTTGCGAAACTTCAACAGTGTTTGACCCATCGCTATTATGATATTCCGTGAGTTGTGCGATTCCACTCGCATCGCGAAGGTCGCTGACATGAAAATAGGTATTTCCCTCTTTGTCCACGAGCTGCAAGCTGTGGTAGTCGCCGACCATATGCGACTCATCGTCCAGGCCGACCTGCCAGCCGCCAGCGCCGAAACTCGCCACGCTGTCCTCGGTGGACACCTGCTTTATGTCCATCCCGCTGCTGGTTATGTCGTTGCGGTAGCCGCTCTCGCTGCCCAGCACGTGCGCGCCGTTGGCGTCATGCCAGAAATACTCCGTCACGCTATCATCGTCGGGGTCGTAGTCCACGATTGCTTCGAGCGCGGTCTGCATGACGCTAACAGCCTTCTCGACCGTCGTGGCACCGCTGACCACGGACTTCAAATTGTCGTTCGCGGCCTGTGCCGCCGCCTGCGCGCTCGCCGCCGCGGTCGATGCCGACGACGCGTCGCGCTGCGCCTGCTCTGCGAGGCTGTGGACGGAGTCGGCCGTCTGCTGCGCGTCCTCGGCGCTTTGCGTCGCCTTCGCCGCCGCGTCCGATGCTATCTCGGAGTACATGACCGCCGTGTTCGCATCGTCAAGCGCCTGCTGCGCGGTCTGCGCGACCACCTTCACGCCTGCAACGCCAGCGGACGGGTTGGAGATGTTCGCATCCATGATGCACTGCCCGTCGCCCACCGTCACGCTCACGGTGTCGCCTTCCGATGCTTCGACCGTCGCCCTGGTGATGGGCGTGGACTCGGTCGAGCCTGCGATGACCACCCATCCCTTGCCCTGGCTGTCGAGTCCTTTGTATTCAGCGAGAACGGTCTGGCTTCCGCCGCTCGTCGCCTTCGCGATCTTCGAGTCAACCAGCTTCTCGATTGTCTCTTCTACGCTCACACCCGCACCTCCTGCCATGCCGTCTCTGAAACAGTCACTCCCCTGCCGCAGTTCAGCTCCTGCCGAACCACGCGCAGGTCGCCCTGGATGCCGTGTTCCGCAAGCGTCGCCCTGACGAGCGATTGCGGCACGACGTCGGGCCACCATTCGCGCGTGTATGCGAACTCCCGCACGATGGTGGACTTCTCCGCAAGCATGCGCTGCGCGTAGCCTTCCAGCGTCTCGCCGTCGATGCGCGTCGGCGTGGAGTCCACTTCCTCGACCCACCTGCCGCGCCTGGCGTAGCTTGCTGGTAGGTTGTAGTCGTCGTTCTCTGCGACCGCTGTCTTGCCGTTGTCCACCGCGATGTAGCGGTTCGGCACTTCGGTCAGGTCGAGCGTCATGTCAACGCCTGGTATGAGAAGCCCCGCGTGGACCTTGTCGAGTTCGAGTGCCGGTTCGGTCGGCTTCTGCCTGATGCAGATGGTGCCGTCGCCGCTTATCTGTATGCACCAATTAGCCGCATTGACGAGCTGCCAAACGGCGCTTAGGTAGCTCGCGCCCAAGTCGAACACGAGGTCGTCCACCAGCGTGAACGAGCCCTCGACCACGACGGGCGCAGGCGTGCATGCTTGGAGCAGCCTGGCTGCGTATGCGGCGCCGTCGATGCCCGATGCGGCGTACAATCCGCGCGCCAGCTTCCTGTCCGCTGCGGGTTGAAGCACGGAGCGTCCGCGCAGTTCGCACACCGGCGAACGGTGCGCGGTCGTCTCCTTGCCGCGCTCGAAGAGCAGGGTCGCCATCGGTATGCGCTCCGCGGCGTCCTGCTCGGCCTCCATGTATATGCGGCACCAGCTCCACTCGAACGGCGCTTCGCCGTCGGCTTGCATCGTGCCGGTTTCTAGCAGCGGCGTGTCGTCGGTCGCGTCTCGGGCGATGGACACCGACATGATGCCGTCCACCTTGCCGGCGTCCGCCCACGTGTCCTGGTCCACGGCGTACACGTCCCAGCCTGCGCTATAGCCGCCCAGCCAATCAGCCATTGTCCGGCTCCTGTTCTGGTTCTGGTTCTGGTTCGGGTTCCTCTTCGATGCCCATCAGCATGAACTGCTCCGTGGTCTTCATCGCGGTTATCTCGAACGAGATGCCGACCGTCCTGGAGCGGTAATTCCTCGAAATCTCGCGCACATCGACGTTGCACTGCATCGCCTTGCCGTAGGCGTCGCGCACCCAAACGGCGCCGGCGTAGCTTCCGAGCCGCCTGGCTTGCCGCAGCAGCTCCGTGTCCTCCACGTCGATCACGTCGGTCGAGTAGCTGCCGCTGAACTCCACGCCGCGGTCCCAGTAGCCGTTCGTCGTGCCGTCCACATGCCGCCTGGACTCGAAGTCCTTGTCCATGGACTCGCGCAGCTGGATGTTGAACGGAAACTCCGCGGACTCGCCGTCCCAGTCGAATCGCAGGACGTGGACGGGCAGGCTGTACTCGTAGTCTGCCCACGCGATGTCGCCATCGACGGTTCTGCATGCGATTCGGTATGCGGTATCTGCATCGCCGAACGGCACGAACAGGTCCGTCACCTCGTCGCCGAAGTCCTTGCCGTATGCCACCAGCTCGTACCCTGCCGGCGTCTGCCTGTAGATGTCGTACACGTCAGTCTGCGCGGCTGTGCTTGGCGCCGTCAGCGTCATGACCACCTTGCGGTTCGGCGCGTCGGTCGCGATCTCTATCGCGCTTGACGGCTCCGGCGCTTGGTGGGCATACGCCACAGCGAACTCGGCGATCGCGGCATCTGACGCGAGGTTCGCGACGTTCTCGACGGTGCGGAACTCTGCGTAGTACATGCCGCCGTCCAGCAGTTCGGAGGTCGGCATCGTAACTGTGGACGAGTACAGCACATCGTCGTCGGCATGCGCTTCAAGAGCAGCTGTGGCGGCTTCTAAGGCCGCATTAGCGTCTTGCAGTGCGATGCCCTCGGCCGTCGCATACGCGGCATCGTAGGCTTCGAGGTAAGCCGCCAACGCTTCCTCGTAGCCTTCGTCCTCCGGCGTAAGCAAGTCGAGCGCCGCCTTCGCGGTCGCCATGGCGGTGTACTCGTCGGTCGCCTCGAACGCGTCCTGCGCATCGTCGGCTGCGTCCTGCGCCGCATCCGCTTCCGAGGACAGCGCGGCGTACTTGTCCGTCTCGTCCCAGCGCACGGCTTCCCATGACGGCGTGGATGCCTGCGTCCACACCGCCTCGCCGTCGAGCTGGTCGAAGTCGCCATCTGGCGCGGACAGCGTGCAGCCGCGCGAGTAGCATGTCGCCAGCAGCCTTGCTCCGGCATCGCCGGTCAGAACCTCGAAGCTGGCAGGCTGCGCCGTGAGAGTGGACGAGCAATAAGCCTCGCACGCTGGCTTATCCGCTATACCCACGGTCACGGTGTTCGAGCGCGTCAGGGCTCCGCCGCAGCCAGCCTCCACGAAGAAGCTGATGGCGTCGGCGTCGCCGTAGCTGTCGGGCTCGATTGACGCATGGCACAGCGTGCCGGTTCCCTCGGCGATAGCCGTCTTCTGCGACGTAGTGTCATGCATGTGCCATTCGACCTGCGGAAGGTCGCCCGAGATTTCCCACCAGCACTCGATGGCCTTACCGCGCGCTATCGCTGAAGGCGCGTCGAGCGTAACGGAGTCTGGCGCAGAATACGGCGTGACCGTCATATCGTCGGTGTACGCCGAGTAGGTCTTCGGGTCGCCGCTGAAATAGCTGCGCGCCTTGACGTAGTACGTGGTGCCTTCCGTCAGACCTGTGATATGGCAGGTGGACGTATGGCTCCACGCATATCCGTATTCGTAGTACGTCGCTATGTCCGCAAGCACGGGCACCTCGACGGGCGTGTAGACGTAAGGCTGCGTCTGCGAGCGCGTGTAGTACGTCTTGCCGACTACGATCGCGGTGTCCTGCGTGAGTACGTACCTGCCGCTCTGGTTCTCCGCATCCGTCCAGTCGTACTCGAAGGATTGCGGTTTGCTCGATGATTCCCAGGCTTCGGGATTGTCAGACCACGATGCCTCGCAGCCCGTGTGGTCGCCGTCCCACCCGATTGTCACTGTCGCGGTTCGCCCATCCTCGCCGGGCTCGACAGAAACCAGGCCGCAGCGCACGTCGTAATCTCGCGCAGCCGCACCCGATGCGATGCTGAACGGCTTCACCTTCGAGTATGGCGAATAGGTGCCGCCTGAATCGTAGCGACGCGCCTTGACCCAATAGGTGCGTCCAGGCTCCAGGCCGCGCAGGTAGACCACCTGCTTGTACGTCCACCCCTGCTCGCCGTAGGCGGAACGCGCCCACTCCGCGTTGAACGACGCAGGCTGCTCGTTCGATTGCCACGCGTCCTCGTGGTCTGCCCACGTGACCTCCGTGCCGAGGTTCGCGCTGTTCTCGTTGATTCCGATGGTGATGGTCGCCGTCGTGCCGTCAACCGACACTTCGGCGATGCCGCATTCGTCGTTTCCGGCCGATTCCGTCTTGACGGCAGTCGCATAGCCCGACACGTCGTATGCGGAGTATTTCGTGCTGCCCGTGTATTCCTTGTAGCGGCGCATGCGCACGTAGTATGTCTTGCCGCTCGTGAGTCCGCTTATCACGTAAGTCTTGGTCGTCCACCCTGCCAGCTTTGACGTGGAGTCCTTGCCGGTGACCTGCTGGACGTTCGGCTGGTCGGTTGTGTTCCAGCCGTTGGCGTACTCCGACCACGACAGCTCGCAGCCTGTGTTTGACGTGCCGTCCTTCCATGCCATCACGACCGTAACCTGCGTGCCTGCCGCGTTGGATGCCAGCGATGCCAGCTTGCACGTGGCGGAGCAGGTTTCAGCGGGTTTCGCCGTGTATATGCAGTCGGCTCTCACCTGCGCGCTGTAATTCGTGTAATTGTCCCGCGTCGCCTTGATGCGGTAGTAGACGTAAACGCCTGCGGACGGGTTCACATCGCCATAGGAATCGTATAGCGCCTTGGCGTTCTGGTTGTCGGTCGCGCCGCTCACGTCCGTCCACCCGCCCGTGCCGATTTTGCGCTGGAGTTGCAGCTGCTTGCTCCACGAGTCGGACGACACTGGAATCTTTATCCTGCCGCCTGCCGCCTTCTTGTCGCACGTCGGCTTTCCTACCGTCCCCGCCAGCGGGAACACGATGTTGCGCTCGGCGTAGACCGCCTTCGCCGCAGACGGATTGTCACCCGCGATGCCGCGCGCATACGCCCAGCAGCGTATCGACACGGACTTGCCTGCCTGCATGTTGGCGAGGTACGCGCTTATGTCCCATGACTTCTGCCATTTGGTGGACCGCGTGGACGCCCAGTTCATCAGCACAGCTTCCTTGCCGTCCTGTTTGCGTATTTTGACCATAATCATCGTGTCGTAACGCTCGTAGGCATCCTTGCCCTCGTTCGTCTCGACGGTCACGGTCGCCACGTTGTTCGATGTGTTGTAATCCCATGATATGGTGGGTTTTCTGGGCAGGCCGAAATTGTAGTTCACCCATGTCCACGGTGCGAAGCCGTTGCTGTAGCCTGCGACGCCGACCTGCACTTTTCTCAACGTCTTTCCTGCTGTTACGGGATGGAAGCGGTTGCGGTCGTAGTTCTTGTCGAACGACGTTGGCAGCGAACTTGCACGCTCGAAGCCCTTCGCCCAGAACCTATCCGATGCGGTGTATGTCAACGCCTTCTCGCTGCCTCGGTTCGAGTACCAGATGTCGGTGTCGGTCAGTTTGACGCCTGCGCGGTCGAACCACGCCCGAATGTCCATGCACTTGACGTTCTTGTACTCGCCGGGGTTCTTCCAGCTCGCCTTGATGACGTTCCCCTCGCGTTTGACCGCGAGGTTGGTCACTCTTGATTTGAGTCCCATTTAAGCCTCCAATGCGAGATAGTTTTCAAGTCCGCGCTCGATGTCGCGCAGCATCTGCTGGGCATCGTCCGACGCGTTGTAGTCGAGGTTGATCACGATGCTGTTGCCCGTCCGCAGCTTCTGCGACAGCGCGGTTGCGAACGTTTCCATGAGTCCGCCCTGCGCGGGGAGTATCATCTCGGGCCCTGCTTCGCCGACGCCGATGAGCGTGGCTCCGTCCACGAAGCCGCCCTTGGCGTACCACTCGATGGTCGGCACGCTGACGGTGGTGCCCATGATGTCCAGCGTCGCGCCCGTCACGACGTGCGGCTGCGGGAAGCGTATGTTCCCGAATGCGCTGGAGATCCTGCTGCCGAGCCCGGAGAATGCGCTGACGATGTTGCTCGCCGATGAGTTGACGGACGATTGCGCATTGCCCATCGCGTTGCTGACGGTCGATTCGACCTTGCCGAACGCTCCGTCCACCGCGCTGTTCATGCCGTCGAACTGCAAGCTGTTGTTGATGCTCGCGGCAGCGGAGTCCACGGTACTCTCTGCGCCCTGTACCGACGTGGACACGGAGTCCTCGACGTATGCCCACGTGCCGTCGGCTTGCATCTTCAGGTTGCGCCAGTCGTTCTCCAGGTTGCCGTACATGTACGACGAGCTGTCGATGACCGCCTGGTTCGCCTGCTCCATGGACGTGGTCATGACGCCGCCGACCTGCTCGAAGAAGCCGCCGACCGCCTCGACTATGGGGCCGAACGTGGACTGGCACCATTCTGCGAACGGCACAAGCACGTTGTCCCACAGCCACGACAGGATGTCAGCGACCGTCTGGATCGCCTGCGCCAGGAAGTCGAACGCCGCGCAGATCGTGGCGTACAGCACGTCGCCAACCGCCTGCGCTATCGGCGCGAGGTCTTCGAGGACGGGTTGCAGGCGCTGGTACACGCCGTCTGCGATCTCCTGTATCTTCGAGACGAAGCCGCCGATGGCTTCCGCCAGCTCCGGGAACGCCTCGGTGAACGCGTCGGCGATGATCGTGCCGATTGACATGAATATCTGCCCGATCGCGGGGATGATGTTCTCCAATGCCGTGAGGATGGAGTCGATGAGGTTCTGCGTCGCCTCCTGGACGCCCTCGCCCGTCCCTATCGCGGTCAGCCAGTTGTCCCAGGCCGCCTTAGCCTGGTTCATCGAGCCCTCGATCGTGCCAGCCGCCTCGTTCGCCGTCGTGCCGGTGATCTCCATCTCCTGCTGGATGAGGTGGACGGCTTCGTAGACGTCTGCGAGGTTGTCGATGTTGTAATCTACGCCGGACAGCTTCTCGGCATCTTCGAGCAGCCGTTCCATCTCGCTCTTGGTTCCGCCGTAGCCGAGTTTCAGATTATCCAACATGGAGTAATTCTGCTTAGCGAAACCTTGATATGCGTTCTGGATGTCGGTGATGTTCGTGCCGAACACGTTGGCGTTGTCCGCCATGTCGCGGATCGCCATGTCTGTGATCTCGGCGGCTCTCTGCTGGTCGCCTCCGAGCGATGAGATGAGCGACGCGCTGAAGCTGGTCGCCTGGCGCATGTACTCGTTCGCGCTTATCCCCGCGGTCTTGTACGCCTGCTGCGCGTACTCGCTGACCGTATCGGAAGCCGAACCGAACAGCTTCTCGACGCCGCCGATAAGCTGCTCGTACTCGGCTGCATTCTCGAACGCGCCGCCGATGACCTCGCCGACCAGGTCGGCTGCCTTCGTCGCCGCCTCGGTGAAGATGTTCGCCAGGACGTTGCCTATCGCAACGGTCTTGGCGGACAGTCCGTTCGCTATGCCGTCGCCTGCGGTCTTCCCTGCGGGGACTGACTGCGCGCTAAGCGATTTCGTGTCGAGTTTCGGCACTACCTGAAGATACGATGTGCCGATCGTCCCCCCAGCCATCCGCGTCACCCCCTCCGAATCTTGCTAATAGCTCGTTGAGTTCGTCTTCGTCCACTTCCTCGGCGCCCTCGAATTGCTCTTTCGCGCCGGGGCGTTTCATGGGCTTGTAATCCTTGCCTGCGAACGCGGAGCCGATCATGTCCGCGACGTCCGCCATGCGGTGCGCCTCGACGCTCCACACCGTCGCGGGAACGATCTCCCGCATGACGGCGCACCCGTAGGGCAGGTGGCGGCAGAACAGCGCGACGGCATCCCACCCGATGGTGGACGGCACGTCGCGCAACCTGACGCGCCACCTGTCGAACAGGTCGAAGTCGAGCGCATCGCCATGCTCGGCGATAATCGCGGCAAGGCCTAGGATTCCCCCTCTTTCAGGCCGCTGTCCTTCCCCAGAGCGCCCATCAGCTCCATGCACCACATGTCGGTGATGGGTTCCTTCTCCAGTTCGGGGCACAGCGTGAGGACGAACTTGCGGCAGGCGCGCATGCGCTCCGCGGTGCCCTCCGCCTTGTTGAAATCGTCCATCGCCGCGAACTGCTCCGCGCTCAAGTCCCTGACACGCGGCAGCTCGTAGATGTCGCCTTCGGCTCCCTCCACGATGAACGGTGACGGAGGGGTAATCTTGAAATCGGCCATTGTCGCTCCTTACGCGCCCGTCGTTGTCGTCGTGGTCGTTGCCGGCTTCAGGCCCTTGAAATAGCCTGCGATCGTGCTGTCGTACAGCACCTCGAAGGTCACGGTGTCCACGATCAGCTCGTCCTTCTTGTGCGTGCCCAGGCTGATCTCCTTGGGGACGCAGCGCGGATAGACCGTGCGCTGGATGAGTTCGGGGTCGCCGTTCGCATCGTTGTACAGCTCGGTCACGACGACCACCCACTCGTCCGTGGTGCCGTCGAACACGTAGGTGCCGTCTGCCTGCACCTGGTCCGCGCCGAACTTCAGCTTCTTCGCAGCGACCGAATGGTCGATGATCGGCACGGCCAGCGTCGAGGACGGGTTGCTCGGAGCGGACAGAACGTCCTTTCCGCCCCAGTCCTTCGCGGGGTCTGCCTTGCCCAAGTCGATAGTGGGCGAGATTCCAGAGTCGGACACGCGCACCGAGTCGTACCCCGTAAGCGACTCCGTCGCCGTGGTGGGGATGCTGGGGCTGCCCGACGCGAGCGCGACGCTGAAATACTGCTCGTCAGCGGGGCGCCCGTAAGTCGCCAAACCAGTGTTGTCCATGTTTTCCTCCTTTGCGCTACCAGAGCGCATGTACTGTGAATGTCGTCTGCCACCAGCGGTGCTTCCCGTCGTAGCCGAGCGGCACGGGGTCGGCCATGATGGTCGCGCCCATGCCGTGCATCGCATCGCAGCAATCGCGCATCAGCGCCTCGCACGCCTCGTAGGTCAGCGCCCACGCCTGCACCGCGTAGTCGGAGTGCAGATCGGGGAAAGCGGACGTGCCGCCGACGGGCTGCACGACCACGAACTCGTCAGGCCGCGCCGCGGGGTTCTCCGCGGAAACGGGAACGTCGAGCGATGACGCGAGATGCGCCACCACCTCTTCGAGTACCGAACGCATGGCGTCACCTCGATTTCAGGATGGTGTTGTTCAGTGAGTTGTCGTAGCGCCCCAGCGCGGTGCGGCACACGACCTTGCCGATGGGCACGTATGCGCCCATATCGACGTGCGACCCGTATGGTTCGATCTGCGGCCCGTCGCCGTTGTAGTAGAACGACTTGCCGTCCGACGTGAACTGTTCGGGGATGCGGCAGGGGTTCAGGGCGAAGTTCGCGTTGGCCCGTGCGGCGATGTTGCCGGCTACCTCAGCCAGCCTCGCCTTCACCTCCGGGGTCGATAGGGCGTCATCGATGCCGCGCACGTTCGGCGTGAAACCGTACAGTCCGCTAGCCATCGTGGACACCCGCCGTCACCCTCATGTCCCAGGCGAGCGGCGAGTTGACGTGGACGGGGTCGCCGATTACCGTAAGCTCCCTGCCGCCCACCGTCACCTTCGCGCCGCGCAGGTCGAGCGTGCAGCCGCGCGGGAACGCGAGCGTGTACGTCGCAACGTAGCCGTCGGGTCGCGAATAGTCGCGCTCTTCCGCGTCGATGACCGACGCAAGCACGTGGTCCACCGCTACGGGCTCCGCCCATTCGTAGACGGGATTGCCCAGGCGGTCGGTTTCCGTTTCGCTGTCCAGGCTGCGGACGCTGACGTAGACGGTCTCGCCGTCCATCACCCGCCGCATGCTAATCGCCGCCCAGGACGGACGCGTAGCCGATGCCGCCCGAAACGATGCCCAGGCACGCGAGGATGGCGTCTAGCTCGTCCCCGCGCACCTTCAGGGTCGAATACGTTGCGAAGTTCATCGTCTCTTGGAAGCCGTTGGCGCTCTGGCTGTAGCTCGTCAGCCCCTCCATGATGGACGAGCTGCCGCTGCCTATGACGCGATGCACCATGTCCATGCACACGTCGGAGAGCGTGTTCTTCAGCAATCCGTCGATGACTTCGGGCAGTTTGGCTCCGCGCTTCAGCAGCGCGATGTCGATTTCGCGCGATGCCTTGGCAAGCCACAGACCCAACGTCGTGTCGCCCATGTCGGTGTCCGTGTACAGAGCCTTGTAGTCTGCGGCAGTCGCGTAAGCCATAGCCGCCCCCTTTACTTCCCAGCCGCCTGCTTGCGCCGCTGCGGCAGTTTCCTCACAACGCCCTTCTCCACCAGCTCGTTGACGCGGGCAGCGGTTCCCTCGAACAGGTCGCCTTTGTGGTACGTGTTCTCAGGAACGCAGCCCAATCCCGTCGATAGGTCGAAGAAGTCGGCTATTACCTCGGCTTTCATTACGCGCCGGTCGTGGTCGTGGTCGGCGAGCCGTAAACCTGGATGAGGTCGGCTGCGACGGCCTTTGTGCCGTAGCTGTAGAACAGCTCGATGGCGAGGGCGTTGGACAGCGGGATGCGCTCGGCGCCGTACTCCTTGACGCGGACGGGCTGCGCGACGGCACCCTCGGCCATGGCGATGGCGTTGACGCCGTTCGGCAGGTAGATGGAGCTGTAGATGCGGACGCCGTGGAACAGGCCGACGGACTCGCCGTGGGCGCCGCCGTCCTCCACCTTGTCGAAGTAGCTGCGCAGAGCGCCGTAGGTCGCGGGGTTGCACACAACGGCGATCATGTCGCGCTCGACGCCATCCACGAAGTCGTTCTCGACGGTCTCCACGGCCTGGATGAAGTCCTCGATGATCTTGTCGGCGTCGGTCTTGACCGTGGTGAACGTGGTACCCTGCGTCGCGGCTTCGAGGAAGAACGCGCGCTCAAGCTCGCGCACCATCGCGCGCTCGGCAGATGCGGCCTCGCGGTCGAGAAGACCTGAGACGCCATACATCGCTGCGTCTTTGTCCTCGACCTCGGCGACGATCTCCTTGTCCTGGTTGATATTGACGGTGACGGTCGAGGCCGTGACGTACTGGCCGTGGTTGGCGGAGCGGGCCGTGCCGTAAGCCTGGCTGTTCTTGTTCTCGAAACGCTTGGCCTCGACGGAACCAGCCTCGGGGTCGCCGCTGAGCTGGTTGTTCTTGAGCTGCGAAGAGATGCAACGCTTCTGGACGTTGGCGATGACTGCGCCGTACTTCTCGGCCAGGTAGTCTTTGCCCTCGGTAGAGAGCAGGATGTTCAGTGAAGTTGTGCGTGCCATTTATGGCCTCCTTAGAAAATCTTGGGTATCTCCGGCGGTTTCTTCTCGGGAACCTTCTTCTCGCCCCCGTCGTGAACCGCCTCGTACTTCGGACGTGAAGCAAGGAACTCGGCGTTCTCGTCCACATCGCCCGACATGCGCGCCAGCAGAGCAGCGTCCACGCCTTTCTCGGCGGCGACCTTCGCCACCTTCTCGGCGTGCTCGCGCTCGGCTTGCAGCTTGTCCAGCTCCGCTTTGAGCTTGTCGCGTTCCTCGACCGCCTTCTGCAACTCGCTCTTGCTGGCTTCCTCGGCTTCGTCGTATGCCCTTGCCTTCTGCATCAGCTCGTCGTAGTCGGCGTATTTCGCGCGCTCCCGCTTCAGGCGGTCGCCGATGATGGCGTCCATCTCCGCCTGCGTGAAAGTGCGCTCCGGTTCCGCAGTTGCGCCCTGCGTGGCGTTGTCCACCTGCACGGTGTTCTCTTCGGGCATGTCAGCCCCCTTCCCGACCTTTGGTCGTCGTCGTTTCCGCGGGAAGCCCCCGCGTGGGCATGAAAAAAGCGCCCTGGGGCGCTTGGTTCATCGTTGAGTAAGACGCTTTGCTTACAGCAGCGAAGCTATGAGGTCGCAGACGCGCTCCGTGCTTCTGCCGTCGCACATGTCGGCGGTCTTGTCGCGCAGTTCGCGCTCGTAGCCGCATAATCCGCGGTCTGCCGCTGCGCGGAGCATTTCAAGCACAGCTCCTTCGCCTCCTTCGATGTCGTGCCAGCATGCCGCGTATCCTTCGGGGTAGTCCCAGTACATGCCGCGATGCCGCAGGTAGCCGGCTGCATGGTCGGTCGCCATGACAACTGGCTTGCCGGCGATGAACGCGTCCCAGGACACGCTGGAGAAGTCGGTAAGCACCGCGTCGCAGTCCATCAGGTACGGCATCGACGGCTCCTGGTTGCCCAGCTCTATGACGTGCTTGAACCTCTAGCGGACGAGCGGCTGCACGGTGAAGTAGTGCCGCTTCACGGCAAACACCTCGCCGTCGCCGAGCATCGAATCGACCACGTCCCAGCGTATGTCGGGAAGCGGCGCCTCCTCGTAGCCGCTGCGGAACGTCGGCATGTAGAGGTATGCGCGCCTGTAGTTCGCCAGCACTGTGCCGCCGTCGCCCTTCGAGCTGCCAACCAGCGCATCGGTGCGCGGCATCCCAAGCGGCAGGACGCGCTCTATCGGCACGCCCGTCTGCCTTGCTAGGATCGCGCATTCCCTATGGGATGGGCAGACGGCGTAGTCTATCTGTCCGCGCACGCGCTCGTCCACGTACTTTATCGGCTGGTCGAATCCGTACAGCTTGCCGCCGGGTATGCCGTGGCCTATGAAGACAACGGGCATGTCCTTGCCAGGCATGTACGGCGGCATCGTGTCGATGACCACCGCCGAGCAGCCGAGCGACGGCGCGCGCATGTACGCTTCCCAGCCATGCGAGAACTCCTTGTCGCCGCCGTATGCCGTGTAGACGGCGTTCAGGTTCTCCGCACGCTCCAGCGCGTTCTCGGAGACGAACAGGACGCGACCCATCATCTGCCCCTATGCGCAGCGATGGCCTCGTCCCACGTCATGCCCTTCGAGCGTTTCAGGTACTCGCGCCGCGGCAGGTTCGGGTTCGTCTGCCAGTCCATGTAGCCGACGAAGTGGACGATGGCGGGCTCGTCGGTGTATCCGCACGCCCTGTTCTCGTTGTAGCGCACGGGCATGTCCACCGCCTTGCCGCCCTTCGCACCGCAGACGTTCAGAGCGTCCTGCTCGATACACACCGAGCGCCGCGTGTTGATGAACTGCACGAGCTGCGCCTGCGCCCTGTCCTCGCGCATCTGCGCCAGGTTGAACATGCAGACGCCGACGTTGTGGTAATGCCCGGAGAAGTACGGGTCGTAGCCGCTCAATGCCTCATGGCACGCCGCGAACCACTTGCCGTCCAGGTCGATGTCCCACAGCCCGTCCACGTTGTCCACCACTACGGTGTCCGCGTCGAGTTGCAGCACCTTGTTGATGTCGTTCAGCAGGTTCGGATAGCAGATGCGCACCATCGCCATCTTGGTGAAATGGCTCTTCGCATTCGGCCCCGTGTTCGGGAACGTCTGCTCGGCGTACTCCTTCACGTTCATAAAGTCGCAGAATGACGGCATCTCGAACGGGAACTCGTCGTCCTCGATGAGGAAGTGGATGCGGTCTACCGAGCTGTTCGCGTAGAGCGACTTCGCCGACCACATCATAGGCTCGTAGAGGTTCCTGGTTCCCGAATACACCGCGTGCTTCAATTCGGCCATTTGACCTCCCTGAACTCATGACCGCACGCAACACGTGCGTCCGCGATTATCCTGATTCCGTAGTTCCAGCATGAATTGCAGAAGTTTATGTCCTCGCCGCCGCTCATGAACGCGTCGTGGCACTCGTATGCGTCGGCTGCGTCCAGCTTGTCGCGCCTTATGTCCGTCCACTCGAACCATGGGAAGTCCAGGCGCTCGAACACGCTGGCCTTCAGCAGCGAGAAACCCATGCCGCCGCCCTTTACCTCGAACGCCGTCGTGCCGTTCTCGCGCATCTCGCGCAGCTCGTCGGCTGCGTACATGTCCCAGCCGAAGCCAGGCTTGTACAGCGTCGTGTAGCGGTTCTCGCCGCGCGCGTAGCGGTTGAGGTAGTAACCCATGGCGAAGTCGGCGCCATGTTCGAGAAGCAATCCGAGCGCGTCTGGCGTGAACGCTATGTCGTTGTCCACCATCAGCACGAAGTCATACTTCGCATTGAGCGCGTCCGCTGCGATGCGGTTGCGCGCCATGGCACAGCCGTAACCAGTGCGAGGCTTGTAATCAACCGTATGCCCGCACTTATCGAGTCGCCAAAGCGATTCCGACGTGGCCTGCGAGATTCTGCCGTCGTAGGTGGGCACTTCGATGAGTATGCGCATCACTGCTCCTTACGCCCTCGCGTTCGCTTCGGCGTCGTAGTATCTGCCCATGCGCTCGCGCGCTGTATACCATGCTGAAGGTCCGCCGCTGTTCGCCACGTGCTTGCGGATCTCGCCAGGTTCGTCTGATAACGTCAATCCGTCGTATCTGTCGAATATTTCCTGTTTGCGCTGTTCCAGTTCCTTCGGCGTGAACTTGTCCGGGTTCTGCGCTGCATACGCTTCGAGCGATTCGAGATCGCGCCATGCCTCGTACTGCGCCGCCTTGTCGATGCCCTCGATGGTGTCGATGCCATGGCGTCCTGGCACGATCAGGCAGTCGCACTGCCGATGGTCGCCGGCTTCTGCCGTCGCCTTCGAGTGGAATACGAAGCCTCTGCTGGCTTGCATCATGCAATAGGTGCATGTCCGCGCCCCCGTGGGGACTCGGGCGTATGCGATGTCGCCGATTTCCAGCGCGTTGCCGCGGCTGCCGCTGCGCCTGGCTTTCGGCTTGTATTGCGTCGGCATGTTCATGTCGCCGAACGCGTTGCGCACCGTGTAGGTTCTGTCGCGCTCGACGTTCTGCCGCGTGGTCTCGTTCACGAAGTGCCTGACGTAGTTGTGCGTCATCTCGTCAACGGATTCAACGAAGCCGTCCGTGTCGCCGTCGAGAGCCTTGGACAGCTGGTACTTGACCGCGTTCTCGATTTGGCGCTCCGCGTTGCCTGTCCACACCTCGGCGCGCTTGTAGCCTGCGCCCGACATGCACGCGTCGTAGAGGTCGCATGCGATGGACGCGGCGTACTCGCCGTACTCGCCGACTGTAGCCTGGACGATGCCGATGCAGGCTTCCCGAAGTTCCACGGCTTCCCATGTCGGGTGGCTCTTCAGCCACTTCTTCACGAGCGACACCGCGTGCTTCGATGCCTTCTTCTGCGTCTGCAATATCCACAGCTGGTACGTTTCCAGCTCGGCGCGGTTATAGGTTGTCATCCTCGCCGCCCATCAGAACGTCAACTGCGATTTGCGCGCGGTTCCTGCGCTCTTCCGCTTCCAGCGCGTCGATGGTGTCCTCGTCCATGCCCATCAGCCTGGCGCACGTCCGCGTCGAGCCGAAGCCATCGCGCACGCTCGCCAGCTTCACGGCGAAGTCCGCCATCGCCGAGCGGCTGTTCAGCATGGGCTCGGCGTATGCGATGCGGATGTCGCGCTCCGCTGCGGTGAGCCCGTCCACGTCGGTGTTGGCTGCGACCGCCATCGCGCAGCGCATCATGGCGCGCATGCTCTCGCGGTCGGACTGGATGTCGTTCTCCGCTATCAGGCAGATGTCCTCGCGCGAAGCCTGGATGGCTTCTGCGCTTGACGGGTTGTCCTGTACGATGCCCAGCGAGTTCAGCGGCGTGCCGGTTGCGCCTGACAATTGAGCGCCCAGCATGTTCAGCTGCGTGCGGTAGACCTCGGGCGAATTGGCGGACAGGCGCATGAGCGTCGGGTTGCCGCCCTCGTCGTTCGTCGTCGCCGCCAGCAGGCTGTCCATGTACGCCTTCTGCTTGTTGCTCATGATCGCATCGTACTGGTCGTCGGAGAGACCGAGCAGCGCGTCCTTCGGCATCGCGTAGAGCGCCGCGGACACCTCGGCATCCCACAGCACGCGCACGGCAGATTGCGTGAGAGCCTGGACGAAGCGCGTGATGCGCGACTTGCCGAACGGCTTCTCGCCCGTCTGCCTGTGGACGAAGGCGAACATCATGGGCTCGCCTGCGCTGCGCGCAACATAGTCCACTATCCATCGGTCGCCGTCGTAGATAAGCACGGTGGTCATCGCCTGCTCGTACAGGTTCACCTGCACGGGGATGCGATGCCCCAGCATGTCGGGCATGCCCCACTTCGCGATTGCGAAGCCGGAGCCGATGGCGCCCAGGCGCATGTCGTCGGTCGGCAGCGCCGCTGCGGTCTTCGCGGTATA